>Ga0307479_10002339_pt1 | contig 17216 bp, 16 predicted proteins | sample atmos_gasesECM4C_FD_203743 | JGI IMG/M metagenome (GOLD analysis project Ga0307479, IMG submission 203743) | Hardwood forest soil microbial communities from Morgan-Monroe State Forest, Indiana, United States - atmos_gasesECM4C_515 | ecosystem: Environmental > Terrestrial > Soil > Temperate... | reverse complement strand
CTGGTTGGTGTTGCGGATGAATCCGCAGCGCAACGTTGCCGCAGTGGCGGCCCGCGATTCGCTGGCTTCGACGTTGGTAGCGGCCACCGAGCGACTCGCTCAAGATCTGGACGGACCAGGCTGTGCGCTTCGGCCTCTGACCGCTGACGAGCTCGCCGAGGTCGATAGCGCCGTGCTGGCCGATCTGGAACCCACCTGGAGCCGCCCGGGATGGCGCTACCTAAAGCATTTCAACGGGTTCACGACCAGCTTCTGGGTGTCACCGTCAGACATCGACTCCGAAATGCTGGAGGGGCTCTGGCCGCCAGACACCGCCGAGATTAACGCCACCGTGATGACCGTCCGGCTCACCACTGCCGGCGGCCGGCCCCAACTGTCGGCGTGGGTGCGCTACCACAGCGAAAGTCGGCTGCACAGGGAGGTCTCGGCAGGACTCAACCGGCTCACCGGTCGCCAGTTAGCCGCGGTGCGTGCCAGCCTGCCCGCCCCGGCCACTCGCGCTCTGCTGGTCGTGCCCAGCCGGGAGTTGCGCGATGACAACGAGTTGGTGCTGTCGGTTGGTCAGGTGCGGGAGAGCGCAACCAGCGCGCCTGTCGGGCAATGAGCCGCCCCCAATCAACCGCCGAAGACGCCCGCAATGCGATGGTCGCCGGCCTATTGGCATCGGGAATTTCTGTCAATGGACTACAGCCCAGCCATAACCCTCAGGTGGCGTCGCAAATGTTCAACACGGCTACCACGCTTGATCCAGGGATGTGCGATGCCTGGCTAGCGCGGGTGCTGGCGGGCGACCAGAGCATCGAGGTGCTCTCCGGCGCGTGGGCGGCGGTGAGGACGTTCGGTTGGGAGACCCGCCGCCTGGGGGTCACCGACTTGCAATTCCGTCCCGAAGTCTCTGACGGATTGTTTCTGCGGCTGGCGGTCACCAGCTTGGAGTCGCTGACTTGCGCTTACGCCGCCGTGCTCGCCGAGGCGAAACGCTACGAAGAGGCGGCGAAACTGCTCGACGGCGTCGAGCCCCGCCATCCCTTCGATGCCGAGCTGGTCACCTACGTGAGGGGCGTGCTGTACTTCCGCACCCAACGTTGGCCAGAGGTGCTCGTCCAGTTTCCCGAGGGAACGCAATGGCGGAACCCCGAGCTGAAGGCCGCGGGCGCGGCGATGGCGACCACGGCGCTGGCGTCGCTTGGGGTCTTCGAAGAGGCTTACCGGCGCGGCCAGGAAGCCGTCGAGGGGGACCGGGTGCCCGGTGCGGCCAACATCGCCTTGTACACGCAAGGCATGTGCTTGCGGCACGTGGGTCGCGAGGAGGAGGCCGTCGAGCTGTTGCGCCGCGTGTATTCGCGGGATCCGAAGTTCACCCCGGCCCGTGAAGCGCTGGACAACCCCAACTACCGGCTCGTACTGACCGACCCGGAAACGATCGAGGCCCGGACGGACCCGTGGGATCCGGACAGCGCGCCCACCCGCGCGCAAACCGAGGCCGCGCGCCACGCCGAGGCGGCCGCGAAGTACTTGGCCGAAGGCGATGAAGAGCTCAACGCGATGCTGGGCATGGAACGCGCCAAACGGGAAATCAAACTCATCAAGTCAACGACCAAGGTGAACTTGGCACGCGCCAAGATGGGGCTCCCGGTACCGGTGACATCGCGCCACACCTTGTTGCTGGGGCCGCCGGGTACGGGCAAGACGTCGGTAGCGCGCGCTTTCAGCAAGCAGCTGTGCGGGTTGACGGTACTGCGCAAGCCGCTGGTGGTCGAGACCAGCCGCACCAAGCTGTTGGGCCGGTACATGGCTGATGCGGAGAAGAACACCGAGGAGATGCTCGAGGGAGCATTGGGTGGGGCGGTCTTCTTCGACGAGATGCACACTCTGCACGAGAGGGGCTACCACCAGGGCGACCCCTACGGCAACGCGATCATCAACACGTTGCTGCTGTACATGGAGAATCACCGCGACGAGCTGGTGGTCTTCGGTGCCGGTTATGCCAAGGCGATGGACAAAATGCTCGAGGTGAATCAGGGTTTACGACGGCGCTTTTCGACCGTGATCGAGTTCTTCAGCTACACCCCGGAGGAGCTCCTCGCACTGACCAAACTCATGGCCCGGGAGAACGAAGACGTCATCACCGACGAACAGGCCGAGGTGTTGTTGCCGTCGTACACCAAGTTCTACACCGACGAGAGCTACTCAGAAGACGGGGATCTGATTCGCGGTATCGATACGCTCGGTAATGCGGGTTTCGTACGGAATGTCGTGGAGAAGGCACGCGATCACCGTAGTTTCCGCCTCGACGACGAGGACCTCGACGCAGTGCTGGCCAGCAATCTCACCGAATTCAGCGCCGATCAACTCCTCCGGTTTAAGGAGTTGACCGGCGAGGACCTGGCCGAAGGCCTCGGCGCGGCAGTGGCGGAGAAAAAGTCGTCGTAGTAGCACGATCGCAATTCAGAACGAGAGCCGGTGCGGGTGCCTGCATGCCCTCAGCAGCTAACCCCCGTGTCCGCAGAGGTGTTCTTCGAGCAACTCTCAAGAGCTGACGCTCACCGCCGTCCACGCGGACCGCCGGCTCATGCGAGTCGAGTTGACCTCGCGCCGGGCTGGGGGCCATCACGCCGCTGGGCGCACCCTGCCAGGTGGGGCTTCAGCCCGAAAATAGGCCATTGACCTCGAACGTCGAAAGACGCCCAGGGTTACAACGGCTCGACACGACGTAGCAGATGAGCGCAAGTCGCCTCTGCTGCCGCTTCAGCCGGATACGCTGTGTGATGCCGCAGCTCTGACGAGCGGGGTGCCGCCCATGGCAAATTTCGCTGGGGGACCTCATCCCAATATACGCAACCACGCCGACACTCCGGTGTGGCCGAGATGGTGACGGGAGGTGGGGTGGACTGGTCCAATTGACAGTAGCTGAACCAAATCGATGACCGTTTCTTTCCGATCCGGTCATGGCGCTTTCCGCCGTCTGAATCGGCTGGCGCCGAGTACCTGACACCACGCTGCGCAGCAAGGGCGCACGCGCTATTGGCAGCACCCCGACACCACCAGGGCGGCCGAGGCCCGCAGCCGGGTCGGACTATCCCCATGAGGAGAAGTCCGATGTCTTTTGTTATGACACAACCGGATTCGCTGGCGGCAGCGGCCCGCGAATTGCACGGGGTTGGCGCAGCGATGGCCGCCCACAACACGGCCGCTGCAACCCCAACCACCGGGGTCGTTCCCCCAGCTGCCGACGAAGTGTCCACGTTGACCGCGGCGCAATTCGCCATGCACGCGCAAATCTATCAGCGGATGAGCGACCAAACCGCTGCTGTGCACGAACTGTTCACAACCACTTTGGCGATCAGTGCCGATTCATACGCGGCCACCGAGGCTGCCAACGCGATCGCGGCGGGTTAAGGGGGTGCCGACAATGGATTTCGGAGCATTACCACCGGAAATCAATTCCGCGCGTATGTATTTTGGGCCGGGCTCGGCGCCGATGCTGGCTGCCGCGGCGGCCTGGGACGGTCTGGCCGCGGAGTTGCGTTCGACGGCGTCGTGGTACCAGTCGGTGATCTCGGGCCTTACCAGCGAAGGCTGGCTGGGGCCGGCATCGGCATCGATGGCGGCCGCGGTCGCCCCCCACGTGACGTGGATGAGCATCACCGGCGCCCAGGCTGAGCAGACTGCCAGTAACGCGGCCGCGGCGGCGAGTGCATTTGAGGCCGCGTTTGCCATGACGGTGCCCCCGGCTGTGGTCGCGGCCAACCGTGCCCAGCTGATGGCGCTGATCGCGACCAACTTCCTCGGTCAAAACACCCCCGCCATCGCGGCCACCGATGCCGAATACGGCGAAATGTGGGCCCAGGATGCCGCGGCGATGTACGGCTATGCCAGTAGCTCGGCCGCCGCATCGAGGTTGACATCGTTCACGCAACCGGCGCAGATTACCAACCCCGCCGGGCTGGCCGGCCAGGCCGCGGCCGTCGCCCAAAGCACCGGCACGGCGGCGGGCAGTGGCACGCAGAGGACGCTGTCGCAACTAATGTCCGCATTACCGACTGCGCTGCAAGGACTCGCGTCACCCCTGGCGTCGAACCCCATTGGGCAGTTTTTGAACTCCAACTTTTTCAACGGATTCTTCTCAGGCGGGTATATAAATCCAGGAATCATCACCCCGGCAGTCACTGCCGCGATGTCCGACATCAACTCATTGCAGACCCCGGGATTGGCGGCACCCCTTACGCCGCCCGGCGGCGGCTTCAGTATCCCTGCGTTCGCGAGCATGGAGACGCCTGCGCTTTCGAGGCTGGTGTCGGCGCACATGACCGCGGGCTTGCCGGGTCTTGGCGGCGTGTCCGCCGTGACGGGGCGAGGTGCGTTCGTCGGGCGGTTGTCAGTCCCGCAGACCTGGACGGCCGCAACCGAAGTCACAAACCACGCGGGTACCGCGTTCCCCGGCGGTGGCTGGACCGCCTCCGCCGTGGGCGGTCCGGACGCCGCGGCAGGCATGCCGGGTGTCCCGGGCATGCCTGCCGCAGGCAGGTTCGGGTACAGCTTCGGCAATGGTCCTCGATACGGATTCCGCCCGACCATAATGGCGCACCCACCCGCTGCCGGATAGCTGAAAGGCGGCTCCTGCCGTGTATCCCAGACTCCAACTCGACCTGGTACCAGCGCGACTGAACATCGCATGGTTCGTGCGTGTTGGAGCCTGCCTTGTTGCAAATGCCTGGCACTTGGCTTGACTGACGTCGCCCTAACTGCCACCATGGGCTTTGCATGCACCTCGCTAGGTGAGGCGTCTGCACGGATATAGGCCACTGACCTCGAACGTCGAAAGACGCCCAGGGTCAGGACAGCTCCTCCCGGGTTAAGGGTTGAGCCCAAGTGGCTTCCGCCTCCGATCGAGCCGGATACGCCGTGTGGTGCCGAAGCTCTGACGAGAGGGGTGCCGCGCCTGCTGGTCTCGCTGGGCTCTCACCTTCGTGTGCAATGACCGGCATCCCCGTGTGCCCTGGCCGTGAGGAGGTGAGAGCGAAATGAGTTCCGACGATAGTCCGTATTCCAGATCGATGACCATTTCGTTGCGATCCGACCCCGGCGCTGTTTCCGCAATCTGAATCGTCTTTACCCCAGAAAGACCTGATCTGTACTCCGCTGCGCGGATACATGTTAGTTCAGTGCGCGGAATATACCCGCGGAAGTAGCCATAAGGCCCGGGTTCGGTCTGTTTCCGTGAGGAGAAGTCCGATGTCGTTTGTAATCACGCACCCAGAAGCGCTGGCTACGGCCGCTTGTCACTTGAACGGTGTTGGATCCGTAATGGCCGCGCAAAATGCCGCCGTGGCAGCCGCGACCACGGGGTTGCCTCCTGCCACCGCTGATGAGGTATCAGCCTTGACCGCAACACAATTCAGCGCCGATGCCGCCGTGTATCAGGCAGTGGGCTCACAAGCGATGGCCGTTCACGAGCTGGTTACCGCGCTTTTGGGTGCTAGTGCCGGTTCGTATGCGGCCACCGAAGTCGCCAACACGATCGCAGCTGGCTAGAGAAGGAGGCTGACGATGACCGCCGTGCTGGATTTCGCGATGCTCCCGCCCGAGATCAATTCCGGTCGAATGTATTCGGGAGCGGGTTCGGGTCCGATGCTGTCTGCGGCGTCGGCGTGGAATGGGTTGGCTGCAGAACTGCGTTCGACCGCGTTGGCGTACGGTTCGGTGCTGTCGTCGGTGACTAGCGAGGAATGGCATGGCCCCGCCTCGGCAGCGATGGCGGCGGCGGCCACGCCTTACGTGGTGTGGATGAGCAGCACCGCCGCGCAGGCCGAGCAGACCGCGACGCAGGCTGAGGCTGCCGCAGGAGCCTATGAGGCGGCGTTTGCGGCCACGGTGCCGCCACCGGTGATTGCGGCCAACCGTGCTCAGTTGATGGCGTTGATCGCGACCAACTTCTTGGGTCAAAACACACCGGCGATTGCGGCCACCGAGGCCCAGTACGCCGGGATGTGGGCCCAGGACGCCGCGGCGATGTACGGGTATGCGGGCGCGTCGGCGGCGGCTACGCAGCTGACTCCTTTTGCCGAGCCGCAGCAGACCACCAGCCCCGGTGGGCTGACGGCGCAGTCGGCTGCGGTTGCCCAAGCTGCGGCCACTCCGGCCGGGACCCAGCAGAGCACGCTGTCGCAGCTGATCTCAGCGCTGCCCAACGCGCTGCAGGGGCTGGCCTCGCCGTCGTCGTCCTCGTCGCAGACGACGGGTGCGGGCGGCATTCTCGACCTGTTGAGTGGGTTCAACCCGTTTGCTCCCGGGTCGGCCAACGACACCACCGGGCTCGATGGTCTGCTGAATTTGGTCGGAGGCGAGAACACGGCCGCCGGACAGTTTTTAAACGCCAATATCTGGAACACCATTTTTTCGTCCGGGTTCTACATGCCCAGCAACACGATGGCTCCGTTTCTGAGTTTGCTGGGCGCTCAAGCCGCCGGCAATGCGGTTGGTGATGCGGCCGGGCAGGCTGCCACCGGCGCCCTTGGTGAGGCGCTCGCGGGTCCGGTGGGCGAGATCGGGGGTGTTGGTAACGCGGTGGCGGCGGGTCTGGGCCATGCACCGATGATCGGCGCGCTGTCGGTGCCGCCGAGCTGGACCGCGCCCGCGCCGCTGCCCAGCCCGCTGGCCTCGACACTGGGAGGCACACCGATGGTCCCACCCCCGGCAATGGCAGCCGGCATGCCGCCCGTCCCGATGGGCATGGGCGCGCAAGCCTATGGCCGCGCCGTACCCCAGTACGGGTTTCGTCCCACCTTCGTGGCACGTCCACCGGCGGCGGGATAAGAGGAGGTGGATGGCGATGACTGTAGCGATCGATTACGCAGCCTTGCCCCCGGAAATCAACTCGGCACGCGTGTATGCCGGGGCGGGCTCGGCGCCGCTGTTGGCCGCTGCGTCGGCCTGGAGTGCGCTGGCCGCGGAGTTGCGCTCGACGGCGCTGTCCTATGGCGCAGTCGTTTCGGGGCTCGCCGACGAAGACTGGCGGGGTTCGTCGTCGGCGGCGATGGCAGCCGCGGTGGCGCCCTTTATGGCCTGGATGAACACCACGGCCGCGCACGCTGAGCAGACCGCAGCGCAGGCCGCGGCGGCGGCCGGGGCCTACGAGGCGGCCTTCGCCGAAACGGTGCCCCCGCCGGTGGTTGCGGCCAACCGCGCCCAGCTGACGGCGCTGATCGCCACCAACACTTTGGGTCAAAACACCCCGGCGATCGCGGTCAACGAGGCCCAATACGCCGAAATGTGGGCCCAAGACGCCGCCGCCATGTACCGCTACGCCGGCACCTCGGCGGGCGCCACCCAACTGGCCCCGTTCACCGAGCCGCAGCAGATAACCAGCCCCAGCGGGGTGAGCGCCCAGTCCGGTGCGGTCACCCAAGCCGCCGCCACCTCGGCCGGCACCCAGCAAACCATGCTGTCCCAGCTGATCTCCGCGCTGCCCACCACACTGCAAGGACTGGCATCACCGTCGTCGTCGGCCTCGTCGACGTCGGGTCTTGGCGGCGTCCTCAGCGGGCTGCCGGCGGGATGGAATCCGTTTGCGCCCGGGTCAGCCAACGTCACCACCGGACCCGTCGGTCTGCTCAATGATGTCTTTGGCAGCAACACCGCCGAGGGTCAGCTGCTCAATTCCACGCTCGGAAACTCCATATTTGCCTCCGGGTTTTACGCGCCCAGTAACACGATCGGTCCGTTCATGGGCTTCCTTACCGGTGGGGCAGCCGCCTCAGCAGTTGGTGACTCGTTAGGAAACGCTGCGGCAAGTGGGCTCGGTGACGCGCTCGCGGGCCCGCTAAGCGGCATAAGCGGGCTGGGAGGTCTGGGCAACGCAGCATCGGCGGGCCTGGGCAACGGCGCGCTGATCGGCCCGCTGTCGGTGCCGCCAAGCTGGAGCGCCGCCGCACCACTACACGGCTCCCTGTCGTCAACGCTGGGCGGCACCCCCATGGTCGCCCCCCCAGCGGTGGCGGCCGGCATGCCCCCGGTCCCGCTGGGCGCCATGGCCGGCCAACTCGGAGGCCGCCCCATACCCCAATACGGCTTCCGGCCCACCTTCGTGGCACGCCCACCCGCCGCCGGATAACAAGCGGGCCGCCGCGGCAACCCTCACATGTGGTGGATCGGCGGAATGAGCGTTCCGCAACATCATGGAGATGCTGCGCGGCGCCGCTCGATGGGCTCGTTGGCGGCTCTAACCGCTACGAACAGCCGAAATTGTCCTCCCAGGAAACCCCCAGCAGCAAATCAGCCTCGTGTCAGCTGCCCCTGCGTATTCTTTGGTGAAATTTAGGGGAGCGGTATGACAATTAATTATCAATTCGGCGACGTCGATGCCCACGGCGCCACAACCCGGGCCCAGGCAGCGTCGCTGGAACGCGGGCATCAGGCCATCGTCCGCGATGTGCTGGCCGCGGGAGGCTCTTGGGGCGTGGCCGGCTCTGCGGCCAGCGATATCGGCGCCGGATCGAGCTGGAGCTAACACCGACCGATGGCATCCTGTACCAGCGTCTTCACCGGCCCTCCTTTGACTGCCGATGTTGACGCGCCAGCCATCGAATATCTCGACACCGGCGATCAACTTCAGCAGGACATTCAGCAGCGGTACTCCGCATCAATGGCGGTGAATACTTCACCCCAATATGCGTGGGGCGCCCCAAGCTCGATAAGCTCCGGCGGGGCCGTCGCGGCGCGCGGAATTCCTGAAATTCTAATTGTTCGAGAATAGTGGAATAGGGGGTCAAAGAGTTCGCAATCGACGCGGTGATAAATAGCTTGAATCGCAGTTAAAAGATCGCCGGTGGTGCCGATCTGCGGATTGCTTTCCACCAAACTGCAGACACGCGGAATCCATTTCGGATTTCGTTGTTGGGTGGTTGCTGCCTATGGCTGTGACCAGGATGTTTGCTGCGCTGGCGCGTAGCTTTGAGACTAGTTCTCACACGCGGGAGAGGTAGTGATATTTCGTCTTAACGTTGCGATAACAAACCGGGAACGTGTCGTGAATACGTTTTAATCACGATGATCGCTATATTGAGCGAGGGGCCCGAACCGGGGCCTTTTCAACCAGAGAGAGCGGGGGTCCGGTGACATCAAACACATGGAATCGACGGCGGATCCGATGTATTCCATAAGAACTGGCGCACGTTGGTGGGCAGGACTACGAGGCCGTGATTACCATGGCGGCCACCTAAGGGACCGAAAGAAGGTAACTGCGCCCGAAACAACGTCCTCCACCAAGGTTCCTAACTACATCGTTATAAGGGAGGATTCATGTCTTTCGTGACCACACAGCCGGAGTTGCTGGCAGCAGCGGCCGGCAACTTGGTGGGCATCGGCTCAGTGATGACCGCCGGGAGCGCGGCCGCGGCCGCCCCGACGACCGGAGTAATTCCGGCTGCGGCCGACCCGGTGTCGGCGCTGACCGCCGCGCAGTTCGCCGCGCACGCGCAGATGTATCAGGCGATGGCCGCGCAGGCCGCGGCGATTCACCAGCAGTTTGTCGCCGCGTTGTCGGCCAGCTCAGCTTCATATGCGGCCACCGAGGCGGCTAACGCGGTCGCGGCTACCTAAGGCAGGGAGGTACTAGATGTTGGATTTCGGGGCGCTGCCGCCAGAGATCAACTCCGGTCGGATGTACGTCGGTCCGGGGTCGGGGCCGATGTTGGCTGCTGCCGCGGCCTGGGATGAGTTAGCTACGGAGTTGCAGTCCACAGCCTCTTCATATGGCTCGACGATCGACGGCCTGACCGTCGGGCCATGGACCGGTCCGTCCTCGATAGCGATGGCGGCTGCGGCCGCGCCGTATGTCACGTGGATCAGTGCTGCCGGCGCGCAGGCCGAGGAGGCCGCCACGCAGGCCAAGCTGGCCGCCGGGGCCTACGAAACGGCGTTTGCAGCCACGGTGCCCCCACCGGTGATCGCCGCCAACCGCGCATTGTTGATGATGCTGATCGCCACCAACATCCTGGGCCAAAACACCGCCGCGATCGCGGCTACCGAGGCCCAATACATGGAAATGTGGGCCCAGGACGCCGCCGCGATGTACGCCTATGCCGGCTCATCGTCGACCGCATCGCAGTTGACGCCGTTCACCGAGCCGCCACAGACCACCAACACCTCGGGCACGGCACTGCAATCGGCCGCGGTTTCTCAGGCCAGCTCGGCGAGCGGCTTGGACATCGGTAGCAAGCTGTCCCAGCTGATCAACTCGGTGCCGACGTGGCTGCAAAACCTGGCGACGACCGTTTCGAAGACGGGGGAGGCAGGCGGGGCGGGCAATCTCTTGTCGGGGCTCGATCTGCCACAGATAGCCGGCATTTCACCATTGGTGCCGTCGAGCATCACGACCGACCTCACAAACTGGAACACAATCTTTAGCACCATTGCCTCCGGGCCGTACTCCCTGCAAGGGCTCACTTCCATTCCCGGTGGTCCCTTCCTGTCATTCGGTCAGACTTACGCCTACGGCCAAAACGGGCAGGCTCTGCAAGCCTTCGGCGTCCCGAAAGCCATCTCCGGGGCGTTGGCCCCTATTGCCAGCGAGATGCCACATCTGAGCTCGGCGACGAGCGCAGGTGCGGGGCCAGTATCGGTGTCTATGGGCCGCGCGTCCCTGGTTGGAAGTATGTCGGTGCCCCAGGGCTGGACCCAGGCGGCCCCGGAGATCCAGATCAGGACACTCGCCTCGGTGCAACCCACCAACCTGGCAGCCGCTCCGGAGGCCTCACTCGCCGGCGAAGGCGGCGTCTTCAGCCAGATGGCCCTGTCGAGCCTGGCCGGGCGCGCCGTCGGAGCTACCGCGTTCCACTCTGGAGCCGGTGCTGCGGCAAGGTCGCTCGGCGGCCTCGTCGAGGCCGACCCCGCCACCGCCACGATCATCGTGATACCAGCCCTCGAGGACTAACTGCGATGAAAGCACTGACTCGTATGACTGCCATAACGACGGAATTCAGGCCGGCACAAGCCGCCCAAGCGTGCACGACCAGGCAAGGGGTATAGACACATGTTTTACGCAGCGTTTCCGCCCGAGTTCAACTCGGGCAGGATGTACAGCGGTCCGGGATCGGGGTCTTTGCGAGCCGCCGCGACGGCCTGGAGCGGGCTGGCCAGCGAAATACAGTCCACCGTCGGCGGCTATTCGTCTACCATCGACGGCCTGATCAGCGGGCCGTGGCTAGGTCCATCGTCGGCAGCCATGTTGGCCGCGATCACACCCTACTTGACCTGGATGCAGGCCACTGCCGGAACGGCCGGCGAAGCCGCAGCCCAGGCCACCGCGGCGGCAACCGCTTACGAGACGGCGTTCGCCGCGCACGTACCACCCACCGAGATCGCCGCCAATCGCAGCCAGCTGGCGTCGCTGGTGGCGACCAACGTCTTCGGGCAGAACACCCCGGCCATCGCGGCGACCGAGATCCAATACGCCGAAATGTGGGTTCAAGACGCTCTGGCGATGGACACTTACGCCGGCTCGTCGGCGGCCGCCACCAAGTTGACGCCATTCACCGCGGCGCCCGAGGTCGCCGACGCGGGCGGGCTGGCCTCCCAGGCGGCAGCAGTGACCCAAGCCGCCGGCACTTCGGCCGGCAGCGCGCAGTCGATCGTGTCATCCCTGTCGTCCCTGCCCAACCCTGTGTCGTGGCTGCTGCAAGCAGGCGCAAACCTCAGCAGCGACTACACGGACACCTTCAACGGGTTGCTGAACTCGCTCTTTGGAGCCGGCACGTCGACCCTGTATACCGACCTGTACAACGCCATCAAGGTTCCACTCGGCTTTACCACCGGGTATAACGACATCGGTCTGCTGATCAACTTCCCCGCATCGCAGTTCCTCAAGTTCGCCCCCCACTCCGCGGCGGGCGCGATACCCAGAGACGCATTGGGAGGTGGGCTTGGGCTTGGGGGACCACACTGGGGCCGGGGCACGCTGTTCAACTCGGTGACGCCGGAGGCGCATTTCGGACGTGGCACCTTGGTCGGAAACTTGCGGGTTCCGCCGAGCTGGGCCACGGCCACCCCGGCCATCAGGACGGTCGCTGCCGCGTTGTCGGCCGCCGGACCGGAAGCAGTTCCGGCGGCGGCGCTTGGCGAGGGAGGACTGCTGAGTTCGATGTCCCTTGCGGGGATGCTCGGCAGCGCCATGGGCGCCGGGACTCCCGACGTTGTGAAGAGGGCCGGCGTCCGAGGCCGTCTCACCCCGCTCAAGGACCTCAAAGGCGCCACATCGCCGGAGAAACTGAAGCAGGTGGTCGCACAAATATCGGAGAAACCCGAAAGCGTGCAGCACCACACCGTCGATCAAGACGGCCTTGATGTTCTGCTCGAGCAACTGGCGAAGAAACCCGGCATCCACGCGGTGCACCTGTCCAAAGGCAAGCCCACGGTCGTGCCGTCGGATGCACAGTTGGGATAGGGGCACCCTGATGCCGTTAACCGATCTAGGCAGATGGCAATTGAACCGTCATTGCCGTTGGCACAGAACGTCTTTGCCATGCACGGCGCGCGCGTCGACAGCCGTAATTCGGGCCGATTTGAGCCGTAAGATGCTGCGGCCAAGCAACGTTGGCCACTGATTGGAAGAATGGTGAGTCATGAGAATGTTACTAGCGCTACTGGGCGTGTCGGCCATGATCGGCCTCGCCGCGCCCGCGTATGCCGATCCGGAACCCGCCCCGGCTGACGACGCGGGCTTCCTCGCGGCTCTGCAACAGGCCGGCATTACCTACTCCAGCCCAACTTCAGCCATCGCATCCGGCAGAGCGGTGTGCGAGTGCTTGGATAACGGCGAATCGGGCTTGGAGCTAGTCCATGACGTGAAGACCCACAATCCCGCATTCACGATGGACGCAGCCTCTCAGTTCGCCGTGCTTTCCGCGAAATACTACTGCCCCCACCACCTCTCAAAGGCCTGAGGCAAGATCGCGCTTTTCAAGTCACAGTCGGGCTAAGGGGTCAACGTGGGAGTTATGAGACTGCTAGTGTCGCTAATCGGCGTTTCCGGCATGATCGGCCTCGCCGCACCCGCGTATGGCAATCCCGACGACAGCTTCGACGACACAGGCTTCCTGGCGACCGTGCGCGATGCGGGCCTCAACTACACCAGTTCAGTTCAAGCCATAGCATTTGCCAAAGGGGTGTGCGGGTCGATGGGTAGCGGCAAATTTGGCCCGGAGTTAATCCACGACTTGCAGAACAGCAATCCCGGATTGACCACGGACCACGCGGCCCTGTTCGTGGCGATCTCAGCGAAGTACTACTGTCCGCAACTCGCCAAACAGTCATAGCGCGGCCCCCAACGCAATAACTCGCGCAGGCTAGTTCAGTCGGTCTGGAGCACAGCCGTCAGATTGCCCGATGCGTTCGCGGGGGTAACGGCAATGCAGCCAGTTTGACCGTGGGCTACCTGACGTTTACCCAGACGTGGTTAGCTGCCGCCGACCAGCACCGCGCCGGGGGCCCGTATCAAATCGTCCGGATTGATGGCAGAAGGCCCTGCGGTCGGAAGGGAGTGCGGCGTCATGCAGACATTGAGCGTCGCCGATTTCGCGCTCCGGCTGGCCGTCGGGGTGGGGTGCGGCGCGCTGATCGGATTGGAGCGGCAATGGCGCGCGCGCATGGCCGGTCTGCGCACGAACGCGCTCGTCGCTGCCGGCGCGACCCTATTCGTGCTGTACGCGGTCGCTACCGAGGACAGCAGCCCCACCAGGGTCGCGTCTTATGTAGTGTCCGGCATCGGATTCCTCGGCGGAGGGGTAATCCTACGTGAGGGATTCAACGTGCGGGGCCTCAACACCGCCGCCACCCTGTGGTGCTCGGCGGCGGTGGGTGTGTTGGCCGCTTCGGGACACCTCGTGTTCACTTTGATCGCTACCGCCACCGTCATCGCCATCCACCTGCTGGGGCGTCCACTCGGCCGGCTGATCGACCGCGACAACAACGTCGAAGAGGACGAGGGCCTGCAGCCATACCTGGTGCAGGTGGTTTGCCGCCCCAAATCCGAAAAGTACGCACGCGCCCAGATCGTGCGGCACGCCAGCAACAACGACATCACGCTGCGCGGTATCCACACTGGACCGGCGACCGAAGACGAGATCACTTTGACCGCGCACTTGCTCATGGACGGCCACACGCCGGCCCGGCTTGAGCACTTGGTGGCGGAACTGTCCCTGCAGCCGGGCATTCGTGCGGTGCACTGGTACGCCGGGGATCAAGTGCAATCAGACTGACGCAGCTAAGGGCGGGCCTGTAGCTCCGGTGCGGCCGCGGCAAGCAGGTCCGTGCGATTGCCAGTCCGTGGTGGATAGATCCGCCGGGTGTTGATGGTCTGTTTGGTGGCCTTGGCCTCCGCACCACGGGCGACCACCATCCGGTCCCACCCCTCGGTGTAAACCGCGCCGGCCGGCCCGAGATCGAGAACCGTTACATACCAAGGGATCCGAAGAGTCAGCATCGGCTCGCCGAACAGGTCGCTGATGACGTTGTAGCCGGCATAGCGGCCCATCGGGCGGCCGTGCTGACACGACATCACCGACAGGTGTTCGTCGTCCATGCGGGCAGCGGCGACGTCTCCCGCGGCGAAAATCGACGGCACCCCGATCACCCGCAGGTGATCGTCGACCGGTACCCGGCCCAGCCGGTCGCGGATCACCGGTAGCTGCTCGGTCAGCGAGCTGGCCCGCATGCCGGCACACCACACCACCGTTGCCGCCTTCAGCCGCTCACCCGACGACAGCGACACGCCTTCCCTGCTGACCTCAGCGACGCTCACTCCGGTCCTGATCTCAACGCCGTTGTCCGACAGGGCCCGTTCGATCACCGGCCGCGCCGACGCGCCCATATCGGAGCCAACTAAGTTGTGGTCGACCAGCACCACCCGCGGAGTGACGCCGTCGCCAGCGAAGAGCGTCCGCAGCCTGTTCGGCAGCTCGCAGGCCGCCTCGATCCCCGTTAGCCCGGCGCCGACCACGACTACGGTCGCAGCCCCCGGCTGCAACATCTCCGCCGGGCCGTCGGCCAATCGGCGCAGATGGTGCTGCAGCCTGGAGGCGCCATCATACGTGTCGACGTCAAAACCGAACTCGCGCAAGCCCGGAATTGCGGGCTTGACCACTTGACTGCCCGACGCCAGCACCAGCCGGTCGTAGCCGTATGTCACGCCGCTTGACGTGGTGAGGGTGCGGGCGTCGGTGTCGATCGCGGTCACCTCGGTGGCGATATGCGCAACTCCCACGGGGTCGAGCAGATCGGCGAGCGGGATGCGGCAGGGGCTCAAATCAGCCTCGTAGTTGCGGACCCGGATGTCATGAAAAGGTTTGGCGCTCAACACAGTGATGCCGACGGTGCCCGCCGGGACACCGAGCTCGTCAAGTCGTCGGGCAGCGCCAAGCGACGCCCACAGTCCCGCGAACCCGGAGCCGATCACCACCACGGCGGTCAACGGCTCAACACCTGATTGATCCGATTCAGCGCTTGGGCGGCGTCACGACCGGGCAGCAGCATCCACGCGTGCACACCTCCGTCGAGTTCGTACCAGCCGATGTCGAGACCTTCGGCCGCCGCTCGCTTACGGAACGCCCGGGCATCAGGGTTCAGCACATCGTGCGTCCCGGTGAATACCGTTATCCGCGCCAGACCGGTCAGCGGTCCCACACTTGGGCTGACCAGGGGAGTGTCCAGCGGATCGCCGCCGGCGTAGCGGATCCCCGCCGCACGAAGGTCATCGAGGTTGAGAAACGGGTCGATCTTGGCGACGGCGGGCACGTCCGGGTCCGGAAGGCCAACGTGCATCCAAGGGGAGAGCAGCACGGCGTCAGTCGGCTGCGGCAGACCCGCGTCTCGAACCGCGTGACACAACGCGAACGCCATACCGCCCCCGGCCGAATCACCCATGAAGGCGATGGAACTCGGGTCTCGGGTCTCCAGCTCGCGGCGGTACACCTGCAACAGGAACGGGAACACCTCGCGGTAGCTGTGCTCGGGGGCGATGGGGTAAATCGGCACGGTCACGGTGCGCCGGACGATGTTCGCCAGCTTCGCGATCGCCGGCCAGTGGAAATGGGGCATCAAGTCCAGTACGTAGGCCCCGCCGTGCAGATAGAGCAGGTGACCGGTGATGTCGCCGTCACCGACCACACGCGGGCTGACCTGGTAGACCGGACGACCGTTGAGGTCTGTCCTTGTGACGTCGATCCGCTTCAGCAATCGCCTGGACGGCTGCCCGCTGTACGGCGGCCTCGGGTGGGCTGCCCAGCGATCCAGCTTCGCAACCGGAAAGAGCCGATTCCGCACACCGGTGGCTCGCAGCAGCCGCTGCGTGACACCGAGTTTGAGCATCCCGCGATTTGTCGCTGTCATCAGATTTGCAGCGTGGAGACCCCCGACCTTAGCTCAGAGGAGAAAACGCCGCTTCCCTCCTTTCGACCGGTTGTCGGTGGCGGTGCCTAGGTTGTTGATGTGCGCAGGTTTCGGTTGCTGCCCAGCCTCGAGCAGGCGGCGGTATTGGCCGAACACTGTCGCCATGCCCGGTTTGTGTGGAATCTTGCCGTGGAGCAGCAGCAGCACTGGCAGCGGGGTCGCCGGGCGCCCGGGTACAACGAGCAATGTGCCCAGTTGACGGCGGCCCGCGCCGAATATGACTGGCTGGCAGCCGGGTCGCAGACTGTGCAGCAGCAAGCGTTGCGCGACTTCGCCCAAGCGATGCGCAACTTTTTCAGCCGCACCCACCGTCGCCCGACGTGGCGCACGGCCGGCACGCATGAAGGATTCCGGCAGGTCGGATTCAAACCGCGCCACATCACGCGGCTGAACCGCCGCTATGGCAGGTATGGATACCCAAGCTCGGTTGGGTGAAGTTCCGCTGGACCCGCACCATCACCGACACCGTGAAGTCCTCCGAGTCACATGCCAAGCGGTTTTGCAGTGCGTCGCCTGCGACGCGGGGCCGGGCAATGCCGACGTGAACGCCGCACGCAACATCGCCGCCGGACGGGCGGTGACAGCACGTGGAGACCTCGGCGCTAGCCGGTCTGTGAACCGTGAACCTCAACTGTGTTCTCCTGCTGCCTAGGAGGCCTCTGAATAACCCGCGACTCGGTCGTCGTGTCTGACGGCTGTGCGCCGTGTGGCGTGTGATGATGTTGTGGTGCAAGGGATTACGCGGTCGGATCGGGAGTTGTTGGATGCCCAGG
>Ga0307479_10002338_pt1 | contig 17217 bp, 15 predicted proteins | sample atmos_gasesECM4C_FD_203743 | JGI IMG/M metagenome (GOLD analysis project Ga0307479, IMG submission 203743) | Hardwood forest soil microbial communities from Morgan-Monroe State Forest, Indiana, United States - atmos_gasesECM4C_515 | ecosystem: Environmental > Terrestrial > Soil > Temperate... | reverse complement strand
CGACTTGTGGCTGGATTGAGCCTGCGCGGATTTGGTGAGGCAGCGCGGCAAGCGGCGCTAGAGCTGTCGCGCCTGCAGCCGACACTCGATATTGCCTATATCGACGACACCTACCCTTTCATGCTGCCCGATCAACGCGAACGGTTCATCGGGGCCCTTCGTTCGGCGGCGCTATTAGGTGAGTGACTGCCGTCATCTGCAACGGTCCGCAACGATGCCCGTAAATCGTGAGGACCGATGATTTGCGGAAAAAAAGAAAACGGTGCGAGAGGCCGTCTCGCACCGCTTCCCTGACTTTATCTTGTTAGACCGACGCGCAGGCCGTGCTCAGCTATAGATCTCGAACAGCCCGGCGCCGCCCTGCCCGCCGCCGATGCACATCGTGACGACGCCCCACTTCGCCTTGCGGCGGCGGCCTTCCTGCAGGATGTGGCCGGTCAGGCGGGCGCCGGTCATGCCGAACGGATGGCCGATCGCGATCGAGCCGCCGTTGACGTTGTATTTTGCCGGATCGATGCCGAGCTTGTCCCGGGAGTACAGGCATTGGCTGGCGAAGGCCTCGTTCAATTCCCAGAGATCGATGTCGTCGATCTTGAGGCCATGACGCTTCAACAGCTTCGGCACCGCGAACACCGGGCCGATGCCCATCTCGTCGGGCTCGCAGCCGGCCACCGCCCAGGCCACGAAACGGCCCATCGGCTGAAGCCCGCGCTTCTCGGCATCTTTCGCTTCCATCAGCACCACCGCGGCGGCGCCGTCGGAAAGCTGGCTGGCATTGCCGGCGGTGATGTACTTGCCGGGGCCCTTCACCGGCTCGAGCTTGGAGAGGCCTTCCATCGTCGTATCCGGCCGGTTGCACTCGTCGCGGGTGACGGTGTAGTCGACGATGCTCTCTTCCTTGGTTTCCTTGTTGACGACCTTCATCCTGGTCTTCATCGGAACGATTTCGTCCTTGAACTTGTTGGCCTGCTGAGCCGCCGCCATCCGGCGCTGCGACTCCAGCGAGAACTCATCCTGATATTCACGGCTGACTTTGTAGCGCTCGGCAACGATATCGGCCGTGTCGATCATCGCCATGTAGATATCCGGCGCGTATTTGAGCAGCTCCGCATCCTGGGCCTCTTTCGGCACGCCGCCGCCGGGCGCGGAAATGCTCTCGACGCCGCCGGCGACGATGCAGTCGGCGCCATCAGCGCGGATGTGGTTCGCCGCCATCGCAATGGTCTGCAGGCCCGAGGAGCAGAAGCGGTTGACCGAGACGCCGGCGGTGGTCTTCGGCATGCCGGCGAGCAGGGCCGCCTCGCGGCCGATGTTGCGGGCGCCATGGGCGCAATTGCCGAGATAGCAATCCTCGACGTAATCTTTCTCGACGCCGGCGCGTTCCACCGCGTGCTTGATGGCATGCGCCGCCATCGTCATCGGCGGGGTGATGTTGAATCCGCCGCGGTGAGATTTTGCAAGGCCGGTGCGCGCATAGGAAACGACGACAGCTTCACGCATGTTTGTTTTCTCCCTGAAAAAGTTTCTGGTCCTCCCTAGCATGGGCCATAGCCGGGGTCGATTGCTTTCCGGTCGCGGCATAGCCCGCGAGGCGGAATGGTGGAGCGCGGCGCCCGCGCCTTCCCGCTCATTCGGCCTAGCGCGACGGCAGCGTTCTTGCCGTCATTCGTGGTAATGTCCTCTATCTCGCCCGTTGCTATCTTGCCCATCACGACGGCTGAGCCGATTACGTCGGCGGGCAGCCTTTCGCATTTTTGTCCTCGTCGCATCGGGAGGCCATATCCTTTTCGGTTTATGTCGCCTCTTCTTGGCTTGCAGCTTGGCTTTGCGCTTTGCCGATTTTGTCCCGCCGAGAATTTGCAATTCTGTGGGCTCATACTTGGACAGTGGCGCTCCTAAGCTCGGAGATCGGGCATTGTTTCCCGATTAGTTATGCCGGTGCATTCATGGCCATTCTCGCCCCTCCCATCCTCCCTCTATATCTTTGCCGCTATCGTTCACTCGGCAAGAATGGCTCGTTTCTGAGCCGCGAGCTGGACGCTGTAAAGCGCTCATATATCTGGTGCAGCACCTTCAAGAATCTGAATGACCCGATGGAGGGCTTTTACAGCCCAAGCGCATTGCTGAAGGCCAAGGACGATTATCGCAACATCGTGCGGGCGATCTCAGAGCAAGATAAATTTTGGCATCGCGGCTCTCAGCGACACGTACGACAACGAGCTCATGTGGACGCATTATGCCCGATGAGTATCGGGGTATCTGTGTCCAGTATTACGCCGAAAGGATGTTCAATCAGCTGCCACCGACCTGCACGCTTGCTCGCATCGGTTATGAGAACCAGCCGACGCGCATCAGCGCCGGCTTTGAGAGAAGCTTCGACGAGGCTGCACTACGCATCCTCTCCCAAAAGAAATCATCTTGGGCTTACGAACGTGAGTGGCGCGTGCTTGGGCCGCTCGGCCGCGTAAACATGACCGGTCTCGACCCCGTCGTGCGAGGCGTTTATTTGGGCGCACGTATTCCGCCGGCGCACACGCAGCACATCTTGAACGCGTTCGCAGGGAGCGACGTGGATGTCTGGTCAATGACCATAGATGGCTATGACCACGATTGGAAACGCATCCCAGACGCCAAGTGGCGCACGCCGAAATCTGCAAAGAAACGCGTCGCCAAAAAGAAGGCGCCGAAGAAGGCGAAGAAGCGCAAATGATCGGCTCGAAGATGCCCTTGCGCATTGCGAAAGCCCGTTGGGCCTGGACCGCGCTTCGCAAGAAAGTACGCGGGCTTGGGCACCGATGCAGTCCACCTGCAAGGCCTCGCCAACAATGGCGCGGCAATTCGATGACCGCCGGAGCTCTGACAGAGATATTCTGGTCTCGCTGATCGAAAAGCGGCAATCAAGACCTACGCGCAACGGATGTCCGGCGCAGCCTCTTGACCGCAGCAGTCCGCCTTCGGACCAAGGCTGATCTCAATACGGCGGCTTCTTCCTTGCCTGCTGCGCTTTCGCGGCTTCCATCCACCACGTCAGATCATCGGCGAAGCGTGGGAACGCTGTCTCCAGCGCCTTGCCGCCCTCCCCGATCGGCTTGCCGTCCGCCGACAATGTATGCGCAATCGGGCCCGCGGCGATCGTGCTCGAGATCACCACCATGCCCATTTCCGACAGCGTGCCGTGCCATGCAAGCCCGGCCCGCGCGCCGGAGAAGCGGCCGGCCGAATAGCTCGCAATCGCAGCAGGACGCCAGAACCATTCCTCGAGAAAATGATCGGTGAGATTTTTCAGCCCCGGCTGAACGCCCCAATTATATTCGCCGGTGATGAAGACGAATCCATCCGCCGCGCGAATTTGGCTGGCGAGTTTTTCCAACGCGGCTGGAGCAGCACCCTTCGGATATTCCTTGTACATCCGGTCGAGCATCGGCAGGCCGACCGCCTTGGCGTCGATCAGCTCGACGTCGTCGCCGCGGGCGCGAAAACCTTCGACGACGAAATGCGCGAGCCGAATGCCCAAGCGGTCGGAGCGATAGGAGCCGTAGAACACGAGGATGCGGTTGCTCATGATGGCGGCATCCTATCATGCGGGCCGCGATGCGGACATCCACGATCGCAATTCGCTCGGACGGCTCGATCGATTTGCGCGTCGTCGGGCAAAATCAGTTGATTTTTCCGGACACAGCCCGATTCGTCTGACCTGAAGCCCAAGAAATCGCGTGCGCCGAAAATCTGATTTCCTGAGCCGATTCAAGCTGATTGGCTCGTCCAGTTCTCTCTCAAAAATGTTCCGCTTCGCCACATCCCGAAAATTGGATCTTCATCAATTTCTGAATTTCAGAAATTAACTTGACAGCCGGGTAGAAATAGGAATAGATCGAGTCATCCCGCCTCGTCAGAGGAGCGTTTCGCGATCGTCACGGACGTGAGGCGGGATGCGGTGGACGCGGATGGCGCTGCAGACGAGCGCGCTGGATGCGGACGGCAAAATCGTATGACGGTGGCAAAAGAGCCCGGTCACCGGGGAGAGCGCGATATAAGCCGTAAACCATTGCGCGGGGAATGCCGGGTGATTCCAGTGTGACCGTGGTGACTAACGCGCGTGCTTACTACACACCACGCGCGGCTGCGGGCGCATCGGCGCCCGGCATTCCCTGCGCCCTCTGATCTTCAGAAGGCGGCAATCGTTTCGCAAAACTCGGACGCATCGTGCCGCGAGAATGCGGAGCCGCGCTCTCTCGTCTCCCTCGCCCCGCCCTTTGCGGGGAGAGGGCAGGGTGAGGGGTTCTCTCCACGAATTCAGCGCGCGGAAAGAGCCCCTCACCCGCCCGGCTTCGCCGGACGACCTCTCCCCGCAAGGGCGGGGCGAGGTTAATCGAGACGCTTCGCGCGTGGCTCTTTGATTGAATTCGGATAGCGAGGCGAACCAATGATCGTCGCAAAGCTTGTTGCAGCGCTTGCGCGCCGCCCAGCCCAACTCCGTAAACCCGAGGTTAATTTGCGCCAGCTAGGTTGTGGGGCAATTGCTCTACCCCTTTTGAAACGGCTGGATAAATCATGAAAATCGGAACCTTGCTGACGGCCGCGATCGTCTCGCTTTCCGCCGTGGGCGGCGGCCTTGCTGTCTATGTCGCGGTCGCGAGATATCAGACCATGGACAAGGTTTCCGAGGCCCAGAGCCGGCTCGAGCTGGTTCGGGCGGTCGGCGACATTCCGCGCTACCTCAATCCCGAACGCGGGTTTGCGACCAACATCCTGTTCGGGCCGCCGGCGGTGGAGGCGAAGCAGCGGGCGGAACTCAACGACAAATACCGCAAGGACACCGACGGCGCCCGCAGCAAGATGAATGCGATACGGCAAGCCCTGCCCGGCTCGCTCAACGACCGCGACGCCATCGGCGCCGGCATCGACGCGCTGAACGCAAAATTCGTCGGCTTGCGCGAAGAAATCGACCGGGCCATCGACGGGGCACCCGAGGCCCGCAAGGATGCCGCGAAGAAGATCGTGGCGGACAATGCCGACTTCAACAATGCCGTCACCATGCTACTCGACGGGCAGGTGCGCAGGATCGCTGGGATCAACGGCGATGCCTACCGGCAGGCGATTTACGCCAACACCGCCTGGACCCTGCGCGACGTCGGCGGTTACAACGCGAGCCTGCACAAGAGCCTCGTCGCGGGAAAGCGCGTTGCGACCGAAGCGGAGCGGATGGATATCGCGCGTTCCCAGGGCCGCAACGACCAGATCCTGATGTCGCTGCAGGAGTTGCGCGGCAATCCGGCAACGCCGGCCAACGTCGCGGCAGCGCTCGACCGCATGAACGAGGTCTACGTCAAGCGTTTCGGTCAGGAGCTGAAGCTGGCGAAGGAAGGCGCGGTCAGCGGCAAATACGAGCACGATCTCGACACCTACTTTCCGGAATCGCAGATCGGCCTCGGCGCCATCGTCGAGGTGCGCGACGCCTTCTACGACAACGCCGAGCAGGTGCTCGCCTCGGCCTATTCCGCCGCGCGTCTCAGCTTCCTGATTGCGCTCGCAGGCCTCCTTGCGGTCGCCGGCGCAAGCATCGCCCTGGTCGTGATGGTGCGGCGCCGGATCTGCCAGCCGATCGTCGATCTCACCGCGACGATGTCGCGTCTCGCCGGCGGCGACGTCGCAGGCGAGATTGCGGGCGCCGAGCGCGGCGACGAGATCGGCGCGATGGCGGCCGCCGTCAAGGTGTTCAAGGAAAACATGATCACGGCCGATCGCCTGGCCGCGGAGAAGGAAGCAGAGAACCAGGTGAAGATGCGGCGGGCGCAAGCGCTCGACGGGCTCACCCGCACGTTCGAAACCAAGGCGGGCGAGTTGGTCGCCGGCCTGTCGTCGGCATCGGCCGTGATGGAGAAAACCGCGCAGTCGATGTCCTCGACCGCGTCGGCCACCAACAGCCAGGCCGCCGTCGTCGCCACGGCCTCGGAGCAGACCTCGACCAACGTGCAGACGGTCGCCAGCGCCACCGAAGAATTGACCTCCTCGATCGGAGAGATCAGCCGCCAGGTCACCCAATCCACCGCGGTCGCGGCCCGCGCCGTGGAGACCGCCCGCCGCACTGGCGATACCGCGCGCTCGCTTGCCGAAGGCGCGCAGAAGATCGGCGACGTCGTGACGTTGATCCAGAGCATCGCCGAGCAGACCAACCTGTTGGCGCTGAATGCGACCATCGAGGCGGCGCGCGCCGGCGAAGCCGGACGGGGTTTTGCCGTCGTGGCCGCCGAGGTCAAGTCGCTGGCCGGCCAGACCGCGAAGGCCACCACCGAAATCTCCGAACAGATCTCGGCGATCCAGGCCACCAGCGACGAGACGGTGGCGGCGATCAAGAACATCGTCGATGTGATCACCGAGATCGATCAGATCGGGATTGCGATCGCGTCCGCGATCGAGGAACAGGGCTCGGCGACCAAGGAGATTGCCCGCAGCGTCCAGGAAGCGGCGCGGGGCACGCAGGAAGTCAACGCCAACATCGCCGGCGTGCAGCGTGCGGCCGACGACACCGGCTCGGCCGCCGGTCGGGTGCTGGGGGCGGCCGAACAATTGTCGACGCAATCGCGCGATCTCGCGGGACAGGTCAACTGCTTCCTCTCGGAGGTCAGGGCGGCGTAGCGGATCGGCCCCGACAAGCAACCCGCGGTTTACCTTGCCGATATTCGATACATTTTTCGCGCGAGACGACGGTATCAGGCAACCAACGTCAGTCGATTTTTACATGAGGAATTAACGTGTGCGCCATGACAATTCCGCCGCAGAGGCAAGGACGTTTGAAAGCGGAATTGGTATCGGGTTATGGCTGGCATTGCATCTGCCGAAGTGATCGCCGACCTCGAGGCAGCGGTATCGGGTGGTTCGCCCGAGCGACGCGTCCTGATGCTGCGGCGGGTGACGAATCTGTTTCTGTCCAGCGCCGACCGGCTCAACGAATATCAGATCGACGTCTTCGACAACGTCATCGTCCGGTTGATGCAGCGCATTGACGCGCACTCGCTTGCTCAATTCAGCCCGACCTTCGCCGATCTGACCCTCGCACCCAAACAGGCGGTGCGTCATCTCGCCTGCCACGAGGACATTGCCGTCGCCGCACCGGTTCTGATCCGATCTCGCGCGCTGCTGGATTCCGATCTCGTCGATATCGCGAAGAAACTCGGCCGGCAGCACCTCGTCGCCATTGCAAGCCGGCAAACGCTCGATCAAGGGCTTACCGATGTCCTGTTCAGGCGCGGCGACATCGACGTCCGCCGCGCGCTGGCGAAGAACGCAGGCGCCGCCTTCTCGGAGAGCGGCTATGCGGCCCTCGTTTCCGTGGCCGCGCACAACAGCGACATCGCGGAGTCGTTGGGGCTTCGGTCGGACATTCCCGCCGCGATGCTGCGTGAGCTGCTGACCAAGGCGCCGGATGCAGTCCGGCTTCACCTGCTCAAGGCAGCTCCCCCCACGTTGCGCCAGAACATCCGCGAGGCGCTGGACAGCATCGCAGCCCATGTCTCGACCAAAGCGCCGGAGCCGGTGGTCTATTCCGAGGCCCATTCCAGGGTTCTTGCGCTCAGCAATGCCGGAAAGCTGAACGATTCCGCGCTCAATCGCTTTGCCATGCAACGCGAGGCGACCAACGTCATCGTTGCACTGTCCGTGCTCTCCGGCGCCGAAATCTCAGCCATCGAGCCTTTGATGGAAGAGAAGAGCTGCGACGGCTTGATCGTCGCCTGCCGCGCCTCTCGACTGGACTGGCAGACGACGCTCGCGATCATCCGCAGTCGAAGCGTCCCGCAACTCTCCGAGCAAGAGCTCGCCCACGCCAAGGAGAAATTCGAGAAGCTCTACCTCTCCACTGCCCAACGGATGATACGCGCCGGGCTTTCGAGCCCTTCCGCCACGAAGCCGCGCCCGACCGAGAAAGCCCTCGCCGCCGCGGGTGCAATTTGACGACGGGGAAAAAGCGTAAAGCCGCTCGCGTTCGGATCGTTCATGCTCGTTCATGTCATCGCTGATACCTCCGCCGAGTTGGCCGGCGTTCGTGCCGCGCTCGAGCGCAAACACGACGTGACCTCCGAATTGCTCGGAGAAGCAGGCGTTCGTCGCAACGAGTGCCCAGCGCTCGTCGTCAAGGCGGATCTTCGCGTTGTCGAGAATATCGCGGCTCTCAAGAAGACGCTCGGCGGCCTCGGTCATACGCGAAAGCGCATTTTCCTGCTGGACCAGACGGTTCACCTGTGTATCGCGCAAGCCTACGCCTTGGGCGCGACGCAAGTCCTGATCGGTCCCGCCTATCAAAAAAAGTTGCTCTGGGCGCTGGCAGAGCATGTCGGTGCAGGTCGTGGTGTTCCCCCGCCGGCGGAACCGAGCGACGAAAACGACGCCGCCTCTGTCGGGGCGACCGCCATCGCCTCGATGTTTGCTGCGGTCGCAAGAGGCACGCCGATCGATGTGAAGGGCACCAATGACGCCGGCAGCAAGATCGCTGACCGCGTTGCCGAAAAGGGGTTGTCCGACTGGCTGGCCACCGTTCGCCGCCATCACGAGGGGACCTATCAGCATTGCCTCCTGGTCACGGGCGTAGCGGTCGATTTCGGGTTGAGCCTTGGGCTCGCGAGACAAGACGTGGAGCGATTGTATTCAGCCGCCATGTTTCACGACATCGGCAAGGCGACAATCCCGCTGGCCATTCTCGATAAACCGGCCCGTCTTGATATGCAGGAGCGCACGCTCATCGAAACGCATCCGGTCCTCGGCTATGACGCGCTCAAGGACAACAAGAGCATTTCTCCTGAAGTTCTCGATGCGGTTCGACATCACCACGAATATCTCGATGGCAGCGGATATCCGGACGCGCTTTGCGCCGACAGCATATCCGACGTCGTGCGGATTTTGACCATCTCGGATATTTTCTCGGCATTGATTGAAGATCGCCGCTACCGGGAGCCGATGCCTCGCGAGGACGCCTACGATATCCTTTGCCGGATGCAGGGGAAGCTTGAAAAACCGCTGGTCGCAACGTTCAGGCAGGTTGCGCTGCATCGATGATCTCACGACGTTGCGCGGCGGTCGATACACTGTTGCAGCGTGAGCGCTACTCGCCAAACCCCACATAGCGGACAAAGTCTTCATTCTGCTGCCGGTCCGAGCGGACGCCGTTGGCGGGAAAGCTGTCGTCGGGATAATCCCATGGCGACGCAGGTCATGATGACCTGATCCTCCGGGATATCAGCAACTTCCCGCACGATGTCGGAGCGCATGATCCCCTGCCCGTTGATGACACTGCCGAGCCCGCGATCCCATGCCGCGAGCACGATGCCATAACAGAGTGCCCCGAGATCGAAATGGCAGACCGCGCCGGGATCGAGCGCGCGGTCATAGGTCAGGACCAGCGAGACCGGCGCGTCGAATTGCCGGAAGCCGCGGAGCACCCAGTCCTGCCGCATCGGCTTGTCGTCGCGCGCGATCCCCATGGCGCCGAACAGCTTCTTGGCGATGTCGACCTGGCGCTGGCGGTGCACGCCCTGATATTCGCCATGGGTGAGTATGTCGCGCTTCGGTTTTGCGCCCGCGATCATCTCTTCCATATTGCGCCGGCGGACGCGCTCCAGCGGTTCGCCGGTCAAGACATGGATATACCAAGGCTGCGTGTTCATCGAGGACGGCGCGCGCTTGGCCACTTCGATGATCGTCTCGATCACGAGACGCGGCACCGGCTCCTTCTTGAATCCGCGCACGCTGCGGCGAGATTGCACCAGTGCCTCGAAGTCCATCGCCTGCTTCCTCCAGAGTTTTGCCAACCCTTCCGCACAATTGTTGCCAAAACTGCGATGTCCGGGTCAAGCCCCACGGACCCCTCCAACGGGTTGCCGATGCAAGTGGCAAAATCTATGCTGACGTCGATCACGACAGAAAAAGGCGTCCCTCGAGGAATCCCATGAACGCACCGCTCGACCCCGTGATCGCCCAGATCATTCCGCTGCTGCCGTTGCGCGATCCGAACACGATGACCCCGCAGAGCGCCCGTGACGCGCTGCGCGCGCTGGCCGCCTCGCGCGCGGCCGTGCCGCCACCGCCGGTCGCAGCCGTGGAAGACATGAAGGTCAAAGGCGCGGCCGGTCCGCTCGCGGCACGGGTCTATCGCACAGGAAACGGGACATCTCCGACCGTGGTGTTTTTCCACGGCGGCGGCTGGGTCGCCGGCGATCTCGAAACCCATGACCGGCAGGCGCGCTGGCTTGCGATCGAGACCCGCGCAGTCGTCGTTTCCGTCGATTACCGGCGACCGCCCGAAACCCGTTTTCCCGGCGCGTTCGAGGACGCCTTTGCCGCCATGCGCGACGTTTCCGAGCGCATCGCCGCGTTCGGCGGCGACGGCAGGCATCTGGGCGTTGCCGGCGACAGCGCCGGCGGCAATCTGGCGGCAGCAACCGCCATCGCATGTCGCGATGCCGGTATCAAACTATCCGCGCAATTGCTGGTCTATCCCGTCACCGATGTTTTCGGAAACTACGCGGACGAGAGCGAAAACGCGCGCTTTCCCTCTCGCGCCGAAAACGCCGAAGGCTATTTCCTGTCGCGCGCCGTGATGGAATGGTTTGCCGGCCATTACCTGTCGGACAAAAGCCATGGCGCGGACTGGCGCGTCTCCCCGCTGCGCGCCAAGACTCTTGCCGGCCTCGCGCCTGCGATCGTTTGCACCGCCTGGTTCGATCCCCTGCGCGACGAGGGCGCGGCCTATGCAGCGGCGCTATCAGCCGCTGATGTTTCGACCCGGCATTATTCCGGCGCGGGCTTGATCCACGGCTATTTCGGGCTCGGCGAGGCCAGCGCGACGGCACGCGCCGAGGCGCAACGCGCCCGTGCCGATTTCAAGGCGTTGCTCGAGCGCGGCGCGTGAGGGCGTTGCGGTAGTGCACCATTTTCGCAATGCACTCTGGTTTCCAAGCTTGATCGCGCGGTGATTCCAAGGTCCAATCGAACTCCTTTCGGGTCTAGGGAGAGAAAACCATGAAACGTATTTTGCTTGCTGCCATTATCGTAACCTTCGCTGCGGGCTCGGCATTCGCGCAGGATTCCTGTGAAAGCAAAGCCATGGGCAAGGACGGCAAGCCACTCGCGGGCGCTGCGAAAACCTCGTTCATGAAGAAGTGCATGGCCGACAGCTGCGCAACCAAGGCCGTCGGTTCGGACGGCAAACCGCTTGCGGGCGCCGCCAAAACCAGCTTCATGAAGAAGTGCGAGAAGGGCGCGTAACGCCTTGAGCATGATCCGGAAAAGCATGCCCTCGGGCTCCGACCCGATGGGTGCGCAGCGGTTTTCCGAAACGATCATGCGCAATCAAGAACCTAAAGCGCGATGGTGATTCAACCTAATCCCATCGCGCTTTAGGCGCCGATCTCAGGGTCGATCGGACCCATTCGACGCCTCGTCATGCCCGGCCACGGCAGTCAAGCTTGCGCGGACTGCGTAAAACTTGTCTGCGATGCCGGGCATCGACGTCTTGCCGGCCGGAACAGGTCGACGCCTACGAAGCTTTGGTGTGGCCCCAGGTCTCGTCCCAGTCCTGACCCGCGGCGTCGACGACGCGGCCGTCCGCCTCGAAGAACTTGTTCGGAACCTGGAAGATCGCAAGGACCAGCGCGCCTTCCGGACACCACGCGACGTGGCGGCTGCCCGCCTCGCGCCAGACGAACTCTCCGCCGCTGCATGTCATACCCTCGGCCGGGCCTTCCTTGTCGACCAGCGAGCCCTCGATCACATAACTCTGCTCGATATTGACATGCTCGTGGTCGGGCAGCACCGCGCCAGGCGCAAAGCGCATCAATGCGGTCATCAGCCCGGTCGTGCGATCGAACAGCAGCGTCTTGGCCTCGCAGCCCGGAAAGCGCGTCTGCTGCCATTCCATGTCCTGGGGCCGAACGAGATGCGAATGCGTCTCGGCGGTCTGCGAACCCTGCGGCGTCACGGCGTCCATAGTGATCCTCCCTGAAAAGTACTTTTGGGAGATCATAGCAGCTTTGCTGGTGCGCGTCAGGTACCGATGCGAAGCGGCGCATGCAGCTTGCGAAGGCAGGCAATCACCGACAGCGCGGTGATCAGCCCGGTCTTGGGATTTTCGGAGGGAATGTTTTCGATCACCATCGAAAACCGCGCCGAATCCGAATCCACCTCGATGCGGTGCGTGTTTCGCGTCACGGTGGGGTCGGCCCAGATCTCCACCATGGTGCGATCGGCGCCGATGCCGGCAAGCGACAGCGCGACCGCGACATTGAGGTTGGCCGGAAAACCCTTCGCGGCTTCCCGCGCCGTCCCCTCGAAAATCCGCAGCGGCTCAGAAATTCCCTCGATCTCGATGTTGTGCTGAACGAGATAGGGAGCTCCGATCAGCCCGCGGACCGGCTTGCGGGTGATCATTCGCACCGAATGGATCGTTCCCTCCGCGGCCGCGGTCATCGCATCGAGCCCGATCAGGGCGCCGGTCGGCACCACGATCTGACCGCCATGAGCTTTGGCAAGCCCGATCAGGTCCTCGTTTTCGAGCAGCGCGCCGACGCTGAGCACCACCGCGGTCTTGCCGCGCGACACCGCAGGCGCGACGATCGACCGGACCAGCCGGCTCGGCGCACACTCGACGACGATATCGGCCGCGTCAGCCAGTGCCTCGATCGGCAAGGCGGCGGGCATCTTGCCGAGCTGTTCCAGCCACGGACGGTGTTTCTTGATATTTTCGGCGGATACCGCGGCAAGCTCGAGGCCCGCGATCCCACCACCATCCAAAGCTTTGGCGACCCTCGATCCGATCGGCCCGAGGCCGGCGATTGCCACGCGCGTCGCGGCGCTCGAACCGTTTTTCATTCCGCTGTTGTCCCCGTCGCATGCTGCACTCAAAGCCGCCAAAATCCGCCGGCGTCCTGCGATCATATCACCTTCGCTGCCGCCGGTAACCTCGTCAGGCGTGAGAGGGACGAAATCCGTCTGCGCGCAATTGCAAGTCGATCACGCCTCGGAAAAATCCAGCGACGCGATCAATTGAAGTGACGCCCGCAGCGCGACCGATTCCTTTGCCCCAAACGCAGCCTCGAAGCGCTGCTGTGCCTGCTCCCAACCCTCGAGAGATTCCTTCAGCTTGGCCTCCCCGCGCTTCGACAGTTGAATCCGCCGGCTCCGCCGATCGTCCGGGTCGACAGTGACGTGGAGCAGGCCGTCGCGCTCAAGCGGCTTCAGGTTGTGATTGAGCGCCGAGCGGTCCAGCACAAGCGCAGCCGCCAATTCGCTCATCGTCGGGGACCCGTGTCTCGCGACATTGACGAGGATGGCGCGCTGCGTCGAGCGCAAGCCCGTCGGCGCCAGCATGGAATCATAGAGTTGCGAGAGGCGCCGCGCCGCCTTGCGCAACGCCGTGACGTTGCAACGGTTCTCGGCAGGCAGGGCCGCACCGTCTGCCGTTCCACTCTTCTGCATCGCTTTCCCTCCCCAAACTTGAACGACTTGACTAATACTAGCATATGCACGTATTAACGATATGTGCATATGCCATTAATTTGGACCCGGAGGCCTCTGTGGCGGAAACCGACGCTGAATCGATCGCTTTGCCGACAAGCCCAGAACAACGCGCCATAGCGAGCGGCGGCACCAAGGCCTCGCCCAATCAGGTGCTCGCGATCGTCTGCGTCGGCATCTGCCTCGCCAATCTCGACCTCTTCATTGTCAATGTCGGTCTTCCGAACATCGCGCGGGATTTCAAGGACGCCTCGCTCGAGGAACTCTCGTGGATCCTGAACGGCTATGCGATCGCTTATGCAGCACTTCTGGTGTTCTTCGGACGCCTGGCCGAGCGTTACCGGCGGAACCTTAGTTTTCTGCTCGGCGTCGCGCTTTTCACCGCGGCTTCCGCGGCCTGTGCCGCAGCGACCGGCATTGGGAGCCTGATCGCATTCCGCGTGGCGCAGGCCGCCGGCGCGGCGCTGATGACGCCGACCTCGCTCGGCCTGCTGCTGGCGTCATTTCCGCCGGACCGCCGCGGTGGCGCAGTGCGAAGCTGGACCGCGATCGGTGGCCTTGCCGCGGCGCTCGGGCCGCTGGTCGGGGGCGTCTTGGTGACGTTCAACTGGCGCTGGATTTTTCTGGTTAACGTTCCCATTGGATTGGTCGCGATCCTGATCGGCTGGTGGAAACTTCCAGAGGTCGACGGTCACGACGTGCCGCGCCCCAGCCCTTGGGCCGCGCTGCTCGTGACCTGCGGAATCGGCGCGCTCACCTTTGCGATCGTGAAAGTCAACGATTGGGGATGGTTTTCGCGCGGCATTCTCTGGATCTTCGTCGCCTCCGTCGTGCTGCTCGCTCTGTTCGTCCGGCAGTGCCTGCGTTCTGACAATCCATTCGTCGACCCCGCGTTGTTCCGCATCCGGCCATTCGCGGGCGCCGCGCTGGTGATGGCGCCCTACTCGGCCGCCTTCGGCGCCATGCTTCTATCCATCGCCTTGTGGGAGCAGACGGCATGGGGCTGGTCAGCGCTAAAGACCGGTCTGGCGATCGCGCCGGGGCCGCTGCTTGTGCCGATCACATCGTTGTTGTTCGCAGGGCGGCTGATCGCACGGTTCGGCGCGGCGTCTGTCGTTACCGCCGGCATCGTGATTTTCAGCGCAGGACTGATTTTCTGGGCGTCCCTGACCGGCAGCGAACCGAATATGCTGTTTGTTGTCGTCGGGATGCTGCCGGCCGGCATCGGCGTTGGACTGACGTTTCCGACCTTGATGGGTGTCAGCACGGCGGCGCTGCCGCCGTCGTCATTCGCCACCGGCTCGGGCGTGATTAACATGATCCGCCAGGCATCCCTTGCCGTCGGCGTCGCGATCTTCGTCGCCATCACCGGTTCGCCCGCCACGCTGGAAGCGCGCGTGACCGCCTTCCATCGTGGCTGGTGGATCATGGCCGCGATCACCCTGCTCGGACTCTTCCCGACGTACTGGTTGATCCTCCCGAAGCGAGCTAGAGCCGTTACCGTCCCGGTTGAATCGGAACGGTAACCGCTCTGGTTCTTGTCTTGACGCGTTTTCTTGGACAGCAAAGACGCGAAGCATTCGTCCGGAGACGGCGCAAGCGCGCCTCCTCACCATGACGATCTAATGACGCAGTAGAACTAATCCCGCTTGAACCGATAGTCAAAGCGATCGCCGTCGGCTTTCAAAAGCCCCACCGTCGGGCGCGGGAAATGGATCGGCAGGATCAGCGTGTCGGTGTCGCGACGGAGGCAAAGAACTTGAGGCGCGAGACCGCCGACTGCTTTGGGTCCCAGTCCGGCTTTACCGACCAGTCCGGCTCGCGGCATTGGATCGCATGGTGCATGAGATCGCCGGCCACCACCGCGCGCTTGCCTTTGGAGAAAATGTTGACGCAGCAGTGGCAGGGCGAATGCCCGGGCGTCGGCGTCAGCGTGATGGTGTCGTCGAGCGCGTAATCATCATCAACCAGAAGCGCCTGCCCGGCCTCGACGATCGGCAAGCAATTGTCGCGAAACACCGTGGCGGGCGGATTGGCGCCCTTCTTGTGCTCGGCTTCCCAGACCGCATATTCGCCCTTGTGAAAGACGTATTTCGCGTTCGGGAAGGTCGGCACCCAGCGGCCGTCGCGCAAAGTCGTGTTCCAGCCGGTATGGTCGATGTGAAGGTGGGTGCAGAACACGTAATCGACCTGCTCGAAGGAGACCCCGAGCGCGAACAATTCGTTGCGCCAGCGTTCCTTGCCCGGAAAATCGAACGGCGCCGGGTGCCCTTTGTCCTCGCCGGTGCAGGTGTCGACCAGGATGGTGTAGTGCGGCGTGCGCACCACGAAGGTCTGATAGGGCATCACCATCATGCCGAGCGCGGTGTCGAATACTTCGGGCTCCATGGTCGGCAAATGATGCTTGAAAACGGCGTCGTCATAGGCCGTGAAGAAATCCTGCGCCCGCCGCCACGGGCCTTCGCGCTCGATGACCGCATCGATGCTGATGTCGCCGATCCTGATCTGCTTCATGGTTGTTTTCTCCCGGTTTTTCCAACACCGTAACGGGAGGCTTCCGGCCGTTCAAGCTTGAGCGCACGCGTCTCCGCTCCACGCAGGGCAGGCATTCGAAGGTTGCCTGTTCTGAGAGATGGTTGCTTTGCGATTGTCGGGTGCAGTCACCAGCCCATGCGCCGGGCTACCACATGGTCACGCGTCCCCGGACCGCTCAATGCCGCTTGAAATACTGCACCTCGCGCTCGTGCTTCTCCGCCGCGGCGCGCGACTTGAAGGTGCCGAGATTGCGGCGCTTGCCGGTCCTGGGATCGATTTTTCGCGAGTACAGCCGGTATTGGCCGGATTGCAGTTTGCGGATCATGAGAGCGCTCCTCCGTCGTTCCCGATTCAACTGCGACCGGCGCACGCAGGTTCCGCTGTGGCTTGCGCTGCGCGCCGGGCGCGAGCGATGTCAGCTCCGCAAGCCCGGTGCTTCGTGTCCGGTGCGGGCGACATATTCCGAATAGCCGCCGCCAAACTGATGGATGCCCTCGGGCGTCAGCTCCAGCACGCGGTTGGACAAGGCGGCGAGAAAGTGCCGGTCGTGCGAAACGAACAGCATGGTGCCCTCGTATTCCGAGAGCGCCGCGATCAGCATTTCCTTGGTGGCGAGATCGAGGTGGTTGGTGGGCTCGTCCAGCACCAGAAAATTCGGGGGATCGTAGAGCATTTTCGCCATCACCAGTCGCGCCTTCTCGCCCCCCGACAGCACCCGGCATCTCTTCTCGACATCGTCGCCGGAGAAACCGAAGCAGCCGGCGAGAGCGCGCAGCGAGCCTTGGCCAGCCTGCGGAAACGAATCCGAGAGCCACTGGAACACGGTGCGCTCGCCATCCAACAGATCCATGGCGTGCTGGGCGAAATAGCCCATCTTCACGCTGCCGCCGATCGCGACCGTGCCATTGTCCGGCTCAGTCGAACCCGCCACGAGTTTCAACAGCGTCGACTTGCCGGCGCCGTTGACCCCCATCACGCACCAGCGCTCCCTGCGGCGGATCATGAAGTCGAGCCCCTGATAGATGCTACGGCTGCCATAACCCTTGTCGACCTTCTTCAGGCTGACCACATCCTCGCCCGAACGCGGCGCCGGCAAGAACTCGAACGCCACGGTCTGGCGGCGCTTCGGCGGCTCGACGCGTTCGATCTTGTCGAGCTTTTTCACCCGGCTTTGCACTT
>Ga0307479_10002336_pt1 | contig 17240 bp, 15 predicted proteins | sample atmos_gasesECM4C_FD_203743 | JGI IMG/M metagenome (GOLD analysis project Ga0307479, IMG submission 203743) | Hardwood forest soil microbial communities from Morgan-Monroe State Forest, Indiana, United States - atmos_gasesECM4C_515 | ecosystem: Environmental > Terrestrial > Soil > Temperate... | reverse complement strand
GGCATTGTTGACCAAAACGTCCAGTCTTCCGAACGCGGAATGCACTTCTTTGAATAACTTCGCGACATCTCCGGCCTTGGACACGTCGGCCCCGACCGCGATCGCCTCGCCCCCGTTATCGGTGATCGCCTGAGCGAGCCGCTCGGCGCCTTGCCGGTCGGAGGAATAGTTCACGGCCACGCGCGCGCCCGCAGCTCCCAAGGCCGTTGCAATCCCAGCGCCTATGCCTTTGGATGCGCCCGTCACTATTGCCACTTTGTTAGACAGTCTGCTCATATTCACGATTTGTTCTTGATCCGACTCCCGGACCCCGAATGTCCGTCGCTGTGAATTGCGCATGGCGCGTATGGAAATCTCGATTTATGCTCCTTATGCTAAAGAAAATCGCCACAGCATTTCATTCGTTCAAGCGTAAGGGTTTTACTGAGATTATTCGGAGACAGACTGGCCAGAAATCCATTAACTCAGCATCAGCCGCTCGATATCCCGCGCCTTGCCGGTCTTCTCGTCGCAGTCAATCACCACAGCACAAAGCCGGACGTCGCCCGTCGCCGGCTCAAAGCGCACTGGCATGCCGTTGAGGAACTTGCCGACCACCAACTCTTTCTTCACGCCGATCACGCCATCATATGGACCGGTCATGCCCACGTCGGTGATGTAGGCGGTACCCTTGGGCAAGACTTGTTCGTCGGCCGTGGGCACGTGGGTGTGGGTTCCGACGACTGCTGTGACGCGTCCATCGAGATACCAGCCGAGCGAGATTTTCTCTGAAGTCGCCTCGGCATGGAAGTCAACGAAGATCACCTTGGCTTCGATCTTCTTCAAGAGTTGGTCCGCGACGCGGAAGGGATCGTCGTTCGAAGCCATGAACACGCGTCCCTGGAGATTGATCACGGCGTAAGGAATCTTGGACTTATGCCCTTGATACACGCCCCAGCCGGGCATGTCTGTAGGGTAATTCGCGGGACGAAGCACGCGCCGCTGCGGCCCGTGCCCGTTGCCTTCGGCCATCTGAAAGAAGTCGATGATCTCGCGCTTGTCCCAGACGTGGTTGCCGGTGGTGATGACGTCGATATTCAGCTCAAATAATTCTTCAGCCAGGGCGGGGGTGATGCCGAAGCCCGCAGCGGAGTTTTCTCCGTTGGCGATGACGAGGTCGATCATCTGATCGCGCACAATGCCCGGCAGCTTGTCCTTGACGATGTTCCGTCCCGGCCGCCCGAAGATGTCGCCGATGAAGAGAATCCGCATAGTAGCGCCGGCGTCAAGCCGGCAATTTGATAATCGACTCCAGACTTTGATGGTAACACTCAGCGTCCTCCGAGGCCGTTCTCCGCGAGCTCCGCGATAATGGCCGTTTGCCTTATGGGTTAGCCAACTCCGCAGTCCGCAGAAAGTCATAATTCCCCGCAGGATTCAGCTTCAAATTCACGACGCGCTTGTTGTGCACCAGAACGTTATCCAGGTACCACAAGTTGATGTAAGGCAGTTCCTCCGCCAAAATGCGCTGCAGTTCGGCATAGATGGGCTTGCGCACTTTAGGATCGACCTCGCGCCGCGCCTGATCGATCAACCCATCCACTCGGGGATTCGAGTAGTGCCCCCGGTTCGCGCCGTTCGGCGGGAACTTGGCCGAGTGAAACGCATACTCGAAAATGTCAGGATCTTCATTGGCCCCGATCCAGCGCAGCCCGTAAAGCTGAAACGCTCCCCGGGTCACGTCAGAGAAGAATGTGCCGAACTCAAAGCTGCGAATATCGAGTGCGATCCCGACCTCGCGTAACTGCTGCTGGATCACGGCGACCATCAGACGCGTGTTCTCGTCCGTGGAAGTCTTCATCGTGATACGAAAGCGAACGCCATTCACGGCGGGGTAGCCCGCGGTGTCCAGCAAGGCACGCGCTTTAGCGGGATCGTGGTCGTAGGCCGCAACATCGCCGTTATACGCCCAACTTTGGGGCGGCAGCATGCTGCGCGCGGGTCGCGCTTCACTGCGCCACAGATAATCGATCATGGGCTGGCGGTCGAGCGCGTAAGCGATGGCCTGCCGCACTCGGACATCTTTCAGTATCGGATCGCGCAGGTTGAATCCCAGATAAGCCAGCCTGGTTCCTGGCCCGGCCTCGACCGCCAGCGATGGTTCGCGCTGCAAAGTCAGCACAGTATCGGGGGGAAACGAGCCGTTGATGATGACGTCGGCGCTCCCCTTGCGAAGTTCAAGCGCCTGCGTGGTTGCGTCAGGCACCACAAGGAAACGCACGCGAGCGAGCTTGGTTTTTTTGTCCCAGTAGTCATCGTTGCGTTCGATGATTACTTCCTTGTCGGTTTCGGCGCTCACAAACTTGAAGGGCCCGGAGCCGATCGGATTGCGTGCCATCTCATCCCCGCTGCCGTAGGGCACAATTCCAATTGCGCCATCGGAAAGACTCCAAAGCAGCGGCGTGTCGGGTTCCTTCATGTGGAAGATAACTCTGAAGTCGTCGGGCGCCTCGATGCGGTTGACAAAGCGATAGGCGGCCGCCTTCGGGCTGCGAATCTTGCCCGTCAGCAGGGAATCGAAAGTCCATTTCACATCGCGCGAAGTGAGCGGACGCCCGTCGTGAAACCTCACTCCGTGATGTAAATGAAAGATGTACGTTAGCGGATCGGGAACTTCCCAGCGCTCGGCCAGTCCAGGCGCTACATTCAAGTCGTCGCCGCGCGACAGCAGATCGTCAAAGATCAGATTGTCGATGCGTTCCGAATATCCATCGATTCCCACCCGCGGATCCAGATTCGTGGGGCTCGACTCGATCACCATCACCAGCGTGTTGGGATCAGGCTTAGCGGAGCAGGAGAGCAGGGAAAGAGTCAACGCAAGCGAGGCGAAAACTGAGGATGCGCGGCGCATCAGCGGCAGTCCTGGCACATCTGGTGGAGGCTGTTGACGGTTCTCCAGTTGCGCGTAGTGTTGATAACCGCCAATATGCGATCGACAGGGCTGTTCCACAGAACGCTTTTCGAAACTCCGTTGGGCAGGTAGAAATAAATTTCCTGGCCGGAGCAGTGGCAACGGTCAGGGGCCACAGTAACAGCGGTTAACTCTTTCAGGGAGGCGCGCGCGGGCGCCTCGGACAAGAACATGACATGCAGCTTTTCCGGATCGATTCCACGCTGCTTCAAAAACGGATTGTTTGCGACTGTGTTGCGCAGTTCGTCGGCAGTCCTGGTCACGACGGAGACGGGAAAGCCGAAGTCTTTGAGAATCTTCCCCTCGATTTTCTTCGACAACGCGGCCGGAGAACTCTCGCCGGACTTGAAGACCACGTTTCCACTTTGAATGTAAGTCTGCACCTGCTCGAAGCCCAGAGCTTCGAATGATTTTCGAAGCTGGTCCATCTTGACGCGCCTATGGCCAATGTTGATTCCGCGAAGCATGGAAATGTAGATCGGCATAACTTAAGGATACGAAATTTTACCAAGCACCGCCGCGCGCTTTGCGCCGGTAGCTGAAGGAACGTTCGACGAGCGGCCATGCCAGGTTTCATACGCCAGAAATGCAAATGCCACGGCTTCTTTCGCCGCCGATGGCAGGCCAAGTTCGTCGGAGAATCGCAGACGGATGCCGAGTGTCTTCAATTCTTCGGCCAACATTTTCACCAGCGTGGAGTTCTTCGCGCCGCCGCCGGAGAGAACCATCTCATGAAACGCGGGCTTGGACGCGGCTTTCGAGTCATTTACTGCAAACGGCCGCACGGCATCGGCAATCGACTTTGCAGTGAGCGCCGTTGCTGTGGCTACGACATCCTGTTTTCGGCTGCGCCCACAGCTTCGCAAGAATTCGCCCACGAACTCGCGGCCGAACTCCTCGCGTCCTGCTGTTTTCGGAGGTTTTTGCCGGAAGAAGTCACGCCGCAGAATTTCGCGGGTGACTTTCTCCAGTACTTTCCCGGATGCCGCAATCTTTCCTCCACGATCGAAAGGCTGGCCGAACAGCTTCTCGGTGACGGCATCGATCACCATGTTGCCGGGGCCGGTATCGAACGCGATCACATCGCTAGCAGCCGCCCTCGCGGGGATGGCCGTAAGGTTGGCAATGCCGCCGATGTTCTGCACGATGCGTCCCACACGTGCATCGCGGAACAGCATGTAGTCGAGGAAGGGAACCAGCGGCGCGCCTTTTCCTCCGGCCGCCATATCTGCGGGACGAAAATCCGAGACCACCGGCGCACCTGTTCTCGCCGCCAGGATCGCGCCCTCGCCGGTCTGCCAAGTCGCTGCAATCTTGCGTCCAAGAAAAAGTTGGGAATCGCCTTGATGGTAGAGCGTTTGGCCGTGGCAGCCGACGAGATCGGCCTTCGCATTGAACTTGCGCTGCGCCGCCAGCACGGCATCGGCATAAAGTTCGCCGAGCAGGAAGTTCAGCCGAGCCAGATCGGCCACGCTTGCGCGCGAAGCGTTCATGGCGGCCAGTACGGCGGCGCGGACGTTCTTTGGATAGGAATATTCGGCATGCCCGAGAAGTTCGAAGGCTGTGCGAGAGCGCCCACTCATCCGTACCAGCGCCACGTTGATACCGTCGGCGGAGGTCCCGCTCATCACTCCGGCGACGATCATGTCATTCTTGGTCTTCGTCATGCCCGCGGCCGCCGAGACCTTTCGTCGCGATCACTCTCAGCACGATTCAGAACTTCCAGCCGCACCTGCTCGCCGAACTCCCACAGCTTCCGCGAGAGCCTTTCAACGGTAGCGGAAGAAGGCGCTGCCTTCCGGCGCAAGATTCTCGTCGATTTCTTTTTGAATGCCAGGACGCGCCGCGATGATTGCGCGACGCGCCTGGCAAACTTGCGATCGCGCTCTGCAGCTTTCATCAACTCTTCGTAAGCCTGCACAACATAATCCTCGCGATGACAGACTAAACACATATCTCCGCCTGCGCGAATGTGTTCAACCGCAGCCTGCCCGACAGGACCCGCCGACAGGGCCCCGCCCATCTCCAGATCGTCGGAGACGATCAGATTGCGGTAGCCGATGCGCTTACGTAGGATGTCAGTGATCCAAGCCTTCGACAGCGACGCTGGAATGAGATCCTTTGTGATCGCCGGATACGCCGCATGCGAAACCATCACCATCGGCAACTGCGCGCGTAGCGTACGGTAAGGAAATAGATCTTGTGCCCAAAGTTTCTTCATCACCTTCTCAATCAACGGCAACTCGTGATGGCTGTCGAGCGTGCCCTCACCTAGACCGGGGAAATGTTTGCCGCATCCCAGCACGCCCGCCGCCTGCAGCCCGGCGAGGAATTCTCGCGCATAGGTAACTGTTTCACGCGGATTCGCGGAGACGGTTCGCGAACTCATCACTCTACGCGAAGCTTCGAAGGCCAGGTCGAGCACGGGAGCGAAGTCGACGTTGAAGCCCAGAGCTCGGCAGTTCTCTCCAATCACCTGCCCGTGCTTGCAGAATAGTTTACGATCAGCCGTTGCGAACACGTCCGCCGCTGAAGGCGCCGGTCCTAGCACATCGCGGAAGCGATCCACACGACCGCCTTCGAGATCGACGCAGGTGAACAGCGACAGGGAAACGCATTTCTGGCAATCCCGCAGCAGCCGCCAGGTCTGCTCGGGAGTCTGCATATTGCGTGCAAACAGGATGACGCCGGCGGGTTGTAGCCGGGTGAGCAGCGAACTGAGACGCGGCGTCACCTCCGTGCCGTCGAAGCCGACGATCAGAAGTTGGCCGACGTCGGGGAGCGCCTTGCGTTGAGCAGTCATTCAATAGGTTCTACCCTGTGTTCCCCTGCGCCCTCTGTGTTAGATCTGTTTTTTCAACTCCGCCAGCAAATTCAGCGCCTCCAGCGGCGTGAGCCGGTTCAAATCCACTTCGCGCAATTTCTCCAGCACGGGTTGCGATATCGGCGTGAAGATGGTCAACTGTGTTGCCGGAGGCGTGGCCCCGGGCGAGAGATGTTCCGTCAGTTCGCGCTCGGCTGATTCATGCTCGGTCAGCACTTCGCGCGACCGCGTGATCACTTCATTCGGCAGGCCCGCCAGCTTGGCGACTTCGATACCGTAGCTGCGGTCGGCCGCTCCGGGTTCGACCTTGCGCAGAAAGACAATGCCGCCGCCGGTTTCCTTCACCGAGACGTGATAGTTCTTGACTCCTGCAAGCTGCTCGGCCAACTCTGTCAGCTCGAAATAATGTGTCGCGAACAGAGTCTTTGCGCGCACGCGTGCGTGCAGATATTCGATTGCGGCCCAGGCAATCGCGAGGCCGTCGTAAGTGGAAGTGCCACGGCCCACTTCATCCAACAAGATAAGAGAGCGTGCGGTTGCCGTATGCAGGATCGCAGCAGTCTCCGTCATCTCGACCATGAAGGTTGAGCGTCCACGCGCCAGATTATCGCTGGCTCCGATACGGGTGAAGACGCGGTCGACCACGCTGAGCCGCGTCGAGCGCGCCGGAACGAACGACCCCATCTGCGCCAGGATCACGATCAGCGCCGTTTGCCGCAGGTACGTAGACTTGCCGCCCATGTTCGGGCCTGTTAGGAGCAGGATTGTATGAGTTGTCGAGTTTAAATAAAGATCGTTGGGGACGAAGCGCTCGCTGCCTCCGGCCATCTCCTGCTGCTCGATCACGGGATGGCGGCCTTCGACGATCTCCAGTTCGCCGGCGTCACTTTCGGCCGAAGCTCCGCTTGCTGAAGCGACGAATTGCGGCCGGCAGTAATTCCGCAGTGCCGCGACGTGTGCCAGTGAGGCGAGCACATCCACCTCCGCCAGCGCCAGCGCTGTCTGCCGAATCCGCCTTGCCTCGGCGGCAATCGCGGTGCGCAACTCAGTGAACAGCCGGCGCTCAATCTCGACGATCTTTTCCTGTGCGTCGAGAATCTTGGCCTCGTATTCTTTCAACTCCGGTGTGGTGAAGCGCTCTGCGCCCACCAGAGTCTGCTTGCGTTCGTAGTCTTGTGGTACCAAATGTAGGTTCGGCTTCGACACCTCGATGTAGTAGCCGAAAATGGAATTGAACTTAACCTTGAGAGAGCCAATTCCCGTCCGCCCGCGTTCGCGCTGCTCGATCTGCGCCAGCACCTGCTTGCTGTTGCGAGAGAGTTCGCGCAACTCGTCGAGATCGCGATCCACTCCCGCCGCAATCACTCCGCCGTCGGCAAAGCTGAGCGGCGGCTCCGGCACAATTGCTTTTTCAATGCGCTCGCGCAGATCGGCGAGTTCGTCGAGCAATCCATGCAGAGTTTTCAGCCGCTCGGCCGATAGCCTTCCCACTGCCCTTTTCACCGCCGGAATTTTCGCGAGCGATGCCGCCAGCGCCAGCACATCGCGCGGATTTGCAGTCTCCAGCGTGACGCGGCTCAAGAGCCGCTCCAGATCGAAGACGCCATCGAGCGAGCGCCGCAGCTCTTCTCGCGAGATGGTGTCCTTTACTCCGGCCTCCACGGCATCGAGCCGCGCATTGATCTCCGCCAGACCGAGCGACGGCCGCAGCAGCCACGCCCGCAGCAACCGCTTTCCCATCGGCGTGACCGCAGCATCGATCGACCGAAATAAGGTTACGCCCGCATCCGTCCCCGCAAACAGCGGCTCAATCAATTCGAGATTGCGCACGGTCACGGCATCCAGCACCAGGCAGTTCTGCCGCTCGTACCAGCCAATGCGGTCAACGTGATCGAGCGACCCCCGCTGGGTCGAGCGCACATAGTAAAGAATCGCTCCCGCGGCGGCAGCGGCGGCAGTGCGTCCGGCCAGGCCAAATCCCTCGAGCGATAACACACCGAAATGATTCTCCAGCAGCGGAATCGCGTGGTCAGGCGCGAAGATCCAGTCGTCCAGCGGAGTCTCAGCGCACGTGGCTCCCGCCGCCCGAGGCCGAGGTGCCGAAGCTGGCAATGTCCGTGGAGGAACTGGCGCCTCGTGAGCCTGCCCCGAGCTGAGCCGAGGGGTCCGCCCGAGCACAGTTCCACCAGCTTTCACCTCAAACAGCGGCGCTGCCGACCCATACAACAATTCCTTCGGCCGCAGTTGCTCCAGTTCCTCCTGCACCCGCCGCAAAGCGCCTTCTCCCGAAAATTCCGTCGCGCGGAATTCGCCGGTCGAAAGATCCAGCGCGGCAAATCCGACTCGCTCTCCCACCTGCGCCAGAGCTGCCAGAAAATTATTCTCTTCCGAGCCCAGCGAAGAATCGGCTGCCGTCCCCGGCGTGACTACTCGCGTCACCTCGCGCCGGACTAACTTTGCACCAATCTGCTTCTTCCCCAGCCGGGGATCCTCGACTTGCTCACAGATCGCCACCTTGAAGCCTTTGCGGATCAGCTTGCCAATGTAGCCTTCCGCCGCATGGTGAGGCACGCCGCACATGGGCACGGCAATGCCTTTTTCTTTGTTGCGCGAGGTGAGCGTGATCTGCAGTTCTTTCGAGGCCACAATCGCATCGTCAAAGAACAGCTCGTAGAAGTCTCCCAGGCGGAAGAACAGCAGCGCGGTAGGATGTTCTTTCTTGACGGCGGCGTACTGCCGCATCAGCGGAGTGGACGGCTCAGTCATCAAAAGCGGAGTATAGCAAGGTTTCAAAGTTTCAAAGGTTTCAATGTTTCAAGTTCCTCGTGCCCAGTTCGTCTTTGAAACCTTGAAACCTGAAACCTTGAAACCTCGTGCTGATCCCTTGCTTGACGCGGACTCTCCTAAATGTTTACCTAATACATGGAACTGCGCAAAGATCCCATCACTCGCTCCTGGGTTATGACGGGAGACGATCCCGCGGAAAGCTCGCCGCGTCCCGAGAGTGCCTGCCGCTTCTGTCCTGATGCCCGCGATGGCACGCAAGTGATTGCCGCTCTGCCCAGCGCCTCGGGCTGGTCGGCGCGTTCCATGGTGCATCCCACGCCGCTTTACCACATTGAAGGCGAGCCCGGCCGCCGCGGCGACGGCATTTACGATCGCATGAATTCCGTGGGCGCGCACGAAGTGCTGGTGGAAAATCCCCGCCACGACCGCCAGCTCTGGCACGCCAGCGACGATGAGATCGGCCAGTTCCTGCGCCTCGCCGCCGAGCGCATCCTCGACCTGAAGCGCGACCCGCGCGTCAAGTACGTGAGTCTATATAAGGACTATGGCCCGAACGCGGGCCAGGAATTCAGCCATCCCACCTCGCAGCTCACGGCGACTTTGTTCGTTCCCCGTCGTGTGCTCTACGAGCTGCGCGCGGGACGTGAATATTTCACCACCAAAGAGCGGTGTGTCTTCTGCGACATTCTCAGTCAGGAGGAGCGCCAGGCCTCGCGCGTAATCGAGGCCCGCGGCGACTATGTTGCCCTCGGCCCCTACGCGCCGCGTGTGCCCTACGAGACCTGGATCATCCCGCGCAATCACGAGGCCTCGTTCGAACGCACCGGATTGTCAAAGCCCGGACTGCGAACCAATCTCGCCGCTCTTCTTCGCCGCACCCTGCAGCGCATTCGCACGGTGACGGAAAGCTTCCATCTGGTGCTGCACACCTCGCCCAACAGTCTGCATCCTTCAAAGACACTCGGCTTTTGGAAGACCATCGACGAGGACTATCACTGGCACATCGAGATCATGCCGGTTCTTGCAGCAAAGGCGCGCTCCTACACGTTTAAGGAGGTTTATTATTCTCCCGTGAGTTCCGAGGTTGCGGTGAAGCAATTGCGGGAGGCGAAGATTGATGGCTGAAACCGCTACTCAGGCGCGAGTCACGGGCCTGATCCCAATGGCGCACGTTGCCAGCGTGCAGCGCGCGATTGATTTCTACAAGCTGCTGGGCATGGAACTCTGCGGCAGCTTGAAGAACGCGAGTGGAGATCTGCAGTGGGCCCACGTTTCCTGCGAACATGCAGACTTGATGCTGACGCGTGCCGACGAGCCGGTCGTGGCCAGCCAGCAGGCCGTTCTGTTCTATCTCTACTCGCCGAATCTGGTCACATTGCGGGAGCATTTAATCGCAGCTGGAGTTCGCGTCTCCAATATCACCTATCCCGCCTACATGCCCAAGGGCGAAATCCGAGTCGATGATCCCGACGGATATTGCTTGCTGATCGGCCAGGCCGACTGAGGCTCCGCTCTGCAAGATTCCGTAACTGCTACAATCCTGCCCTCAGGAGACGAGTCCCTTGAAATATCTCACTTGCATCTTTTTTTTCCTGGCCAGTTCCCTGGCTCAGAACGCTAACAATCCCCCGGCAAACACTCCTTCGCAGGAGAAACAAAAAGTCCTCTGGCAAAAGCTCGAATCCACCATCCACGACGTGGACGAGCACCTCGACGGCGTGATGGGCGTGGCTCTCGAAGATCTCAAAACCGGCGACCAGTTTTTCCTGCACGAAAATGAAGTCTTCGCGCAGGCCAGTTCAATCAAGATCACGGTCCTCGCCAATCTGTATCTGCAAGCGCAGCAAGGCAAGCTCAAGCTCACCGATCTCTACACGGTGCAGGCTTCCGACCTCGTCCCCGATAGCGACATCATGGGCGGACTCACGCCCGGCGTGACCCGCGTCACGTTGCGCGATCTCGCGACAATGATGGTTGCGGTCAGCGACAACTCCGCCACTAACGTGCTGATCGATCGCGTCGGCATGGAGAACGTCAACGCCATGCTCGATTCGCTCAGCCTGACGCACACTCGCCTGCGCCGCAAGATGATGGACCTCGATGCCGCCCGGCAAGGCCGCGAAAATATTTCCACCCCTCGCGAAATGATGACGCTGCTCGAAGCCATCCACAAAGGCAAGTTGCTGAACAAGGAATCGACCGCCGACTTCTTCAAGGTCCTGAGCACGAACAAAAATTCCTGGATCCCCCGCGACCTTCCCCCTGATGTGAAGATCGCGAACAAGCCAGGCTCGCTTGAAGGCGTGCGCAACGATTCCGGAGTTGTCTTCGTGGAGGGCCGTGCTTACGTGATTTGCGTGATGACCGCATTCCTGAGAAACGAGCGCGACGGCGAGGAAGCCATCAGCAAGATTTCACTCGCTGCGTATCGCATGTTTGACCGCTTGAGCCGCGCCTCGGAGTACGGCCGCGTCGTCTCCCCGGGCAACGGAAGCCGGTGAGCGGCCAGCAGCGCGGGTTTTGACAGCCCGGCGTACGGCAGCGTACACTTCCGCGACTTTCAATCCAGCATTACCCAGGAGCCCTATGAAGCCACGTTTCGCTGTTGGTTGTGCGATGTTATGTTTCTTTTTTGTTGCTGCCGTGTGTGCTCAGGATGCCGCGAAGGTCGATCCCAAACACTACAAGGTCGAGCTGGAGAACGATCAAGTGCGAATTCTCCGCGCGCATTACGGGCCGGGCGAAAAGTCGGTAATGCATAGCCATCCCAACGCGGTCGCTGTATTCCTCAGCGACGGCAAGGTCAAGTTCACCTTCGCCGATGGCAAAACGCAGGACGCGAGCGGAAAAGCCGGTCAAGTACAGTACTCTCCGGCACAGGTTCACAATCCAGAGAATACCGGCGACAAGCCCTTCGACGTTCTGGTGATCGAACTGAAGGGCGGCGCAACCAGCGCCGCCAAGAAATGAAGGATGCGCCCCGAGTAACTGATTGACAATGAGGCCGCAGCGATTGCGGCCTCATCCTTACTGCCTCGCTCCAGCCCGCCGCAGTAAGCGGATGACCTCGGTATTCTTCCGGGTAAGCGCCCACGTCAGGGCAGTATAGCCGTTGCGGCTGCGCAGGTTTGCATCCGCGCCCGCAGTAAGCAGTGCTTTGACTACGTCTGAACTGGCCTTGGGATTTTGGCAGGCCAGGATCAGAGCAGTTTGCCCGGTCTGGTCGAGGGCGTTCACGTCGGGTTTCGGTGCCGCGGACAATATCCGCTGTACTGCCTTCAAATCTTGTTTCGCCGCCGCCCGCATCAGTTCCGTCTCATCTGGATCCGCAAGCGTTTCGCCTCCGCTGCCCAAATCGATCGGCCACGCAATCGGAATAATGGGCACAACCTTAACGCCGACATCTCCATTCATCTTCTGCCAGTCGTTCAGCTTGAAGTAGCCGCGCAACAGCGGTTGAATCTGTGCCTCCACCATCGATTGCAATATCGGGCTGCCCATGGGATGCCACAGCGCACCGGCTTCGTCCTGCAGGCGAAATACCGAAAAGCCCTCGGAGGAGTTCCACTCAAAGTGCGCATCGAGCGTGCGAGTAAAGCCGCCAGGAATAATCCAGATCACGCCACAGATCACAACCAAAGCGGCGACCAAATAGGGCCAGGAGCGCCCGCCGAAGAAGCGGGAAACCAGCAGAGCGAAACTTGCAATTAGCGCTAACGCCTCAATCAGCAGGCCCGCCCCGGCCAGGATTTCGCCGGTGGCGTTCCACCAGTACACACGGCGATCCAGAAACCCGCCTTCATCAAAATGCCAGAACGGATTGAAGTAGAGAATGGCCAGCCCCGCCAGAAAAAGTACCGCGCCCGCTTCCAGGCCGAAGATAGCCCATCGCGTGCGGCGTCTGTGAATAGCCGTCGGAGTGAGCATCGGTTCTACCTACCGGCAAAAGAGTATAGACATTGCTCTGGCTAGGCAAGAAGATCCCCTGGGAACCGGGCGAGAGAACATCGCCGGAGCTTTTTCCCACTACTTTCAAGCAGGGCGCTGCCCTAGCGCACTCCCGCCACCTTCGCGCGCAGCGCAGGCTGGCGCAGCAACTCTGCCGCATCCTTTGCCACCACCGGCGGAGAGAACAAGTAGCCTTGCCCAAGTTCACATCCCAAGTGCTGAAGGTGATCGAGTTGCTTGGCGGACTCAATGCCTTCCGCAATTACTTTCAACTTCAATTTGTGCGCCAGCAGGATGATCAGCTCCACCGTTTCAGCAGTGCTGCGATCGAGCAGCATCCCGCCGATCAGCGAGCGGTCGATCTTCAGCGCTTCGACCGGAAGCGCCCGCAGCCCGTTTAAAGACGAGTTTCCCGTTCCAAAATCGTCGAGGATCGCCCGCACGCCAAGGCGTTTGAGATTTGAGAGCGCGGTGGAAGTCAACTTCACGTCGGCCGCCGCGACGTTCTCGGTAATTTCCAACTGCAGACGTGAAGAGTCAATGCTGCGGGATCGCAGCGTCTGTTCCACGCCCGTCGCAAATGCGGCATCGGCCAACTGACTGGCGGAGACGTTCACGCTGACACTCACGATCTTGCTGGTGGGAGACTCGGCGTCCCAGGCCTGCAACTGCTTGCATGCCTCCTGCAGTACCCATTGGCCGGTCGCAACCAGCAGTCCGCGGTCCTCGGCCGCCTCCATGAATTTGTTAGGCGAAATCAATCCCTGTTCCGGGTGCTGCCAGCGAAGCAGCGCCTCAAACCCACTAATTTGCTTGGTCTCCAGGTGTACGATCGGTTGGTAGTACAACCGGAATTGTTTTTGCTCCAGCGCCCGGCGCAGTTCGGTTTCCAGTTTCAGCCGGTTGACGGCGCGCGAGTGCATGGCTTCGTCAAACACTTCACAGCGCGATCCTCCCATGGCTTTGGCGCGGCGCATGGCAACATCGGCTTCCTGCAGCAAATCTTCGGCATGTTCATGCAAGGACGTGCTCAGCGCGATTCCCACACTCGCCGACGTCCGCACTTCCCGGCCCTCCACCAGCAGCGGTTCGCTCATGGCAGCAAGAATTCGCTGCGCCACCCGCATGGCGTTGCTCGGATCACTCACGTCTTCCAGCAGGATAGTGAACTCGTCCCCGCCCATCCGGGACAATACCGCATCTCTCATGGGAAACTCATTCTGGGGACGCGAAACCGTGTCTTCGGGTCGCAAGCAGGCGCCAAGGCGCCGCCCCGCCTCCACCAGTACCTGATCGCCCACGGCGGGGCCCATGTTGTCGTTGAACGCCTTGAAGCCGTCCAGGTCCACGAACAGCACAGCATGATCCCGTTCCGGGCTGCGTTTCATGCGCAGAAACAAATGCTGCAGACGCTCGAGGAACAGTCGGCGGTTGGGCAAACCGGTCAGCGTATCGTGAAACGAATTGTGCTCCAGTTGTTCCTGGGCGCGTTTGCGCTCGGTAACATCGCGATTCACAATGACCAGCTTTACCACTGCGCCCTTCTCGTCCCGAACCGCGCTGGCGATCGACTCCATCACCCGCCAGGTCCCGTCTTTGTGCCGGATGCGATAGTCGAGCTTTCTGCCGACTCCGCTACTGCGCGCCTCGCGCGCCGCTTCCAAAACCTTGAAGCGGTCGTCGGGATGGATTTGCTCGAACGCCGATGTCTCCCCCAGTTCCGCCGCGGAGTAACCGAGAATTCTTTTGTACGCAGGACTGTTGTAGAGCCGCCTCCCCTTCACGTCCACCAATCCAATCATGTCCGCCGCGTTTTCGGTGACGATCTGAAACAGTTCCTCTCGTTGCTTCGACTTGCGCCGAATCTGGAGCATGCGCACCTGCTGATAAACCACCAGTATGACCAGCATGCCAAGGGCGATCCAATTCAAGTTATGCAGCATTGGAGAAGGAGGCTCGTCTTCAGAGAAGATATCGGCAAACCCGGATAGTTAACTTAGCTTCAAACTGGCGCCGTGCGAACCTTCGTGCAAGCCGTCCGGGCGTGTGTTATCAACTGCTTGCCTCGAATCCCAAGCGCGAGTAAGATGACCTTCGTTTTATGCCTGACATTCGCCACGCCATTCAGATTTCGGCTCCTCCAGCCATCGTCTTCCCGCTGGCCTCGACGGCCCGCGGCTGGTCTCAGTGGTGGGCCGAGGATGTCCGCGAGGCCGGCGGCTCCATCGAACTCGGCTTCTTCAAGCGCACAACACTTTACAGGGTGAAGCCATTGCTGAACGAATTTCCGATGCGCAGCGAGTGGGTGGTCGAAACCGGAGCGGAATGGACCGGAACGCGCCTGATTTTCCTTCTGGAAGCCGCACCTAGCGGAACCAGTTTGCGCTTCACCCACGCCGGCTGGCGATCCGAAACTGACTATTTCGTGAACTGCACCACCACCTGGGGCGAACTGATGTTCCGCCTAAAATCCGCCGCCGAAGGCAAGCCCCGCGGCCCACTGTTCCTAGCAGATAGCTTGGCCTACTGAAACTGCCGGCAGGAGGAGCAACAGCACAGGCCGATGACAGACGACCGGCGACAAGTGGCCAACGACGAACGACAAACGACGAACGACAAACGACGAACGACGGTTCATAATGTCCCCATGCCCGGCGACAAACCCGTCCGCCGCCTGAAGACCTACACCAGCTCTCTGGGATACGTTTATCAGTACTACTTCGTGGGCCAACGCCCAGCCCTTCCCGATGATCCCGAAGCCTCCGCAACCGAATTCGTCTTCGACGTCACTTCCGACCGCAAAAACACCTACGCCGTCAGCGTCTTCCTTCCGGAAAAGGCGGTGGCCGCATGGGCGAAAGCTCATGGCCGCTCACTTACCGAGCCGGAAAAATATGCCGCAGCCAAACTTCGCCTCTTCCGCGCTTTCGACGAACTGGAAGACATGAAGACGCAAGGCCGGCGTCTCGTCGCCGACGCTGCCCTGCTGGAGGAAGCGTTGGCTAGTTTGGGGGTGGAGTAGAAGGTGGAGTAGAAGCTGGAGTAGGGGGTGGAGTAGAAAGTAGAGTAGGACTTGCGGTTGGTTGCGCAGCCTTCGCCGCAGTTTGCGACTCCCGCGCATGGCTGATCAGTTTCTTCAGCTTGCCTTCGATCGCGGAGTCGCCGATGTGCTCATCCTGCAGCACGCCATCGGCATCGATGGTGAAGGTATGCGGGATTGCCTCCACTCCGAACATCTTGGCAATCGGCCCGGTAAAGCCACCGTCGCGGTATTGCGGCCATGTCATCTGGTTCTTTGCGACGAAGTCTTTCCACTTCTGCTCATCCTGGTCCAGGCTCACACTCAAAACGACCAAGGGTTGTCCCTGGAATTTTTCTGCGATCTTCCGCATATGCGGCAGCGCCTCACGGCAGGGTGCGCACCAAGTCGCCCAAAAGTCGAGCAATACGACTTTTCCCGCCAGATCATCCATTGAAACCCGCAGGCCATCGGTTGTTGTGACCGCAAACGGAGGCGCCATCCGGGCCCGCGCCAGTTCCGGCTGACTGATATAACGAAGCGCCCTCTGCCGGTCCGGATCATCCTCCGCCCGCATTTTCACGAATTCCTCAAACCGGACTTTAGCCGCGGCGTCCTGCTTCAGGCAGGCCAGTGCTCGGCCGTCGGAAAAAATCGCGCCAGGAAAATTCGGCGCTGCCGTGAGCGCTTTTGTCATCTCGTCGTGCGCGCGGGAAAATAACTCCTCCTTGTGTTTCGCTACTCCTTCGTCGATTAGCACAATGCCGAACTGAAAGTGGGCGAGCGCCACATGCTTGTCGCCTCGAGCCTGCTCCACCATTTCCTCGGCCGCGGCTTCCGCCGTCTTCCACTCCTGCAGTTCGAGCGCGTACTTGATCATTTTCTTCTGACACGCCAGGCATTGCCCGCCATCCTGCTTGTCCGCTTTCTTGAAAGCGTCAAGGGCCGCGCTCGTCATTCGCCGGTGCAGATAGTCCAAGGCTTCCTTGTAGGTCTTCTGGGCTTTCTCGCTGGCCGGACCCTCATCCGTCTTCTCTTGCGCCAGCACGGGCGCAAGCACGCAGGCCAGTACCAGTACTACCCCGGCGAATCGCATAGTGGCGCTCCTTGCTAATAAAATTCCGCGCCACAATACCACGACTTCCACAGGTTTCGAAGGAATTTCTGACCTTAAGCCGCCGTGGGGCGCTCCTCTGTGATCCACGTCACAACCGCGCGTGACCGTTGCCGTTTTCTCCCTGCCCTATCCCTGTGCAGAATATAATGCGTAGAAAGGGATGGGGTTCCTAAACCAGCGTTCGCGCTGACTCGCATTAAACTTAGCGGACTCTGATACTTACCTGGCCTATGGCATTGCTTTGGTTGCGCTTCGCGCTCGCCTGCTACTTCATCGGCCTGATCTACGCCTTCTTTGCGCTCACCCGCACCAGCGACCTTTTTAGCCGCATCGCGCTGCACGCCGCCAGCCTGGGCATGGTCTTCCACTTCGTCTCGCTGGTTGAGCTCTTTGTCTCCGGCCACATGGTCTGGGCTTCGGTGCATAACGGTGAATCGCTATTGGCCTTCTTTTCGATGATCTTCTTCATGATCATCTATGCCATTTATCAGACGACAGCGCCCGGTGTTGTTGTCTTCCCCATCGTGTTTTTCCTGACGTTCGTCGCCGCCGTCGGACAACAGCCGTTTGTGTTCACTTCTTCCGTCAGCAAGGG
>Ga0307479_10002334_pt1 | contig 17244 bp, 15 predicted proteins | sample atmos_gasesECM4C_FD_203743 | JGI IMG/M metagenome (GOLD analysis project Ga0307479, IMG submission 203743) | Hardwood forest soil microbial communities from Morgan-Monroe State Forest, Indiana, United States - atmos_gasesECM4C_515 | ecosystem: Environmental > Terrestrial > Soil > Temperate... | reverse complement strand
GTCCTGTCGGCTGACGCCCCAAGCACCGCGTGGCGCGCCAATTATGGGGCCTACCGTTCGGAATTCCAGGATCCGGCCGGCGTTCAAGGTCCGCCGGCGACCTTTGGGTTGCTGATGAGCAGGTATCATCATCAGTTCGGCATCAAGCCGGAAGCGCTTGGGAAGATTGCTATCACACAACGCGAGCATGCCCTGCACAACGACAATGCCTACGCCAAGTTCAAGACTCCGATCACGATGGCGGACTACGAAAAGTCGCGCGTTATCGCCGATCCATTGCGTCTTCTGGATTGCGTCATGTTCTGCGACGGAGCCAACGCCTTCCTGGTGACGACAGAAGAGAAGGCGCGAAGTCTCGGGATCGCGAAAATGGTGTTTCCGACGGCCTATGCCGAAGTCACCAATTTCAACGGCAACCAGCCGCTCGCTGACATCACGGAGACGGGATTTTCGAAGATCGCTCCGAAAGTCTTCAAGCAATCGGGGTTGACGCCGAAAGACATTCGCATGTTCCAGCCTTATGACGACTTCACGATCGCCGTCATGATGAAGTTCGAAGATTTCGGCTTTTGCAAACGCGGACAAGGCAGCGACTTTATCCTCGATACCGACCTCACGTACAAGGGAACGCTGCCGCTGAACACGGGAGGAGGCCAGATATCGGCCGGTCAACCCGGACTGGCCAGCGGCGGACTCAATCTCGCCGAGGCCGTTCGCCAGATGTTTGGCGAAGGCGGCGGGCGTCAGGTGACTAGTCCGAACAACGCGCTGGTGACCGGCATCGGCGTCATTCCTTACGCGCGGAATTGGGGTACCAGCGCCGCTATGATCCTGGAGGCATGAAAATGGCTGATGAAAAAGCGGGACGCCCGGTCCCGAAACCTTCGGTTTATGTTGACACCAAGCCGTTTTGGGATGGTGCGAAGGCTGGCAGGCTGATGCTGCAGTTCTGCAAGGACACCGGACAGTTTCAGCACTATCCGCGCCCGGTGAGCATCTTCACCGGCAGCCGGAATCTGGAATGGCGCGAAGTATCGGGCAAGGGCACGATTTATGCCTGCACCGTGATCCGCGTTCCCGGCCCGGGCCTCGAGGGCCGGTTGCCGCTTTCCGTCGCAACGGTGCAACTCGACGAAGGCGTGCGGATTCTCGGCAACATCCTGGACGTGGATCCCGACACTGTCGCGATCGGGCAGCGCGTCGTCGTGGCGTGGGACCATCTTTCCGACGACGTCCAGTATCCGGCGTTCAGGGTCGCTTGAGGAACTCGACATGCGACTGGAAACTATTCTTCGCGCGCAAGCCGTGCGCCACCCGGACAAGATTGCCTTGATCTGTGGCGGCGAGCGGCTTGCCTATCGTGATCTCGACCGGAGAATCCAGCGCGTCGCGAACGGACTTAAGAAACATGGTATCGGTCCGGGGGATCGGATCGTCGTATTTCTTTCCAACGGCATCGAGATTGTCGAACTCTTCTACGCGGCGTTCTCGGTGGGCGCGATCGTGATCCCGGTCACGACGCGGCTCACGCCGCACGAGTTGCAGCATATCTGTTCGGACAGCCAGCCGCTCGCGATCGTGTTCGACGGGGAGGGGACGTCGATTTCCGAAGTCTTGCAGGCCAATCCTGACGCCGTCCGGATTGCGACGGGAAAGAAGTTTGCGGGCGCCGTCGAATACGCCGAGCTTCGGCAAGCGGATCCCGATCCGCTGCGGGCTCTCGCTATCGAAGAGGACGACGCCATCATCATGTACACTTCGGGAACGACGGGCAAACCGAAAGGAGCCGTCATCACCCACGCCAACATGGTCGTTCAGCATTACTTCATGAACGCGGTCGAGTGGGGGATATCGAGCGAGGATCGTTATCTGGTCACTACGCCGCTTGCCCATCGGACGGGTTTCGCCCGGCTCGCCAATTCGCTGACGCTCGGCGGCACACTCGTCGTCATGAAGAAGTTCGATCCGCGCGAGACCGTCGAAACAATCGCGAAGGAAAAGATCACCGTCGTCGGCATGGTTCCGACGGTATGCCGCATGCTGCTTCCCGAGATAAGGGTCGATCCCTCGCGCTCCGGATCGCTCAGGCGCATCGTGGTGACCGGTGAAGCGTTCCCGGTCGAGCTGAAGCGGCAGTTTCTGGCGTTGCTTCCGCACGTGCGGCTGGTGTCGTTCTTCGCGATGACCGAAGTCGGCGGCGTGACCTCGCTTTCGCACGAGGAGCAGTTCGATCACGCCTCGTCGATCGGCCGGCCGACGCCCGGCGTCGAGATCCGGATCGTCGATGATGCCGGCGTCGAGGTGAAGACCGGCGAGCCCGGCGAACTGCTGGTACGCGTGGGGCAACCCGGCCGCTATTCCGTGATGCGCGGCTACTACAATCGGCCTGAGGAGACCGCGAAGGCCATCAAGGACGGATGGATACATACCGGTGACGTCGCCAAGGCCGACGCAGACGGCTATCTCTATATTGTCGATCGCAAGAAGGACATGGTGCTCAGCGGCGGGTTCAATATCTACACCAAGGAAGTCGAGCAGGCCCTTCTGCAAAATCCCGAGATCGCCGATGCCGCGGTGGTCGGAGTGCCCGATGCCGTGTTCGGAGAGGCGGTCGCGGCCTTTGTCGAGCGGGAGCCGGGTAGCGCTCCGACGGCGGCCTCGGTTGTCGAACACGTCCGCAACCTGGTCGCCGGCTACAAGAAACCCAAATACGTCTTCATCGTCGACGCGCTACCGCGAAATTCGCTCGGCAAGGTGCTCAAGCGAGAACTGCGCGATCAGGCGTCCGATCTCGTCGAAAACGCGCAGCGCCTCGAGACGAGCGGCTAGCCGCCGTGGCGGTCGAAGGCTCCGATATCATTCGAGTTCGATCGCCTGATACGTTCCGGTTTCATCAAGTGCCGTTCCCCAAATCTTGTGCGAAGCCTGATGCTCTGAGCGGCCAAAACTGGGCTGGGTTCCAAGTCCCAAGTCAAGATTGTGGGTAGTCTCCAGGATGTCGATGAGCTTTTCGGTATCGAGTTGCGGTCCGGCACGTTTAAGCGCCTGGATCAGGACATTGGCGGAAACGTAGCCTTCAAGCGACACGTAATCCGGTGCTTCGCCGGGAAAATATTTGGCCAAGGCGCTCTTGTATTCGAGCACGACGGTCGAGTAGCCGGAAACCGCCGGCACGACTTGCGTTACGATGGCGCCGTTGGCGTAGCGGGGTCCCAACAGCTTCAATTCGTCGGCAAGTGCGGTGCTGCCGACGAAGGATACGTTGCTGTAGAGCATTTCTGGGTAGAGGTCGCGCGTCTTCTCGATGAATCGCGCCGCGGCCCGATAGGATGCAATCATGACGACAGCTTTGATGGGTATCTTCTGCGCCTTCAACTGATTGACGGCGTCGTCGACATCAACGGTGTTTCGCTTGTACTCGAGCCGCAGAATGGCTGCGTCGCTGAAGCTGAGCGAACGAAATGCCCTTGCGACACCTGCGAACCCTGCTTCTCCGCCTGGATCCTGCTGGGGGATGAATACGGCGATCTGTCTGGGTAGTATCCGGCGCATCTTGATGAAATAGCGCACGGCTGCGTCGGTCTCCTCGGTGTAGCTCGCCCGATAGTTGAATACATAACGATCCGGCGGATCGTGGCGGAGCACGTTCGCGCCGGTGAAGCCGCCGAAGAACAACACCCGCCGCTCCAGCACGTAGGGCAGCGCGACGGCAGCGGTGGACGTCCCGACATTGCCGATAAAACCGAAGACCTGGTCTTTCTCGAAGAGCTGCTTCATGGCGTCGGCGGTGCGCGTCGGGGTAAAGCCGTCGTCGGCTGTGATCAGCTTGAGCATCCGGCCTTCCACGCCGCCGGCGTCGTTGACCCGGTTGAAAGCAGTATCGATCCCGAGCTTCATCTGGCGCCCAAGCTCTCTTGATGCGCCGGAAAACGGTGCCGCCATTCCAAACCGGATTTCTCGGTCGGTTACGCCGCGTACCGGGCTCGCAGCAATCGGTGCGGTCGGTGCCGTCGCGGCTGCGGCGGAAGACGGTGCGAGAACGGTGGCCAAACTCGGCGGCGGCGCGATTGACCGTTCGAGGTCAGCGAGCTGGCGGTCGGCCGCTCTGCAATCCATCTTTCCCGCCGTCACGGCGTCATTGCCGTCCGCGACACTGCGATTGAGCGTCTGCGCAAGGTCGGCGCGCTCAGCCTCGTTCGATGAAGCTTGCGCGATGACCGCCGCGAACTTGTCGACGATCGTCTGAATACGGGGCCGCGCAATGTCACGGCAGGCCATCGCCGAACCGATGATCGGTCCGACGTGGCCTGCGAGGTCGCGTACGACATCGGTCTTGTCGCTAGCCGCTGCGCCCGTGGCGCCGGCGAGCAAAGCGCCGAATAGAACCATCATCCAACGACGGTTCATCACAGGCGCTGCAACACGCAGGCTGCGCAAGACCAAGGCCACATTAGACATCATCCTTCTCTCCGCGTCGGGGACTATCGATTAGGTGACCGGCGTGCCGGGGGGGCGGCGCAGGGTTTTGTTGCCAATTGCACAAATGGCTGAAGCCGCGTTTCTGGCTGCTCACGCTTGATAGGCTGGGTGATTGTGGATGACGCAAGGATCGCCTGAAACCCGGCAACAGCGGGTTTCAAGTCGTCGTCGCCTTGATGCGGCCGAGAAAATGAGAGTTCTGCCGACGGACGAATCCGTACCTCGCACGGGAGAACCCGCAACCGGTCCGAACGCGACGCTAAACTTGGCCGGAAAATTTCAGTCAAAGCGCTCGATGCGAGATCAGCGCAAGATGTAGTCTGCGTCTCTCGCCGAGACATTTCTCGTAGCCGCGTCGCCCACGCCGCTTCCATTGCCTCATCCCCTCGGCAGATGTTCACCTTGAACGAGGGTGAAAAATGCCCTTCAGATATCGAGCTGGAATGTTGTTGTTAAGGTACGATAAAACCACTATCGGGCGGTTAATGGTCCAACGCTTGACAAAATTGAGATGCGACTTGGTTTGTCGTCATGTCGGCGGAATATTGCACGCTAGGCGATAGCGCGATGCTTGGAACGTCGCCGAAGAGTTGCACGTACGATGCGTTGTCGTCTGCTCGGTTCAAACGTTCGGACGATCTGCAACCTTTACTTGCAGAGAGCAGCTAATTGTCGCGCGGCATTAGCGCTGAAGCGCGGGTCGGCATCGGCAAAGCGCAACGCTCTGCGTCGTGAGAGGATTTGGCAGCGAACCTGAAATGGCTTCCGCTGCGTGTCAGAACATCGTGTTGTCGTTCTTCGCCGTCTCCGGTACCGGCTGAATCCGATCCCAATGCTCGACGATCTTGCCGTTTTCGAGCCTGAATATTTCACCGATCGCAAGGCCGCGCTCGCCGGGATGGCGGACCATGTGGACATTCAGCAGCACGTAATCGCCGTCGGCAAAAATCTGCTTGATGTCGCTGTGCGATTCCGGGTGGTCGGCGCGGACCCAGTCGATGAATTTGTGAAATCCCTCGCGGCCATCTTCCGCCATCGGATTGTGCTGCTTGTAGTAGGGGCCGACATATTTGAGGGCTTCGTCGGGTTGCTTGTCGTTGAGCGCAGCGTTGTAGAACTTGACGACCGTCTCCTTGTTCTTCTCGAGCTGGTCATGGGCTGATTGCGCCGTCGCTGCAGCGGGCAATAGCAGCGCGCCCGCGCCAAGACAGGCCGCGACAAGCGCGGCAGTGCAGGACTTCTTCATCGGTCGTTCTCCAATTCCGTTGATTTGCCGCCAGCGTCGAGGACCGGCACGCGGTCTAGCCGCGTTGTTGCACAACAATATGACCGGTCGTCTTATTGTCAAATCACAGCTCGGCGCCGGCGTGTTGACAAGACTAAGACGAACGGTCATATTGGGGGCATGCCACGCCCGAGCGTCAAGGAAGAAATCGTCGCGGCCGCTGTGAGGGTCCTGCATCAGAGGGGCTTCAACGCGACCGGCGTGCAGGATATCACCGACGCCGCCGGCGTGCCCAAAGGTTCGTTCTATAACCACTTCGAGAGCAAGGAAGCGCTCGGGGTCGAAGCGCTCGAGCGCTACTGGCAAGGTGCGCTCAATTCGCTGGAAATGCTGAAGGACGACAGCATGCCGCCGGTTGCGCGGCTGAAATCCTATTTCCGCAAGCTCAACGATCTCGGCCGCAAATTCAAATATCGTCCGGGCTGCATGGTCGGAAATCTCTCTACCGAGATGTCCGATCAAAGTTCGCTCATCCGCGAGCGGCTGGCCGGGATTCTCGCCAGGTGGACCCGCGCGATCGAAGACTGCGTCAAGCAGGCGCAGAGCGACGGATCGCTGCGGCGGGACATCGAGGCGAAGGCGATCGCGGCCTTCATGCTGAACTCCTGGGAAGGTGCGGTCCTGCGCGCGAAGGTCGACCGCAACAGCGTTCCGTTCGACCAGTTCGAGCTGATCGTGTTCACGAGCCTCGCGACCGGGCCCTGAGCGAGGCGCAGTTTTTTTGGATCCATTGAATATGGTCGGTCATCTTGGAGGTACCATGACGTCGCTGCTCCACTCGCCGCTGAAGATCGGCAACCACACGCTCGCGCATCGGGTCGTCATGGCGCCGTTAACGCGCATGCGGGCGTCCAACCCCGGTTCTTCGCCACACGCGCTGAACGCGCAGTACTACGGGCAACGCGCCAGCCGTGGCGGCCTCATCATCTCGGAAGCCACGCAGATCTCCTGGCAGGGCAAGGGTTATCCGCAGACGCCGGGGCTTCACACCGAGGAGCAGACGGCGGGCTGGAAGGCAGTCGTCAACGCCATTCATCAGCGCGGCGGCGTTGTGTTCTGCCAGCTTTGGCATGTCGGACGAATCTCGCATTCGAGCCACCACCCGGACGGCTCGCTGCCGGTATCGGCCTCCGCGATCCGTCCGGCGGGCGAGAGCTTCGCTGCAGGATTCAAGAGGCAGCCCTACGAGGTGCCGCGCGCGCTCGAGACGGATGAGATTCCTTCGATCATCGATCAATATGACCGCACGGCCGAGCTTGCGCTCCAGGCGGGATTCGACGGCGTCGAGCTGCATGCGGCCAACGGCTACCTTATCGATCAGTTCTTGCAGGACGGCACGAACCACCGCACCGACCGCTATGGCGGCAGCGTCGAAAACCGGACGCGGTTGCTGGTCGAGGTCACCGAGCGATTGATCTCCCGCCTGGGCGCCGCGCACGTCGGCGTCAGATTGTCTCCGTTCGGCTCGGTCAACGACATGCATGATTCCGATCCCCTGGCGACAAATCGCTATGCGATCGAAGCGTTGTCCGATCGTCGCATCGCCTATTTGCACCTGATCGAGCCGCGGGTTCAGGCGGGCCTGCGCGAGGAGCCCAACCTCAATCTGCCGGCCTCCGTCACCGGAATGTTCCGCGATTTCTTCGACGGGCCGATCATTGCTTCCGGCGGCTTCACCAGGGTGACAGCCGAGGCGACGCTTCAGTCGGGGACGGCAGACGCCATCGCCTTCGGCCGCGCTTTCATCGCCAATCCCGATTTGCCCCATCGGCTCGCCATCGGCGCTTCGTTAAATCCCTATGACCGGTCGACATTCTATGGCGGCGCCGAGAAGGGCTATGTCGACTATCCTGCCTTGCAGCCCGAACAAGCATGAGCAGAGACGTCAACTTTATTTCTTGCGGCGCAAGCCGGCGGCAGGGTGCTGCTCGACCTCCGAAGCTCGGCGCCTAGGTACCCGCAAAGGTCGGCTTACGTTTCTCCACGAAAGCGCGGACCGCTTCCCTGTGGTCGTTCGTGCGCGCCGCCAGCACGAGATTTTCCGCTTCCAGGTCCATCGAGTTGAGTAAGTCGGACATCAGTGCATGATCGAGGTTGTCCTTGATCCGGCCAAATGCGGATGTCGGGCCCTGTGCCAGCTGCCGGGCGAGCGCCGAGGCGGCTCCGCGCAGGTCGGCGTCGGGCACGACGCGATTGATCAGGCCGAGAGCCTCGCAGCGCCGCGCATCAAGCCGTTCCGAGAGAAACATCAACTCCCGCGCCCGCGCGGTGCCTGCAAGGCGAGTGAGAAGCCAGGCGATGCCGTAGTCACCGGTCAGTCCGATTCGGGCATAGCCGGTCGACATGAATGCGGATTCCGCCGCGATCCTGATATCGCAGGCGAGCGCAATCGCCATGCCGGCGCCGGCCGCCGGGCCTGGAAGTGCCGCGACCGTCGGCTTGCGCACCGCGACGAGCGCGCCCGTCAGCGTCCGTTGCTTGGTCCTGAGGTTGGCGATGCGATCTTCAACGGAGACTTCCGTCTTGGGCGCGCCGTCACCCATGCCCTTGACGTCTCCGCCGGCGCAAAAAGCCGTGCCGGCGCCGGTGATCAGGATTGATCCAACTGCCGGATCGTCGCCGCACTGCTTGATCATGCGGCGCAGCGCCGGCGTCAGCCGGTCCGACAGCGCGTTCCGCGCCTCCGGCCGGTTCAACGTGATGGTTGCGACCCGCTGCTCGATTTCGCAGAGCAATTCGTCCGTGCCCGTGTCGATAGATTGCCTTGTCATCGATCCACTCCCTATCGTTTGATATGAGGATCATAATTCAAGCTAGACCTTTCGTCATCAAAGGATGTCATCCCGCGTCGACCCGTCGCGCCGGGGTGATGCGATCCGAAGGTGGATTCCGAGTAGAATTATAGTACTAAAATGGAACTTAAAAGTTGAGGAGGAGCTGCCGATTTAAGGTGTTTCCCTCCCAATTCATGATCGGCGAATGATCAAAAAATGAAACAACTATTGGATATCTTGAACAAGATCGGAAAGTTTTGCTGGAACGAGGAGCTGACCGGATTTCGCTATATTGGTTAGCTTGCTTGACAAGTTCAAAAAAAGAACTGTAGGTTTTGCCGCCGTCATGGACCTGTGGTCCATGCGCCAACAAGAAGGCCGCGCTGTTTTGCAGTGGCCCGTGATCGAGATAGCGAAGGAGGAAGCCAATGTTCAGAGCATTCGCGACGGTCTGCGCGCTCGCCTTCGCAATGATCACGCCGGCCGCCGCCGGCGATACGCCCGGCATTACCGCGGCCGAGATTAAGGTGGGCGGGATCTTTCCCTTCAGCGGACCGGCCTCTTCGATAGGCCTAGTCGGCCGTGGCATCCTCGCTTACGTGCAGTCCGTCAATGACCGCGGCGGCATCAACGGGCGCAAGATCAACTACATCGCCTATGACGATGCTTATAGTCCGCCGAAGTCGGTCGAGCATGCCCGCAAGCTCGTCGAGAGCGACGAGGTGGCATTCATGTTCAGCCAGCTCGGGACGCCCGGCAATACCGCGACGGCAAAGTACCTGAAGTCGCGAGGCGTGCCCACGATCGCCATCGTCTCCGGATCGAGCAAGTTCACCGACGTTGCGAATTTTCCGCTGACGACCACGAGCCTCGTCAGCTTCGACGCCGAAGGCAGGATCTACGCAAAGTTCCTGACCAGAACGCTTCCCGATGCGAAGTACGCGATCCTTTATCAGAACGACGATCTTGGAAAGGATTACGTCAACGCGTTCAAGGAGTTCTTGAAGAGCGATTTCGACAGCAAGGTCGTGACAGCCTCCTATGAGGTGACCGAGCCGACCGTGGACTCGCAGGTTGTCGGCCTGAAGAGCTCCGGCGCCGGGGCGCTGCTCGTGGCAGGCACGCCAAAATTCGCGGCACAAGCGATCCGCAAGGCGCACGAGCTCAACTGGAAGACGCTGATCGTCCTGAACTACCCGTCGGGCTCCGTCGGCGCGACGCTGAAGCCCGCGGGGCTCGATATTTCGACCGGCGTCGTCGTCGGGACGATCACCAAGGACGCGACCGATTCGATCTGGGACCAGGATGAGGGCATGAAGAATTTTCGAGCCTTCGTCGACAAATACATGCCCGGCATCGATATTGCCGACAACAACTATCTGTTCGGTTACACGCAGGGCATGCTGCTCGAGCAGCTGATCAAGCAGTGCGGCGATGACTTGTCGCGCGAAAACATCGTCAAGCAAGCCAAGAATTTCCGGGATGTCGTCGTCCCGACCGTGCAGCCGGGCATCAAGGTCAATACCTCGGACAAGGTCAACATGAACTTTACCCAGATGCGGTTGCAGCGCTGGACGGGTACGCATTGGGACCTGTTCGGCGAAGTGTTGGACGCGGCATCCGAGTAACCAGCGCCTGCCGACGGGAAATTTCCTACATCGCCAATCAGGGCGCCGTGCGCGACGCCGCCTTGGCGTTTCGCTCGGCGGCGCGCTTTGCGGCGGACCGGCGCGCGCCCGGACCCAGTTTGGTCGTGACCTCCTTGGCCATCAGCGGTTCGCCACACTCGGAACAGACCATCACCGGATTGAACACCTTGCCGCATTTGCGATGTTCGTGCAGCAGAGGCCGGCCGCGCTCGTCAACCATATGCGTATCGCCCCAGTGCACGATCGCCATCATGATCGGATAGAGATCAAGTCCCTTTTGGGTGAGGATATATTCGTGGCGCTTCGGCGATTCCTGATAGGGAATTCGGCGCAGGATGCCCGTCCTGACCAGCTTCTTCAGCCGTTCCGCGAGCAGGTGGCGGGTGATGCCGAGCGCCGATTGAAATCCTTCAAAGCGCCGGGTGCGCAGAAAGCACTCGCGCAGGATCAGAAGCGTCCAGCGGTCGCCGATCACGCCGATCGTCCGGGCCACCGAGCACGGCTCTTCCTCTAGGGCATCCCACTTCATCGCTGTCTCCACCTCGCCACGCGGCCGCCCATCGGTCGGGCGGCTCGGCAATAACATTCTAAATAGGTACTAATGACCAAACAACTATATCAGCCGGAATCGAGGGCGTAGCCTAACGCCTGATCAGCCCAATTGGAATTGACAGTTCAATTTTAGAACTATAAGAAAAGCAGGGTCAGGCGCTAGCCTCAGCGTTCGCCTGACCAACGTGACCCACGCTCGCCAGGAGAGGCCGGTGGCAAAGCCGCTAAAGGTGGAATTTCAGTTCGATTTCGGCAGTCCCAATGCCTATCTGGCGGAGTATGTGATCCCGTCGATCGAGCGGCGAACCGGTGTGAAATTCGACTATGTGCCGGTCCTGCTCGGCGGGATCTACAAGGCGACCTGCAACATGTCGCCGGGCGAGTCGCTGCGCGGCATCAAGAACAAGCCGGAATATCACGCGTTGGAGACGCAGCGCTTCATTCGTCGCCACAACATCACGAAATTCCGCCAAAACCCGTTTTTCCCGGTCAACACCCTGATGCTGATGCGCGGCGTCGTTGCGGCCCAGTTTGAGGGTGTGTTCGAGCCGTATTTTCGCGCCGGCTATCACCACATGTGGGAGGAGCCGAAGAAGATGGATGACGTCGAGGTTTTCAAGGCGGCGTTCGAATCCTCCGGCATCGACATCGATCGTCTTATGGCCCGAGCGCAACAGGACGACGTCAAGAAGCGGCTGATCGAGCTGACCAATGATGCTGTCGCGCGCGGTGCCTTCGGGTCGCCGACCTTCTTTGTCGGGGAGGAGATGTTCTTCGGTAAGGATCAGCTCCGCGACGTCGAAGAATCGATTGGGGAGCAGCAGGGGCAGATGGCGAAGGCCGGCTGAGAGTTCGGGGTCGGGCCATCAAGCCACAACAGAAAAGATAGGGAGAGCGTAATGCCGGGTCCACTCAAAGGCGTCAGCGTGCTGGATCTGACCGGCGTCGTGTCCGGTCCATTCGCGACCATGTTCCTGGCGGACCAGGGGGCCGACGTTCTCAAGATCGAGCCGATCGGCGGCGACATCACCCGCCGTAGCCGGGCGTCGATCGACAAGAAGGGCGAATTTTCGGCGCTGTTCATCTCTTCCAATCGCGGCAAGCGTTCGCTCGCCATCGATGTCAAGAGCGAAGCCGGTCGCGAGGTCCTGGCGAAGCTGGTGGGGAACGCGGACGTCCTGGTGCAGAATTTCCGCCCTGGTACGATGGAGCGGCTGGGGCTCGGCGTCGAGGAACTGCGGCGGCGTCATCCGCGGCTGATCTATGTTTCGATCAGCGGCGTCGGCGACACCGGTCCCTACGTCAAGAAGCGGGTTTACGATCCGATCATTCAGGGCCTGTCCGGCTTTGCCGACATCCAATCGCAGCCGGTGACCAATCGGCCGCAGATGATCCGCACCATCGTTTGCGACAAGACCACCGCCCTGATGACCGCACAGGCGGTCGCGGCCGCACTCTACGCTAGGGAGAAGACCGGGCAGGGCGATCACATTCAGGTCGCGATGCTGGATACGATGATCTCTTATCTGTGGCCGGAAGGCATGATGCAATACACGGTGGTCGGCGCCGAAGCAAAGGCGGCCGATCCCAATGATCGGCCCGATCTCGTGTTCAAGACCAGCGACGGATACCTCACTTGCGGCACCATTTCGGATTCGGAGTGGCAGGGATTCTGCCGAGCCAGCGGCGATCCCGAGCTCGCCAAAGATCCGCGTTTCGCAACGCCAGGTGGCCGCAGCGTCAACGCGACGGCCCGCATCAACAAGATGCAGGAATATGTCAGTCAGCACAGCACCGCCGAATGGCTGGAGCGTCTGGACGCAGCGGATGTGCCGTGTGCGCCGATCCTGCGCCGCTCCGAAATCATCCACAACGAGCAGGTGGTCGCGCGCGGCCTGATCGCCGAGATCGATCAGCCCGGCGTCGGAAAGGTGCGACAGCCGAAACCGGCCGCGCGCTTCGAGCTGAACGAGTCGGCGATCGCAGGACCGGCTCCCGGCATCGGAGAGCATTCGCGTGAAGTGCTGGTCGAGCTCGGCTACGACGAGCGCGCCATCGACAAGATGGTCGAGGACAAGGCCGTCCGGCTCGCAAGCTGAAGCGTTTTCCAGCGAAGTGGGTACCGGTTCGCGTCAAGAAAAAGCGTCAAAACAAAAAGCTAGAGCCTCCGTTCCGATTCAATCGGAACGGAGGCTCTGGAGCGCTAGCACTCGCGTTCGATGACGCGGGCCTTGCGGTCTGCGCCTTGGGAAGCTCAGTCCTTGGAGGGCGTCGGCGTGATCGGCGCCAGCGGCCGGTTGGCTTGCGTGCCGAGCTGATAGGCGGGCCGTTGGCGAATGCGATCGCGATAGGGATGCGCGTTGTCGCAAATCCCGACGCCATAGGCGATCGCCCAGTCGAGGCAGGTCGTGAGCAGGATGTCTGCGCTGGTGAAGCGGTCGCCCATCAGGTAGGTCCGGCCGTCACCCAGTGCCGTCTCCACATGCCGCAGCTGTTCGCGGAAATATTCGCCCGCTTTGGCAACGACCTCGGGCGCGATCCCATAGATCGGCCCCAGCGCATCGGCGCTGTGCCGGCGCATCACATAGAGGCTGGTCGAGTCGAGCTCGGTCACGATGAAGAAGCACCATTCGAGCCAGGCGGCATAGTCGCGCTGCTGTTCCGGGACCAGCGTGCGTTCGGGGCTTGAATAGGTCTGCGACAGATAGGCGACGATCGCTGCACTTTCGCCGATACAGAAATCGCCGTCCTGCAGCAGCGGAACCTTCTGGCGCGGGTTGAGCCGGGTGTATTCAGGCGTCTTGGTCTCGCCGGTCCTCGGGCCGATCGGCTTGGTCTTGTAGGGCAGGTTGAGCTCATGCATGGCCCAATGCGGCCGGATCGTGCGGCTGGTGCCCACTCCCCACAGGGTCAGATCGGGAGTGCCGGGCATCTCACCACTTCTCCACGGCGGGTCGAAGATCGAGCTCGTGAGTCCAGCCGTCCTTGGCTTGCTGATGGGTGAACCAATAGGCCTCTGCGATTGAACTTGTCTGGGTCAGACTGTCGGGCGCGATGTCCCTGGGCTCGCCGCCGCTCGCCGCTTTCAGGCGGGCGCGAATGGCGTCGCTGTCGACGGCCGCATCGATGATCAGATGCACGACGTGGATGTTCTTCGGTCCCAGCTCGCGGGCCATCGCCTGCGCGACGGCGCGCAGGCCGAATTTTGCTGCCGCGAAGGCGGCAAAGCCCTTGCCGCCGCGCAGGCTCGCGGTGGCGCCGGTAAAGAGGATCGTGCCGCGTCCGCGTGGAACCATCACGCGCGCGGCCTCGCGGCCGACCAGGAAGCCGGCGTAGCAGGCCAGCTCCCATGCCTTGAAGAACAGTTTTTCGGTGGTGTCGAGCAGCGGCTTGTTGACGTTGGAGCCGGCGTTGAACAGGCAGACCTCGATCGCTCCGATCTCCTTTTCAATGCGGGAGAAGAGTTCCTGGACCTCGGTCTCCTGACGCGCATCGACGCTGAAGGCATGAATCTCGCGACCATCGGCCTTCAGTTCGTCTACGAGACCTTGTGACTTGGCGGCCTCGCGGCGGCAAATGCAGACGGCATAGCCGCCTTTCGCAAAACGGCGCGCGACGGCTGCCCCGATCGCGTCGCCTGCACCGACAAGGATCGCCACGCCGCGGCTCTTGGTCATTTCCCGCTCCATTAAGTTCTATTTTAGCACCCAATTGATAAGGCGCCAACTGATCGTTGTAAATAGGAGTTCTTTCCCGATACCACATTCATAGAGGGATTTGTCGTCTCTCACGCACCCGGGATCATCGCCTCCGGAATTCCGCTTGACGAGTTCTAAAAGAGAACGGTAGATACTTGCACGATGGGCCGCTGCGGCGGTCGACATCTTTCCAGGGAGGTCAGCTGTGGCGGAAGTCTCGCAGGCGATCGAGATCGACGAGATCGCTGCTTCCCTGCCGCGCCGCCTTCACTCGGTCGTGGACCGGCATGTCACTGAGGCTCCCGATCATGTCGCTCTCGAAGAGGACGGTACAGCGTGGAGCTACCGCGACCTCGATCGTCACGTGCGCGACATCGCCCGCGAGCTCTCCTCGTTTGGGTTGAGGGCTGGCGATCGCATGATGATCGTCAGCGAGAACTGCATTGCCCTGGCGGCGCTGTTGCTTGCTGCAAGCCGGCTCGATGCCTGGGCGATCGTGGCTAATCCGCGCCTGGCCCCCCGCGAGATCGATCAAATTCGCGATCACAGCGGCGCGCGGCTGATGTTCTTCGCGACGGCGGTTTCGAGGGAAGCGGCCGCGCACGCCACGCGCCTCGGGGCAGCAACGCGCCAGATCGGCCCGCTCAGGGAAATCGGCGTCAGCGCGCTGAATGCGAACACGAATGCCGAGCCCGTGGAAGCGGATCCGTCGAGGCAGATCGCCGTCCTGATCTATACGTCGGGCACGACCGGTACGCCAAAGGGCGTGATGCTCTCGCACGAGAACCTCCTGATCAGCGCCATGACCACGGCGCGTTTCCGCAAGCTCGATGCGCGAGACAAGGTCTATGTGGTGCTTCCGATCTCGCACATCGTCGGGATTTCGCTCTTGGCCATGACGCTGATGGTCGGGGGAACCGTGCGCCTCGTCAGCAAATATGATCCGGCGGCGCTGGCGAAGGCCATCGCCGAAGAGGGCGTCACGGTCCTCAATGGCGTGCCTGCGACCTACCAGCGCCTGCTGGAATACAAGGCGCTGTCGGGCATCAAGCAGCTTGATCGCGGCTCCCTGCGGTCGATCGCGGTTGCGGGGGCGCCGCTCGACCTCGCGCTGAAGTCCCGGGTCGAGGCCGAATTCGGCCTGCCGCTCTCCAACGGATACGGCATTACCGAGTGTTCGCCTGCAATTTCCGGGGTGCGCTTCGATGCGCCTCGTGCGGACAACGCGGTTGGGACGCTGCTGCCGGGGGTGGAGGCGCGCGTCAGGACATTCGACGGCCTGCCTCTCGGCAACGGCGAGGTCGGCGAGCTTCACGTGCGCGGGCGGAATGTCATGCGCGGCTATTATCGCGCTCCGGATCTGACGGCCAAGGCCATCGACAGCGAAGGCTGGTTCAACACCGGCGATCTCGCGCGTTTCGACGGCGATTGCCTCTACATCGTCGGCCGCACCAAGGAGATGATCATTCGCTCCGGGTTCAACGTGTATCCGGCGGAGATCGAGGCGGTCCTGAACGCACACCAGGACGTCGTGCAGTCGGCGGTGGTCGGCCGCCCGGTGGAGGGCAACGAGGAAGTCGTGGCGTTCGTCCAGTTGATCCGGGGATCGACGACCGGCGCTGCCGACCTCGCGGATTTCCTCAAGGATGAATTGGCTGCCTACAAGCGACCATCGCAGATCATCCTGCTCGAGGCGTTGCCGGCGACATCGACCGGCAAGATCCTCAAGCACCAGCTCGCGCAATCCCTGCGATCGCCGGAGAAAATGACCGCGCTCAACTAGGCGGGCGCGGTTCAAGAGAGGGAGACGGACGTGTCCGAGAAAAACTTCAAGAGAAACGCAACCGTGGCCGTGATCGGCGCCGGTGACTACATCGGCGCTGAGATCGCAAAGAAGTTTGCTTCGGAAGGGTTCACTGTTTTCGCCGGCAGGCGAAACGGCGCCAAGCTGGAGCCGCTGGTGAAGGCGATCGAAGGGGCGGGGGGCGAGATCCACGCGCGCTCGCTCGATGCGCGCAAGGAAGAAGAAATTATCTCTTTCCTCGGCGATGCGGACAAGCATGCGCCGCTGGAGGTCTGCATCTTCAATATCGGTGCCAACGTCAATTTTCCGATCGTGGACACGACCGAGCGCGTGTTCCGCAAGGCCTGGGAAATGGCCTGCTACTCGGGTTTCCTTGCCGGGCGCGAAGCGGCGAAGCTGATGCTGCCACGCGGCAAGGGCAACATCTTCTTCACCGGCGCCACCGCATCCTTGCGCGGTGGCATCGGCTATGCGGCTTTCGCCAGCGCAAAGTTCGGGCTGCGCGCCGTCGCGCAGGCGACCGCGCGGGAGCTGGGGCCGAAGAACATCCACGTCGCCCACCTCATCATCGACTCCGGCGTTGATACCGAATGGGTACGTCAGCGGCGGCTGGAGGCGAACGGGCCGGGCGCGCTGGATGACCCCGACCTCCTGATGCCGCCCGCGTCGGTGGCGGAATCCTACTGGCAGCTCTACCAGCAGCCGAAGAGCGCCTGGACCTTCGAATTGGAAATCCGGCCCTTCGGCGAGAAGTGGTGAGAGGGCCGATCCGAGCAGCTCGAAATCGCCCATTGATCCCACGCGAACCGGCACGCAGGAGTTTTCCGTGAAGACAGCCATCACCGAATTGTTCGGCATCGAGCACCCGATCATCCAGGGCGGCATGCATTATGTCGGGTTTGCGGAACTCGCCGCGGCCGTGTCGAATGCGGGCGGGCTCGGCATCATCACCGGTCTCACGCAAAAGACGCCACAAATGCTCGCCAACGAGATCGCGCGCTGC
>Ga0307479_10002333_pt1 | contig 17246 bp, 12 predicted proteins | sample atmos_gasesECM4C_FD_203743 | JGI IMG/M metagenome (GOLD analysis project Ga0307479, IMG submission 203743) | Hardwood forest soil microbial communities from Morgan-Monroe State Forest, Indiana, United States - atmos_gasesECM4C_515 | ecosystem: Environmental > Terrestrial > Soil > Temperate... | reverse complement strand
TTCGGTCTTTGTCGCCGCCGGTGATAGCGGCGCGGCGGGATGCGACAACAGCGCTTCCCAAGCTATAAATGGCATCGGCGCCAACGCTTTTGCGTCCACGCCGTACAACGTAGCCGTAGGCGGTACGGACTTCAGCGATACGTATTCTGGCAGCAACAACCTCTACTGGAATACAGCGAATAACTCGACTTTCGGTTCTGCACTCTCTTATATTCCGGAAATTCCGTGGAACAATTCGTGCGCTGGGCAACTGATCTCAAACTACGAAGGCTATACGACGCCCTACGGTCCAAGTGGCTTTTGCAGTAGCGATATTGGCGCCTTTTTGCAGACGACGGTCGCAGGTGGCGGAAGCCCAAGCGGTTGCGCGACGGGTAATCCTTCGATCGCGGGCGTGGTGAGTGGAAGCTGTGCCGGGTGGCCGAAACCTTCCTGGCAGTCTATTTTGGGCAATCCAAGCGACGGCGTGCGCGACACTCCGGACGTGTCACTGTTCGCAGCCGACGGACTGTGGGGTCACTACTACGTATTTTGTTGGTCCGATACGGCAAACGGGGGAGCTGCTTGCACGGGAGCTCCTAGTGGTTGGTCGGGCGCGGGCGGAACGTCATTCGCGTCGCCGATCATGGCCGGCGTGCAGGCGCTCATCAATCAGAAGTCAGGTTCGCGCCAGGGTAATCCGAATCCTGAGTATTACCACCTTGCGGCTACCGAATATTCGGCGAACGGCAGCTCATGCAATTCGAGCAATGGTTCCGGCATCGGGAGCGCTTGTATTTTCAATGACATAACTCAGGGCGACATGGATGTAAACTGCACCGGCCCGAATTGCTATCAGGGTGTGCTCTCAACTTCTAATCAGGCGTACAACCCTGCTTATGGCACAGGTGTAGGGTGGGACTTCGCAACGGGCATCGGCAGTATTAACGCCGCGAATCTGGTCAACAGCTGGCCGAATACGACTCCCGGTTTCACGCTTTTCGGGCCGCCGACTTTGACGCTTACCGAGGGAACGAGCGTCACCAGTAGGATTACCATCAATGAGCAGAATGGATTTGGCGGAAGCGTCGGCTTATCTGTATCCGGTCTGCCTGCTGGAGTGACAGCATTGTTCAGTCCGAATCCTGCTACGACGTCGAGCGTTCTGACCCTGACGGCCACGAGCGCGGCCACAACGGGTACAGTGACCCTGACGATTACCGGTACTTCGGGCAGCCTCACAAATTCGACGACGATTACGCTCGCCGTCACTGTCGTTGGAAACTTCACTCTATCTGCATCGCCGAACAGCGTAAGCGTTGTTCAAGGATCCAGCGGCACGAGCAACGTTACCGTTACGCCGCAGAGCGGCTTCACGAGCAGCGTCAGCTTGTCTGCTTCCGGGCTGCCCACGGGTGTAACGGCATCCTTTAACCCGAATCCTGCTAACGGTTCCAGCACAATGACCCTGACCGCCACGAGCACGGCCACGACGGGAACGGCAACGGTCACGGTCACGGGCACGGTCGGAGGGTTGACCCATACGGCGACGGTTTCGGTCACGATAACTGCTGGGCCGAACTTCACACTTTCCACATCGTCGAGTAGTTTGGGTATTCCCCAGGGAGGCAGCGGCATAACTGCAATTGCGATTGCGCCGCGGAACGGCTTCAGCAACAGCGTCACATTGTCTGTTTCCGGTTTGCCCAGCGGCGTGACGGCCTTGTTTAGCCCGAATCCCACGCCGGGTTCGAGCACATTGACGCTGATGGCAAACAGCGTAGCGACAACGGGACCTGCGACTGTAACGGTCACAGGCACATGTGGCACATTGACGAATTCGACGACGGTTGCGCTAACAGTGTTTGGCGCAACCGACTTTTCTGCAGGTTGGTTCGATAGCGATATCGGAGCGGTTTCCGTGGCGGGAAGCGCGAGCTTCGCCAACGGGACGTTTACGGTGAAGGGCGCGGGACAACAGATTTGGGGCACCGCCGATAGCTTTAACTTTGCCTACCAGACTCTTTCTGGTGACGGCAGCATCGTGGCCCGCGTGGTCAGTGTGCAAGGGAATGCGAGTACCGAGGCAGGAGTAATGATTCGCGAGACGCTGACTGCGGCTTCGGACATGGCCTATGCAGCATACAGCGGCAGTACGGATATTTACTGGATTTCCCGTGCGAGTGTTGGGGCGAGTATCTCCTCGGCGAACACGAATGCGGTGACGCTGCCCTACTGGGTGAAGCTGGTGCGCAGCGGGAACACGTTCACCAGCTATGCGGCGCCGGACGGGCTGAACTGGGTACAGGTGGGAAGCAGCCAGACCATCAGCATGGCGCAGAGTGTGTACATTGGGTTGGCGGTGAGCAGCAATAACACCTCGAGTTTGGCCACCGCCAGCTTCGATAACGTGTCCATCAGTACACCCGGAACGCCAGGGCCGGTGATCAGCGCGGTTTCCGCGACGGCGGGATCGGTTGGCGGTTCAGTGGTGATTTCCGGTTCTGGATTTGGGGCCACGCAAGGGAACAGCGCCGTGATCCTGAATGGAATAGCAGCCACCAGCAGTTCCTGGAGCGACAGTTCGATCAGCATCACGATTCCAGCAGGTGCCAGTTCGGGGCCTCTGGCAGTTCTGGTGGCTCCCAGCATGAATGCCAGCAACCCTGTGGGATTCACAGTAACTTCGCAAACATTACCCGCGGGATGGCTGAATCAGGATGTTGGCCAGGTGGGGGTTGCGGGGAGTGCCACGTACCTGAACGGGACGTTCACGGTGAAGGGTTCAGGGCAATATATCTGGTACAGCTCTGACGGTTTTCAATTTGTGTACCAGCCCCTGTCGGGTGACGGCAGCATCGTGGCCCGCGTGGTCAACGTGCAAGGGGGCTCGAGTGTCGAAGCGGGGGTGATGGTTCGCGAGACGTTGACAGCGGGTTCGGACATGGCCTACGCAGCATACAGCGGCAGTACAGATATCTACTGGATCTACCGTCCGACGGTTGGAGCGAATGTCTCGTTTACAAACACGAGTGCGGTGACGTTGCCCTACTGGGTGAAGCTGGTGCGCAGTGGGAACACGTTCACCAGCTATGCGGCGGCGGACGGAGTGAACTGGGTGCAGGTGGGTGCCACCCAAACGATCAACATGGGGCAAAACGCCTATATTGGTATGGCGCTGAGCAGCAATGTGAACACGAGTTTGGCCACCGCCACTTTCGACAACGTTTCCATCAGTACGCCCGGAACGCCGGCGTCATTGATCAGTGCGGTTTCTACCACAACCGGATCGGTTGGCAGTGCGGTGGTCATTTCCGGTTTTGGATTTGGAGCCACGCAAGGGAACAGCGCGGTGATCCTGAATGGTACAGCCGTGCCGACCACTTCCTGGAGCGACAGTTCGATCGGCATCACGATTCCGTCGAGTGCCCCTTCAGGACCTCTGGCCGTTCTAGTGGCTCCCAGCATGAACGCCAGTAACCCAGTCAGCTTTACGGTGAACTGAGGATTGAAACCTCGGTACATACGAATCAGCAACCGCAATATATAACAAACGAATTCCTCCCGTTCCTTTCTAGCTTTCCTGTCTGAATACGCCTATAAGGTTAGTTCTCCGTTTTCTCCCTTCAGCGTTAGAGCAACCGATTGGAAACAGCCAGGCACAACTGTCAATCGAACAGCGATATTGTTGCTAGTATTCACTGGTATGCCTGAGATCGGTACGTATCCGGAATTGGAATTGGCCACAACCACTTCTGGTACCACACGGCAGAGTCTTGACCTGCTGGAGAGCGGACCGGCGAACGGCTGGAATCTAGCTACTATCAGCGCTCTTATTCTCTTGGTGATAGTGTGGGCTTACCAGTTTTATTCCACCTGGGCCGCCTGGGGAAATCTGACCATCGACTCCGGCCACGAGATGTACGTACCGGCCCTGCTAGCTGAAGGCAAGAAGCTTTACCGCGATGTCTGGTTCATGTACGGTCCTGCAGCTCCGTACTTTAATGCCTATCTGTTTCGGTTATTTGGGATCCATCTGAATGTACTCTACTGGGCCGGTTCGCTTTCCGCTCTAGGCTCGGCGATATTCCTTTATCTCATCGGAATGCAGCTATCGGCTTGGCCGATTGGCTGGACCGCCGGCGCAGTTTTGTTGCTGGAGGCTTTTGAACCTTCGCTTTTCTGCTTTCCTTTGCCTTACACCTTTTCTGCTGTATATGCCTGTTTCGCTGCATGTTTATTTCTGTGGTTGGTAATCCGAGGAACCGTCACGAGGTCCGGCGCGTGGATGTTCGCTGCCGGAAGTACCGCAGCATTGGCGCTCCTGTTGAAGCCAGAGTTCGGTATGGCTTGCTACCTCACGATCATCCTTTGGATAGCTATGCGGAGCCTGAGGGAGCGCTCAGTTTTTTACACCGTAAAAGATATTCTGGCGATTTTGCCTGGCATCGTAATTTGTGTGTTTGTAGTCCGTTGGATGATATCCATCCGAGGCGTGGAGTTTATCACCCAAGAGAACATTGTGAGTTGGCCCACGTCATATTTCATGAAGCACTATGGCAAATTGCGGTTGGGGGATACTGGATTTGCCTTGACTGCTGTGGCTTTTCGTGACGCCGGTATTCGGGCGTTATTTCCGGCCGGAGCCTTGCTGGAGTTCTATTTCCTACTCAACTGGAAGCGGACCGATCTGCGATCCGTTCTACTGAGCTCAGCCCTGGCGTCTGCTTTAATTATCTTTTGTTTGGGGCTCGGGTTGAACCTCCAAGAGTCGCTGAGGGCTCTCATTTTCCCCCTGGATATGGTCTCGTATGTCTGCATTGGAGCGATCGTCGCTTGGATCCTTTTCTTCCGAGGGTCGGCCAAGGGGCGGGGCGCCCTGGTCATACTCCTGAGTTTTTCGAGTCTTCTCGCGTTCCGAATCCTGTGGAAGATGACGCCTTCGGGGTATCCGATCTATTACAACGGCCCGGTAGTCCTTTGCTTCCTATTGCTCCTCATGGCGTGGATCCGACGTACCGTTCGTCCGAAATTCAATGCCATCGCGCTGGCGATAATCTGCGTTGGGTGCTTTTTTAGTGTGGCATTGTACGTTCGTGACATTAGCTCCGTGGCGAAGAACTATGTTCCTCTTGTGACAGAACGTGGAATGGTACGGGTTCAGAAGCAGACGGCGCAGAATTACAGGATGGCGATTAATTTCATGAAGGAGAAAGCGGCCCTCGGTGAATATGTGCTCTCTGTTCCGGAAGATACGAGCTTGTATTTCCTTTCCGAAACCTATTGTCCGACTCGCCTTTTCTCCTTCATTCCTGGCGTCCTGGCACCTGGGAGAATGACCGATGAACTAATCGCGGAAATAGAAAGTAAGCCCGTCCGCTATTTACTGTGGTCAAATCGCACGTTCTTTGAGTATGGTGTCCCTGTCTTTGGCAAGGATTTCGAACAGCCATTCGGGGATTTTCTGAAAACCCACTACCATCGTTTGGGCTTGCTAGCACCGAATGATCTTTATTACGGGGACTGGAATGCCACGGTGTGGGAACGTAATGAGACAAACTAAGTTGGCAATAAGCCGCGATTCCTCTGAGCGCCTGTAGCTGGTATCGACCTGCCGGCCAAGTTTCGCCACCACGCGATCGTCTCGGCGATTCCTCGGGGCAGATCGTAGCGAGGTGCCCAGCCGACCTCGTTTGTCAAACGTTCGGTATTGGCCCAGAGCTTGCGGGGGTCTGAATTGCTAGCTCGCGCGCCAGAGCAAATCAGCTCAGGTCGCCCGATTTGGATGCCTATTTCCTGGATCACATCTTTGAGAGTGACACGATTGCCCGATCCGATGTTAACTGGTCCTTGGACCTCGCTTTCCAGAAGGGCTGTCAATGCTGATGCGGCATCCTCGACGTGCATAAAATCAAGCACGTCCCGCCCTTCGGAGCAAAGTGCCGGTTCCTTTCTTAAGAGTGAGTCGATGACGTATGCCACGACTCTCGAGACAGGTTGCTGCGGACCATACAAGAAAAAGATCCGCCCACATGCGGAACTCAGGGTCGCGCGAAAAGCAGAGCAAAATAGGATCTCCTCGAGAGCACGCTTGCAGACTCCGTAGAGGGTTATCGGAGCGAGAGGCGTCCTGCTTTCGAGGCACTCACCACTATTGGGTGCATATATCGCGCAGCTGCCTGCCACAACCATTCGCTTTCCGCCACTCTCTGTAAACGCTGAAAGTAATTCCAAGCTAGCGCGCAACCAGCAGATGTTTTCCGGGGTCTCCCAGAAGCTGCCCGGCGCCGCATACCACGCCAAGTGTAGCAACGAATCGGGACGAATCTCGTGAACCAGCTTGGTGGCGCACCCTGGTTGCAACAAATCGACGTGGCGCCAGGACACGTTACTGGACGCAGGTGCAGATCCTGCGCTGCGACGGAGGGCATATATTTCATAATCTTTCGCCGCCAGGATGGGCAAGCAATGGCGGCCGATAAATCCACTCGCGCCAGTGACCAGCACTCTTCTCATGATTGGTGATCAGGAAATGCGCGATCTCGATCCGAGATGATCGGATCAGCTATTGGCCATTCGATTCTGAAGGCGGGGTCGTCCCAGCGGACTCCGCGAGCGCATTCACTGACGTATGGAGCTGATATCTGGTAAAAGACTTCGCTCTCGTCAGCCAATGTCTGAAAGCCGTGTGCAAAACCCTCAGGGATGTAGGCCATCTTGTGGTTTGCAGCGGTCAGCTCTAGGGCCAGCCACTGGCGGTACGTTGCTGAACCTGGTCGCAGGTCAACGATCACATCGTAAATCGCGCCTGCGCTACATCTAACCAGTTTTGCTTCCGCATGAGGTTTGGTCTGATAATGCAAGCCCCGTAGGGTACCCCGGCACTTGTTGTAGGAAATACTGGTCTGCACGAATGTTGCGTTCAGACCCTGCGCACCGAATTCCCCAGGACACCAGGTACGAGCGAAAAACCCTCTCTCGTCATGAATGGGTTCCAACTCAACCAGGTATGCTCCGCGGAGTAAAAGAGAGGTGAATCTCATTCCGGTACACAGGAAGTCACAAATTACAATCAGCGACAAACGAAGTCGACAATGATCGACTCCTGAACGAGTACCGTTCAGTGGTCCGCTTACACAAGGTAAATCTCGAGATTTAGTTGCTTAATCACTTCCATGAACCGGAGTGACTTGATAGGAGTTCGGTTCAACATGTTGCTGGGCGATCGTACTGATGCGATTTAAGCTCCTTGCACCAAAGGAGGGGAAGAGCCGATCACGAATTCGGACCGCAGGGATTTCGACGATCTGTGATGCAGTTATACCCAAGGCCACTGAGCCGACGATATAAGTTATGAGTCCCACGTAAGGTATACGAATTATTCCCCATTTCAACAGAATAATCAGCCAGGGGATATGCCAGAGGTAAATCGAATACGAAAAACCACCGATACGCGCCAGTGCGCGCGGAAGGGCCTGCACGACTTGCGGTAATAACTCCACTCGGATACTCAACACAGCCAGAAGCAACGCGCCGAAACCAAGATAGAGGACTGTGAAGCCGTAAGTGTACATCCATGGATCATACTGGCTGATGATGAAAATCGGCGAGATCATGAAAGCACCGACTAAAAGAAAGAGCGGGTATCGAGGTTGCACGAAGCCCCAGAAACGTGAACCGTGAAAATGCGCCCAGTAAGACAGCAATACACCAAATAACAGAGAGTCGATGCGCAGATGGGTGGGGAACAAGTGCGTTTGCCAACTAAAGGGAACGTAACGCGCCGTGAAAAGGCGAGTAAGTAGTGTCGTCACGGCAACAAGCCCAAACAGCCATGGGAGGAACCGGAATGGGTCTGTAGCGCTGCCGTTCCTACGTAACATTAGATAAAGCGCTAAAGGAAAGAGTATATAAAAGTGCTCCTCAACCGAGAGCGACCAAAAATGTCCATACGTTCCTGGAGCGTAGCTTTGCAGGAATAAGAGGTCATGCAAAAACGCTTGTAACACTGGTATGGGCTTCTCAGTTGCAAGGCGGAGCACTACGGTCAGGAGAACCAGCGCGTAAAAGGCAGGATAAATCTTCAAAGCGCGACGAATAGCGAATCGTCGGAAACGGATTATTCGCGTTCGCTGAAACTCGGCAAAAAGTAATCCTGAAATAAGAAAACCGCTAAGTACGAAAAACAAGTCGACACCCGCCCATCCACCTTGTACCAATGGCGCCTCCCAACCGGGGTATCGGAACAAAATGGTATGGCAGAGGATCACCATAAGAATGGCTACACCACGCAGGCAATCCAGTTGGAGGTTTCGCTTTTTGCTGCCTATCTCGATGTTGTTACAGTCGGTCAACTAACTCCATCCTTCCGACTAACAGGACGTCATTACGAATTGGGCAAGCGCGGAGAAGCAACGATCCATGTCACGACAAAGCGTTGCGAGAACGGAACACAGGCCGAGAGTCTATGACCAAGGCTGCAAACGGATTGTTTGCCTTCATAAAACTCTACTACGCGGGATGTGTTTTTATAATAAAAGGCGTGGGTGAACAGCTTATTAGTAATGGGCGCCTTGTTTGAATCTTAACGCACTTTCGCTGACGTGGGCCGTTAGCGAACCACTCCCGAAGTATGAACTCTGTCCGATTGGGAACCAGTGTGGCTTTGCGCTAATTTGGGCTGAAGAATACTTAGGCTGTAATCGATAAACGCGTTTGGTCGGTGCAATCCGTTTTTATAAGTGCGCGCTACGTACAAGGCGGTAAACGCCGCCGTCGCCCCAATATATGCCCCGAACGTCACCACGCCCGCGAGCACGAACCAAGGCGACCGAGTGGAGATATAGCCGATACCAAAACCCGTGAGCAAAACGATCCAAAACGGCAGGAGGAGGATCGGAAGGCGAAGGAAGAGCGTGGAGGCGGATAGGATTCCGCCAATCGCGAAAACTGACATTCCAAAAAAATTGTAGTGGCTTCTACCGCCTGCACGTTTCTGACGCTTGTAGGGAATCGCGGCGCGCCGGAATCCAACTCGCCCAATCGAGGCGCGAATGAACGGAAATGACGTATTTTCGTTTACCATGGCTTCGCGCACTTCTCTCGTAAAGAGCGAGAACTCAGCCATGTCGAGAATAATTTCCTCGTCAGCGACCGCGCGTAGCAGCCTGTAGAACAATTTGCGGATGCCCTTCAGAATCCTGGGTTCTTCGCGGTCGACGCGCTCACCATAAACAATGTCGGATCCTTCTTCATGCTTAGCGACGAATTGGAGAATCATTTCGGGAGGATCTTCGCAATCTACGTCGATAAAGATTATAAGATCGGCCTCCACATTTCTTAAGCCACACTCGAGCGACGCGTGATATCCGACGTTCTTGCTCGTGGTGAGTACGTAGGTTTCCGGCCAGACTCTTCTGATTTGCTCAATTTCTTGGAGCGTGCCATCAGTGGACGCATTATTGAGGAAGAGCAAATTCACCGCGTAACGCCCAGATAGGTTTTCCAGGATTGGTCGCATGCGATCGAAAAACAGCGGTATGACTGCTTGCTCGTTATGGACCGGGCAAAGAATAGTTAGCAGCCGTGGTTCCATAGTGATTCAACGATCTAATTTAAACATAAAAGGGCTGTGGCCACTCAAGGCTCTCGCGGCCACATGTAACATCAATTTAATTCTGCCGCGTCACTCGTACCCGGGGCAAATTGTATAATCGCTTTTATATCGAACTAGTAAAATTTACTGCAACGAGAATTGCTCGATAGTCCTACCAAAGTACAGCAGCGAGCGGAAAAATTCCCTTGCACAGTTCTCGACGCGGTGGCTCGATTGTCCCAAAAGCCAGGGTCTAGCCGTAGGTTTATTAGTACGTACGACTTGATGCACCGGGAGCGCGATGAGGAATTACAATCGTACGGGCGATCAATCGAAGTTTTGTGATCACTGAAAGTGATCGGCCCCGTGTCAATCGAGAGTCAGGACGGTAGCGGGGTACTAGAAGGCGGCACGTGCTCCGATCCCAGGAAAAACATGAAAGCAGTCATATTAGCCGGCGGGACAGGCACCAGGATTATGGAGGAGACGTACGTCAGGCCGAAGCCTATGGTCGAAATCGGCGGCCGGCCCATTTTATGGCACATCATGAAGATCTACTCCAGCTATGGCATCAATGATTTCGTAATCTGTCTTGGATACAAGGGTTACATGATCAAAGAGTACTTCGCCAATTACTTCCTCCACGTGTCAGACGTCACCTTTGATATCAAGTCGAACAAGATGGAGGTGCATCGACATGAGGCGGAACCGTGGCGAGTAACTCTCGTCGATACGGGCGAACGAACGATGACCGGGGGACGTCTCAAACGAGTTCGAGAGTATGTGGAAGGAGAAAGTTTCTGCTTCACATATGGCGATGGTCTCGGAGACATCGACATACCAAAGTTGATCGAATTTCATCGCAGTCGAAACCTGTTTGCCACTGTGACGGCCACCCGCCCACCTGCGCGGTTCGGGGCTCTGCGAGTCGCTAACGGCGACGTGGAGCGGTTTGAGGAAAAACCTGCCGGAGACGATGGCTGGATAAATGGTGGTTTTTTTGTGCTTACGCCGCAGGTCTTTCGATACATCGAGAGTGACGAGACGGTGTGGGAAAAGTCACCGCTCGAACGTCTGGCCGCCGAACATCAACTCGCTGCGTACAAGCACCATGGCTTCTGGCAGCCGATGGATACGTTGCGAGACAAAAAGTACTTAGAAGACCTTTGGATGTACGGCAAACCGCCTTGGAAAGTTTGGCAATGAACCACAGCTTCTGGAAGGGAAAACGAGTTTTTGTCACAGGACATTCGGGGTTCAAGGGAACGTGGCTTTCAATGCTGCTTTTGGAGCTGGGAGCAGAAGTGACTGGTTACTCTCTGTTACCGCCTTCGTCTCCTTATCTATTTGATCTAGTTGGTTTGCGTGGCCTCCTAAATTCATTAGAGGGAGACGTGTGTGAATACCAGCAACTTAAAGGCGCTTTGGAACAGTATCGACCGCAAATTGTGATCCACATGGCGGCCCAATCATTGGTGAGACGTTCTTATCAAGATCCTCTGACGACATATTCCACAAACATCATGGGTACGGTCAATCTGCTGGAGGCTAGTCGCCACGTTGAGGGAATCCGAGCTGTGGTAAACGTGACTAGCGATAAATGCTACGAGAATAGAGGGACGGCAACCGGCTATCGCGAAGAAGAATCACTCGGCGGAAGCGACCCCTATAGCAGCAGCAAAGCCTGCGCCGAGCTGATCACGTCGGCTTTTCGAAGTTCATTTTTTAATTCGACAAAGAACGGCGACTCCGGTATTCATTTGGCCTCGGCCAGGGCGGGGAATGTAATCGGTGGTGGCGATTGGGCGCCAGACCGGCTGATACCCGATGTTATTAAGGCCTTCAGCAAGAATGAGCCCGTGAAGATTCGGAATCCGAAGGCCATTCGCCCTTGGCAGCACGTCCTGGATCCGATCAGCGGCTATTTAAAACTCGCAGAGAGATTATGGTCTAAGCACGCACGGTATGCCAACGCTTGGAATTTCGGCCCGTCTGCCACGACGGCGAAGCCGGTAGCGTGGATCACGCAGTACATTGCAAATAGCTGGGGCAATGGAGCGAAATGGGAATGCGATAGAGGCGAGCACTACAAGGAGTCTTCTTGCCTGAAGCTGAACAGCACGAAATCGCGCTTACGATTGGGCTGGTCACCGCTGTTAAATATCCGCAAGACCCTGGACTGGACAATTTCCTGGTACAAGCGATTCTATGCGGGCGAAGACGCTCGCGCGATCACGCTCGAGCAACTCCACACTTTTAGACAGCTTGATTCAACGAAGGCGCGCGATTGATTAAGAGAAGTTGTCGCAGTTGCGGGGCGCAGTTAGAGATAACTTTTGTTGACCTGGGCGTTACCCCCCTCGCGAACGCCTTTGTTACCGCAGAAGCACTCGGCCGGCCGGAAATCTTCTATCCCCTGCATGCTTACGTGTGTAGCGAGTGTTTTCTGGTGCAGCTGGAAGAGTTTGAGTCTCCCCAGAATATTTTTAGCGAGTATGCGTACTTCTCCTCGTTCTCGGAAACTTGGCTACAACACGCTCAGGCGTACGCAAGGGAGATGATCAAACGATTTCATTTGGGGCCGAAATCTCAAGTTATAGAGGCTGCCAGCAACGACGGTTATCTACTGCAGTTCTTTCACCAAGAAAACATTCCAGTTCTCGGTATCGAGCCAGCTGCCAACATCGCTGGAGCGGCAATAGGGCGAGGTATTCCTACGATTGTTAAGTTTTTTGGAGAAGAAACCGCAAAGGAGTTAGTTCAACAAGGACATCAAGCAGACTTGCTGGTGGCCAACAACGTGTTAGCCCACGTTCCAAATCTGGATGATTTCATTCAGGGCCTGAGAGTCATACTAAAATCTGAAGGAGTCATTACGCTCGAGTTCCCCCACCTGCTCAATATGATGGAGGAATGCCAGTTCGATACCATCTATCACGAACACTTCTCGTATTTCTCATTCCTGACGATCAATCGAATCTTTAACTCGCGAAGGATAAGGATTTTCGACGTCGAACAAATTCCAACTCATGGCGGATCCTTGCGAGTGTATGCCTGTCATTCGGATAGCTTGGAGAATCCTGTAAGCAACCGATGCGGCCTGCTGCTGGACAGGGAGCGCGCTCGGGGCTTAGACAGTCTCAAAACGTATCGTTCGTTTGAGCAGCGGGTCAGGCAAGCGAAGCGCGAATTTTTGCGGTTCTTAATCGAGGCGAAAACCGAGCGTAAAATTATCGCGGGATATGGTGCACCTGCAAAGGGGAACACGTTACTGGTGTACTGCGGAGTTCGTACCGATTTTGTCGAGTTTACGGTTGACAAGAGCCCGCACAAGCAAGGACTTTATCTTCCAGGGACTCTGATTCCAATAAAAGACCCTCAAGAGTTACGGCGCGCTCGGCCGGACTATGTGGTCATTCTTCCGTGGAATCTGAAGGATGAAATTATGGAGCAGATTGCTTTCATCCGGGGATGGGGTGGAAAGTTTGTTGTTCCCATCCCTTCCGTCGCAATCTACGATTAGATGCTGCAGGAACCACAGGGAGCACCGCGAACCGACATAACTACAACCCCAGGTCAATACCTATCCTCAGCACATTCCGGTCGCTTATACTCCAGCTTGTGCGGCGTGGAAAGCTAGCACTGGTTACAGGCTCTGGAATCGACAACGATATGCGGAGTTGGTTCTTTGGCGAGGCTGGCACCACCGCGCCCGTTGCAAAAGCGCTTCAGGAAAACTTTTCTACTTACCGGCACGCCACGATTGACATCCGTGACCATCAAGCGATACGCGACCTATTTGAGGCTGAACGGCCGGATTTCATCATCCACACGGCGACGCAGCCATTCGCACGACAAGGCTGCATCCGTTTCATACGAAGACTTTGACGTAAAAGCTGCGGGCACCGTGAATCTGCTCGTGGCTGCGCGTGATTTTTGCCCTGCCAATCGAATTGGCGACCACATTTGCTACATTTCCGACCTCACGAAAATTCGTGCTCATTTTCAGAACTGGCGCCAAGAGTACCGGATCAGAAGGATCATGGAAGGATCGTTCAGCGTTATGCAGTGCTCGCGAACAACGGAGACAAGCGGGGCATTTGATAGAATCTGTTCGCGCTAAGCATCAGAGCACACCTTCCGAACTGAGCAGATTTTGGGTTTATTTTTTGGTGTTATTCTCTTAGCCTTTCGTTAGCATCAGCACCTAAAATCTCAACGGGAGAAGGCGCGCCAAAAATCAGCGGGAAACTCTGCATGCAAATCCGGATAGAATCGCGGCACCTAGGTGATGTAGCCGTCCTGGCTTCTGAAGTTTTTGAGGATGAGCGTGGATTTTTCATGGAGGTCTATCGCGCGGACCAATACGAGGCGCTGGGTTTGCCAGCTGAGTTCGTTCAGGACAATCATTCCCGATCGAAGCGGGGAGTTTTGCGAGGGCTTCACTTTCAGTGGGATCCGCCCATGGGCAAATTAATGAGAGTTAGCTATGGTTCTGCTTTTTTAGTCGCCGTGGATATACGCAAAGGATCCCCCACCTTGGGGCGATGGTTCGGTGTGGAAGTTTCCGCCAAAGACAAGAAGCAGGTGTGGGCGCCTGCCGGGTTTGCACGCGGTTTCTGCGCGGTCTCCGACTTTGCCGAAGTCCAATACAAGTGCACCGCAGTTTACAACCCCAAGGGCGAATCAGGAATTCTCTGGAACGATCCGAAAATAGGCATCCATTGGCCGGTCAAAGAACCGGAGCTTTCGGGGAAGGATCGTCAGGCCCAAACGCTCGATGAATGGCTGGCATCGCCGGCTTCGAATCATTTCCAATTCCAAAAATCCTGAACAGAAGAGGCATAAGCCATGCTAGCCCGAGTCAGGCGCGCTGAATGAAAGTCGCGGTTATCGGGGCCAATGGCCAGCTAGGAACTGACCTTTGCCGAATACTCGCGGGTCAGAAGGTTTCGGTTTTGCCACTGACGCGCCGTGAAATCGACGTCTCCGATTCCACGCAGGTTGACCGCGTTCTGGGCCGGTTGCAGGCTGACGTCGTGATCAGCACCGCCGCCTTTCATAAAGTCGAAGAGTGCGAGAAGCAACCCGCGCAATCATTCGCAGTTAATGCCGCGGGTCCACGGAACCTAGCTCTAGCCTGTCGTCAGAACAATGCTGTGCTCGTTCACTTCAGCACGGACTACGTTTTTGATGGTAGCGAGCGACGTCCCTACGCAGAGTCCGATTTGCCGAGACCGTTGAATGTCTACGGCGTCTCCAAGCTCGCCGGCGAGCACATGTTGAGGCTCACCTGGGAACGCCACTTCGTCATTCGCACATGCGGTCTCTATGGTGTGGCGGGCAGCGCCGGCAAGGGCGGCAATTTCGTGGAGACAATGCTGAAGAAAGCGAGCGAAGCCGCGCCCGTCCGCGTCGTCAACGATCAGGTGCTAACGCCCACCTTCACCGGAGATTTGGCCGAAGCCGTGAGCAAACTCATTCGCACCGAGGCTTATGGGTTGTATCACGTCAGCGCCGATGGTGAATGCTCCTGGTATGAATTTGCCCGCAAGATTTTCGAGTTCGAAAAACTCAAAGTGGATCTCAGGCCGGTCAGCAGCACTGAATTTTCGAGTCCTGTGCAGCGCCCCGCTTACTCGGTCCTCAGCAAACAAAAGCTCAGCCAGCTTGGGATTGCTATGAAGACATGGCAGGAGGGACTCGCTTCCTATTTGGCGGCGCGGTCAAATGCGCGAAAAGTTGTGAACACGACGGTTTGATCGCGTTCTAGCTAACAATACTCCGAGGCCTTGGTCACCCATTCCTAGAGCAGTTTCCGTATTCAATTGCACGACGCTGCGGCTGACTTTTGCCGCAAAACAAACCATTCGCGCTCGACATACCCAAACACTTTCTCGTGGACCAGCACAAAACCACGGATGTTTAGCTCGTGGAGATCTTTGGAGAACCCGAGCTCCGACGACAGATGGCTTGCTGCACCCCTCGTTGAGAATCGGAGTGGGTCGGGTGTATAAGGATGCCTATCCGGACGGAAATCCCGATGCAATGCCCTTCTGAGAAAGGCCGAATACAATGAGAGCCGTCATAACCGTGACCTTTGCGTTAGGCATGCTTTCCCCGGCAGTGGCCGCCGCCCAAGTCTCGGGCGAAGCCGTTTATCAGCAGCGCTGCGCCGTCTGTCACGATTCCGGCAATTCCCGGGTTCCGCCGCGCGGTGAGTTGAAGAAGCTCTCGGTCTCCCGCATCCTGCGCGTCTTGGACTTCGGAGAAATGCAAAATGTTGCCTCCAAGCTGCGACAGGATGAGCGTGAAGCGGTCGCCTCTTATCTCGGCGTTCCCGGTGACAGCGGCGAGGTTCATGCGAAAGCCTACTGCGCGGACCGTACCGTGACGCTAACTGGCCACAGCAAGACAGAGTGGAACGGGTGGAGCTCCAAGCCCACAAACACGCGCTTTCAGCCCAGCGATGCGGCGGGGCTCACTCCCAGCCAAGTACAGCGGCTCAAGTTGAAGTGGGCGTATGGCTTTGATGGCGACATCATCGCCTTCGCCCAGCCAACAATCCTCAACGGTCATCTCTTCGTGGGAAGCGCCAGCGGCTTGGTGCAGGCCCTTAACGCCGAAACCGGATGCGTCCAATGGGCGTTTCAGGCAATCGGCCCCGTGCGCTCGGCCATTCTAGCCGTCGCCTTGGGAGATAAGCACGCTCTTCTGTTCGGCGATACCGTTGGGTGGTTTTATTCGGTTGAGGCGGAGACTGGACACCTGCTCTGGAAGAAGCGTGCCGAACCGCACGAGGCGACTCGCTTGACAGGTGCTCCTCTGGTCTATCAGGACACCGTATTCATCCCAGTCGCTTCCTGGGAAGAAACCCGCAGCACCAACCCCGACTATGCGTGCTGCACTTTTCGCGGAAGCGTGGTGGCCCTGCGCATCAAGGATGGCTCGGAGGTTTGGAAAACGTACATGATCGCCGAAAAGGCCAAGAAGACGAGCGAACACGAGTGGGGACCATCTGGCGCGGCAGTGTGGGCGACGCCGACACTCGATAACAAGCGAGGCGTCATCTACGTTACGACCGGCGACAACTACTCCGACGTTGCTACTCCCCTGAGCGATGCCGTTCTGGCATTAGAAGTGTCCACGGGCAAAATCATCTGGTCCAAGCAGACCACGCCCGGCGACGTCTGGAACACGTTGTGCAGCACCAAGGGGGATTGCCCCGGACCCGACTACGATTACGGATCCTCAGCGATTCTTGAAAAACTCAACGATGGCCGCGATGTGCTTCTTGCTGGCCAGAAGTCAGGAATTGTGTACGCACTCGATCCCGATCACAAAGGTGCAATCTTGTGGCAGACGCGTGTGGGTCAGGGAGGTACGCTCGGAGGTGTGGAGTGGGGAATGGCCAGCGATGGCCGGCAAGTCTACGCGGCGACTTCGGATCTTGTCCGTACTCAATCCACCAGCGCCGATCCCCTCAATCTGAATCCGCAGATTGTCGATCCAAAAATCGGAGGCGGTCTCACTGCTCTGCGCATTGCCACCGGCGAGAAGGTCTGGTTCGCTCCGCCAATTCTGTGCGGCCCGACTGCGAAACCCGGGTGTAGCCCTGCGCAGCCCCAGGCCGTCACTGCCATCCCCGGCGTAGTCTTCTCCGGCTCCATCG
>Ga0307479_10002332_pt1 | contig 17246 bp, 15 predicted proteins | sample atmos_gasesECM4C_FD_203743 | JGI IMG/M metagenome (GOLD analysis project Ga0307479, IMG submission 203743) | Hardwood forest soil microbial communities from Morgan-Monroe State Forest, Indiana, United States - atmos_gasesECM4C_515 | ecosystem: Environmental > Terrestrial > Soil > Temperate... | reverse complement strand
ACCTTTTGTAGTCGGGGCCCTCTAATCACTGACAAGATGCGGCCGTGGACGTTTGCCCCCGGATGGGTGCCTGACGCGTTACCCCGACATGCTGGCGTCACCGGCGATCGACCATGCGAAAAAAGACCGACATATGATCGCATCGTGCGGAATCTCCCTCACTGTTAACGGCGAGCACGTCGAGGCGCTGGTACCGCCGCGCCTCAATCTGGCAGACTTTCTGCGCGAGCATCTACATCTCACGGGAACGCATGTCGGATGCGAACACGGCGTTTGTGGCGCCTGCACGATTCGTCTGAACGGTGACATTGTTCGCGGGTGTCTGATCCTTGCGGTTCAGGCCAGCGGCGCCGTTGTGGAAACGATCGAAGGGCTCTCCGACAGCGGCGAAATCGCGGACCTTCAGGCGGCGTTCCGCGAACGCAACGCGCTGCAGTGCGGCTACTGCACGCCGGGAATGCTGGTGACAGCTCAGGATTTGTTGCGGCAGTGCCCGGCACCCGATCGCGAACGGATTCGCGAGCATCTCTCCGGAAATTACTGTCGTTGCACGGGCTATGAGGCCATCGTCGATGCCGTCGAAGTGACGGCTCGGGCACGCTTGGAGCCCGCGCGATGACGCAAACGGACGCGGATCCGCTCCGGCTGCTGGATCGACCTAATTCCTACATCGGCAAGACGGTGCCGCGGCCCAATCTCGACCGGCTGATGCAGGGGAGGGGACTTTACGTCAGCGATATCGAATTGCCGCGGATGGCCCACGTGGTCTTTCTGCGGTCACCTCACGCGCATGCACGCGTCGTTCGGATAGAGGCAGATCGTGCCAAGGAGTTTCCTGGCGTCGTCGCCATCGTCACCGGAGCCGAACTGTCGAAAACTATTTCGCCGTGGGTTGGGGTGCTCTCCCACCTGAAGGGTCTGAAGTCCGCGCCGCAGCACGCCATTGCCATCGATCGGGTCTGCTGGCAGGGCGAAGCTGTGGCTGCTGTCATCGCGACAAGCCGCGCGCTCGCCGAAGATGCCGTCGAAGCCGTTCTCGTCGAATACGAGGTACTCGCGCCGGTAACGGATATGCGCTCCGCGCTCGATCCGCAAACGCCAGTCATCCATCCCTCCCTTGGCGATAACCTGGCGTTCGAGCGCGTTCACGATGCCGGCGACGCCGGTCGCGCCTTCCGTGAGGCCGACGAAGTCGTGGAGGCGGAATATGTGTTTGGGCGGCACACCGGCGTGACGCTGGAACCTCGTGCCGTGGTTGCCGATTGGAATGCCGCGGAGGCAAGGCTGACCATTTACCAAGGTACGCAGGCGCCACACATGGTGCAGAACATCGCAGCTCTGCATTTGGGGCTCCGCGACTCGCAGATACGCGTGATTTGCAAGGACGTCGGAGGCTCCTTCGGCATCAAGGTCCATGTCTACGCCGACGAGATGGCGACCTACGCGCTGTCGAAGATGCTCCGACGACCGATCAAGTTCGTCGCCGACCGCCTCGAAAGCTTCAACACCGACATTCACGCGCGCGACCATCGCTGCAAGGCGCGGATCGGAGTCAAGCGCGATGGGACGATCATGGCTTTTGAAATCGACGATCTCACCGGGATCGGGCCGTATTCGATGTACCCGCGGACCAGCGCGATCGAGGCCAATCAGGTCGTCAATCTGGTCGGCGGACAGTATCTTGCGGCAAATTATCGGGCACGGGCCAAGGTCGTCTTCCAGAACAAGAACGTGATGTGCCAATATCGCGCGGTTGGCCATCCAATCGCATGTTCGGTGACCGAGGGGCTGGTCGATCTCGCCGCGGCACGCATCGGCATGGACGTCGTCGAGATCCGGCGCCGCAACCTGATCCCGGATGACGGCTATCCCTGCGCATCGCCGACTGGGCTGCGCTTCGAGAAGCTGTCGCACCATGCGTCATTGGCAAAGCTGCTGGCGATGATGGGCTATGACAGCCTGCGCGCCGAACAGAACGACCTGCGCAAATCGAATATCCATCGCGGCATCGGCATCGCCAGTTTCATCGAGGTCACGAATCCGAGCGCCGCATTCTACGGTGTCGGTGGGGCTCGGATTTCGTCGCAGGATGGAGTCGCAGTCCGACTTGATGCGCAGGGTGCGGTGATTTGCCAGACCAGTATCACCGAACAGGGCCAGGGCTCGGAAGCGCTGACGGCGCAGATCGTCGCCAGTGTTCTCGGCGTCTCGATGGACCGCGTCCGCGTTATTCTGGGCGACACCGACAATACGCCCTATGGCGGCGGCACGTGGGCGTCGCGCGGCGCCGGCATTGGTGGCGAGGCGGCGTTGCAGGCAGCGAAAGTGCTGCGCAGGAATATTTTGCAGGTCGCTGGCGCGATCCTTCAGGCGGCGCCCGCGGCGCTCGATATCGTCGACAATGATGTGGTCGATCTCAGTGACGGCGCACGTCGCATTGAGCTGCAGGAGCTGGCGAGGATCGTGTATTTCCGTCCCGATACGTTGCCCCCGGGCCTCCAGCCCGAACTGATGGCGACGCGGCATTTCGTCCCGCGGGAATATCCGTTCGCTTTCACCAATGGCGTGCAGGCGTCATGGCTCGAGGTCGACATCGAGACGGGCTTTATCAAGCTTCTCAAGCACTGGGTGGTCGAGGATTGCGGCACCATCATCAATCCCCAGCTGGTCGACGAGCAGATCAGGGGCGGTGTGGTGCAAGGGCTAGGTGCGGCTTTGTTCGAGAAGTGCATCTATGATGAGCGCGGGCAGCTAACCAATGCGAACATGGCCGATTATCTCGTGCCGATGTCCGGCGAAATGCCGGACATCGAGGTCGGCCATGTCGTGTCTCCGACCAAGGAGAGTGAACTGGGAGCCAAGGGGGCGGGGGAGGCCGGTACCGCGGGCGCAGCCGCGGCCGTCGCCAATGCGGTTAACGATGCGCTAAGGCCATTTGGCGCGGTTATTACGGAAATTCCGTTGACCCCCCAGCTCGTTCTGACGGCGCTTGGCCGGATTTGAGCGAGGATGGCAATCATTCACTTGCCGACTACCAAAGACGCGCCGAAACTCATTCTTGTATGACCAACGAGCCCACCCACAATCGTGGGCGGGCTTTTTTTCGTATGTGAAGCTGCTGGTCCGCCTTCGAGACTCTGCAGCCGGCGAAGAGGCGACCGTCTAACGGCTCTTCGTTTCGGACAATTTGTAGATCTCGAGCGCGTCGGCGTCGGCGCCGCGGGCTAATTCGGCCAGTCTGAACAATTGCGCGGCGAGCGATGTCATTGGTACCGCGGTCGAGGTCTTTCGGGCGACGTCGACCACCGTATCAAGATCCTTCAAAATCGTCGCGATATGCCCGAGCGGCGGCGAATGGATGCCTTGCACCATCCGCGGCACGAAAAGCTGCAGGGGAATGGAGTCTGCAAAGCCCCCGGCGAGCGCTTCGGGAAGCCGTCCGGCATCGATGCCGGCATTGGTCGCGAGTCGGGTCGCCTCGGCAAGCACGGTCATGGCGCAGCCGGCGATCACCTGGTTGCAGAGTTTTGTGGTTTGGCCTGCACCGGTCGGTCCCATATGCGTGAGCCGCCGCGCCATCGCCAGAACGTAGGGCCGGATCCGCTCGACGTCGGCGGCGTCTCCGCCGGCCATAACCGCCAGCGTGCCTTCCTCTGCGCCCTTGGTGCCGCCGGACACCGGCGCATCGATCCAGCCCATCCCGTTGATACCCTTCAGACGTGTAGCGATCGCCCGCGTCGCGTCAGGGTGGATTGACGAGAAGTCCACCACCAGCTTCGCGGTACCGGGTGTGTTTGCAAGTCCCGCCGGTCCAAACACCACATCCTCGACTGCGGCAGCATCGGTGACGCACATGAAGATGATGCTGGCGGTCGCCGCAACATCGCTTGGGCTGGCCGCCGGTCGCGCTCCCAGCTCCGCCAGTGCGGCGGTTTTGCCGGTCGACCGATTCCAGACGCTGACCGTGAAGCCAGCCTGGAGTAGGCGGCGCGCCATCGGGATGCCCATCAACCCCAGTCCGAGATAGCCGAGCCCTTCCGCTCCCCGTTCCGTCAGCTCAAATGGCTCGGTCATGTCGTCCCTCCTGTGGTCACACGCCACCCGCGCGCTGGTCGCCGCGATTGGCGATTTCGACTAAATACTACCTAGCATCCCAATGGCTTGCCTAATTATTTGAACCATGAAAGATTTATGCTCAAATTCGAATTGGCGATGGTGCCGGTCGGCGTGGGACGAGGCGGAGTGGGTAGGATGCGGACGGTTTCCAAATGGATCCTGGCGGCTGGCATGGCGGCGTCCCTCGTCGGAAGCGCCAACCCGTCTCATGCGCAACCGACGATCCGCGTCGGCTGGACCATTCCCGCCGAGGAGTCGAAATACTGGATGATGCGCCGCCCCGCTGAATTCCCCGATCTCGGCAAGACCTATAACATCGAATGGACCCAGTTCCAGGGCACGGCGCCGATGACGCAGGCGTTGGCCGCCGGGGCGCTCGACTGTGCAACCCAGGCGCCGCTCTCGCTCGCCAACGGTGTGATCGGCGGCAACCTGAAGGCCTACATCGTGGCGCAGCATGTATTTGAGAAGCCCGGCGGGTTCTCAGTCTATTGGGCAGTGATGAATGACTCGCCCATCAAGACCATCGCCGACCTCAAGGGCAAGACCGTTGGCATCTCGGTGATCGGTGGTGGCACTCAGGGGCCATTCAACATGCTCTTGAAGCAGAACGGCGTCGATCCCGCCAAGGACCTCAAGCTCGTCGAAGTCGGGTTTGCGGTCTCCGAGGATGCGTTGCGACAGGGACGGGTCGACGCGGTCAACATGAACCAGCCCTTCGCGGCGCGCGCAGAGGCCAAGGGCGGTACGCGCAAGCTGTTTTCGCTGTCTCAGGCGATGCCCAACATCGTGCACATCCTCGAGGCGTGCCGTGCCGATTTCGTCGACAAAAATCCCGATCTTGTAAGAGCTTACGTACGCGACATCACATTGGGCATGAAAAAAGCGCTGGCCAATCGCGACGAGACGTTAAAAGTCGTTTCCGAACAGCTGAAGGCGCCGGTTCAGGTGCTCGACACTTATCTGCTGAAAGACAATGACTTCGGCCGGGATCCTGGAGCTGCTCCGAATTTTCCGGCCATCCAGAAGATGTTCGATATCTACGCGGAAACCGGAATGCTTCCGAAGCTGGATGTCGCGCAGTTCAAGCACCCGACGATCGTTGCGCCGATCGAGTAGCCGGAGAGATCCGAGCCAGAATCGGGTTGGATCGTTTCGGAGACCGCCGAGGCGACCAAGGAGACCTCATGCCTGCAAAGAAATGGCGATCTCGCGTCACCACGGACGGACTTGACCGGGCGCCTCATCGCGCCTTCATGCGCGCAATGGGCCTGGACGACGCGGCGCTCACCAAGCCGATGATCGGGGTTGTCAGCATGAAGGGCGAACAGACGCCCTGCAATATGACACATGACTTCCAGGTCGATGCGGCCAAGGAGGGGATTGCCGAGGCCGGCGGGACGCCGCGGGAATTTACCACCGTTTCGGTATCCGACGGCATCAGCATGAATCACGAGGGGATGAAATTTTCTCTCTTTTCGCGCGAGCTGATTGCGGACTCGATCGAGGCTGTCGTTCATGGCCTCGCCTATGACGCGCTGATTGGTTTCGGCGGGTGTGACAAGACCCTTCCCGGCGTGATGATGGGGATGGTTCGCTGCAACGTGCCATCCATCTTCATCTATGGAGGCAGCGCGCTCCCTGGCAAGTTCAGAGGGCAGACCCTGACCGTGCTCGATTCCTATGAAGCGGTCGGCAGCTTCATGACCGGCGACATTGATGAAGCGACGCTCGAGGGGATCGAGCGAACGTGCCTGCCGACCATCGGGGCCTGCGCCGGCCAGTTCACCGCCAACACCATGGCGATGGTCTCCGAGGCCATGGGCCTGACGATGCCGAATGTCTCGATGATCCCGGGCGTCTATCCCGAGCGTGCGCAGGTCGCGCGCCAGGCGGGACGCCAGGTGATGCGCATGCTCGAGCAAGGCGGTCCCTTGCCGCGTGAGATCGTGACGCGCAGGGCGCTCGAAAATGGCGCGGCCATCGTTGCGGCCACCGGTGGTTCGACCAACGCCGCGCTGCATCTGCCGGCGATCGCCAATGAGGCCGGTATTCGTTTCACCATCGACGATGTTGGAGAGGTCTTTGCGCGCACGCCGTTGATCGGCAATCTGCGTCCGGGCGGAAGATACACGGCCAAGGACGTATACGACATCGGCGGCGCCGCCGTCGTCATCCGCGCGTTGATCGAGAGTGGCCATATTGACGGCGCATGCCTGACGATCACGGGAAAAACCATTGCCGATGAATACGGGAGTGCCAACGATCCCGATGGCGAGATCATCCGCTCGACGCGTACACCGATCATGCCGGACGGCGGCGTCGCGGTATTGAAGGGCAATCTCTGTCCCGATGGCGCTGTCATCAAGGTGGCCGGCCTGAAGAGCCTGACCTTTGAGGGCCGGGCGCGTGTCTTCGAGGACGAGGAATCCTGCGTGGACGCCGTGCGTCGCCGCGACTACGCCGCTGGCGAAGTTCTCGTCATCCGCAACGAAGGCCCCGTCGGCGGTCCCGGCATGCGCGAAATGCTGGGCGTGACCGCGCTGATCTATGGCCAGGGCATGGGTGAGAAGGTCGCGCTCATTACCGATGGCCGCTTTTCCGGCGCGACGCGCGGGATGTGCATCGGTTATGTCTCGCCGGAGGCTTTCGTCGGCGGGCCGCTGGCGCTGGTTCGCGACGGCGATCCGATCCGGATCGATGCCGGCGCACGCCGCCTGGACGTGATGCTTGACGATGTGGAACTCGCGGAGCGGCGGCGGGCGTGGACGCCCGGCCTGCCGCGCCATCGCGCAGGTGCGCTCGCCAAATATGCACGACTGGTTGGTCAGGCGCCTGGTGGCGCCGTGACCCACGCCGGTGCCGCGGAATGGCCATGGTTTGATTAGTTTCGCCTGTCGTTTCGCCGATCATTGCCCTAATCTCGCGATGACCCGAACGGCAGCAGTCAGAAGCAGAGCGTAATGAACCTATTGTCATCGCGAACTGACGCCAAAGCACAGCCCGTTCGGGCTCCCGGGAACGCCACCGCCATGATCGAGATCGATCATGTCTCGCAGATTTTTCAGACGTCAGCTCGCCAGGATCATCTGGCATTGTCGGATATTTCCCTCACGATCGAGGACGGGGCCTTCGTTTCCATCCTTGGTCCATCCGGGTGCGGCAAGTCGACACTCCTCTACATTGTCGGAGGTTTCGTTCGCCCGACGCGGGGAAGCGTGCGGATGAAGGGCAACGCGATCACCGGCCCGGGTCCCGATCGTGGGCCTGTGTTCCAGGAGTTTGCGTTGTTTCCCTGGAAGACCGTGCTCGGCAATGTGATGTACGGACCGCGCCAGCAGGGCGTGAAGTCTGCGGAAGCCGAAGCCCAGGGCCGTGTGCTGATCGAGATGGTTGGCCTGAAGGGTTTTGAGGATTTTTATCCGAAGGAGCTGTCTGGCGGCATGAAGCAGCGTGTCGCGCTGGCGCGGACGCTCGCCTATCACCCGGAAGTTCTGCTGATGGACGAGCCGTTCGGAGCCCTGGACGCCCATACCCGCACGCGGCTGCAGAACGATCTGCTCAACATCTGGGAGCGTGATCGCAAGACGGTGCTCTTCGTCACGCATTCGGTGGAGGAAGCGGTCTTCCTGTCGGACAAGGTCGTGATGATGACGCGCTCGCCCGGACGGATCAGGGAGATTGTCGACATCGATCTGCCGCGACCGCGTCATCGAGCCGAACTGCTGCTCGATCCGCGCTATCAGAAATATGTCGTCGACATCGAGCGAATGTTCGATGACGGCGGCGGGCAGGGGGCCGCGCTGTGACGTCGGCGCAGATTTTCGGGGCGCGCGCGGCACCTTGGCTCGCCTGCCTCGGTCTCCTCGTGATCTGGCAAATCGCCGCGCTCCTGTTGAAGAACGACAGTTTTCCGACCGCCTTGGCTGCGATCCGTGCGATACCGCTCATACTTGGTGACAAGGAAGCGCTGATCAACATTCTTGCTTCGCAGCGTCGCATGACGATCGGCTTCGCGGTCGCGATCGTCGTCTCGATCCCGCTTGGCCTCATGATGGGTCGCAGCCGTGCGGTCGCGTCCTTCTTCAATCCGCTGCTGATGGTGATCTACCCGGTGCCGAAGGCCGCGCTGATGCCGATCATCATGCTCTGGCTTGGGGTCGGCGACCTTTCGAAAACATTGGTGATCTTTCTCGGCGTCAGCCTGCCGGTGATCTACCACAGCTTCGAAGGCGCGAGGTCCGTCGAGGAGAAGATGCTATGGTCCGGCGCCGCCATGGGGCTGTCGGCCGCGGAGCGGATGGTTCGGATCGTGTTGCCCGCGGCATTGCCGGAGATCCTCACCGGCTGCCGGACCGGCCTCGTACTGGCACTGATCACGATGGTGACCAGCGAAATGATTGCGCGGCAATCGGGCGCCGGCAACATTCTGTTCAACGCACTCGATATGGGCGAATACGACCTGGTCTTTGCAATGATCATCATCATCGGCGCGATGGGGATCTGCCTTGACGCCATGTTCGAGGCGCTGCGCAGGCGGCTCGTCAAATGGTCGGAACCGCAATTCGACATGCCCTTGAGCTTCTCATGACCGCGCGCGCACAAGATCTCCTGCTTGGCATGGTGCCGCTCGCGCTCATCATTGCGCTTTGGCAGGCGCTGGTGTCGTTCGGCTATGCACCGACAACGCTGTTGCCGCCGCCTGGACTGGTGTTTCAGCGCCTCGCGCGGCAATTGGTAACATCGACCTTCGAGCAGGACGTCGCCGCCACGCTGTTCCGCTTGTTCGCGGGATTCCTGATCGCGGTGGTCCTTGGCATCACGATTGGCATTGCTGCCGCAGCCAGCCCCCTGATCAATTCCGCTGTTCGGCCGGTCGTGCGGGTGTTGGCGCCATTACCCAAGGTCGCGCTCTATCCGGCGCTGCTCCTTTTGCTCGGTTTCGGCCATGAATCGAAGATTACGCTTGTCGCCGCGGATGCGTTGTTTCCGATCCTCCTCTCAACCTATTACGGGGCATCGACCGTCGAGCAAAAACTCGTCTGGTCAGCGCTGGCGGCGGGAACGACACCGCGCGAAGTGCTGTTCAAGGTCGTGCTCCCGGCTGCGGCCCCCTCGATCCTGACGGGTTGCCGGATCGGCCTCGTCATTTCCTGCATCGTGGTGTTCCTGGCCGAAATGATCACCTCGACGGACGGCCTCGGCCATGTGCTGGTCACTGCCGCGCGCACGTTTCAGACCGTCGACATGTTCGTGCCGCTGATCACGATTTCGCTGCTGGGGCTTGTTCTGAACGGCGCGCTGGGAGCACTGCGATCGTATTTGCTCCGCGGCTTCCCGGACGTCTGACAAAACCCGACTGGAGGATATGATGCTGGCCGATCGCATCGAGGCAAAATGGATCGACGCGTTCTGCGAGATCTTTGAACGCTGCGCGGTGAAATCAGGTGATGCGGCTGCGATCCTTTCGGAGACGCAATCCCGGGTGCTGAATGTTCATCTCGCCGAGCTGGCGTTGCTGCGTATGGGGGCGCGACCGTTCCATATCGTGGTGCCGACCCCCCGCAATCGCCATGCCGTTCCGGTGCGTTCGACCGGTGCAAGCGAGGCGATCCAGCGCTTGGGGCCCGTCGTCACAGCGCTGCAGCAGGCAGGCTTCGTGGTCGATTGCACCGTCGAAGGATTGATGCATGCGGTCGAAACGCCGGAAATCCTGAAAGCTGGGGCCCGCATTCTCGTCATTTCGAACGAGCATCCCGAGGCGCTCGAGCGCATGGTGCCGGACGTCGCGTTGGAAAAACGCGTGCGGGCAGCGGCCAAGATGTTGCGTGGGACCAGGCATATGCATGTGACGTCAAAGGCGGGCACCGATCTCAGCGTCGATATGGTCGGGGCCTCGACGGTCGGTGTCTGGGGCTGGACCGACAAGCCGGGTACGTTGGCGCATTGGCCGGGCGGTATTGTTGTCAGCTTCCCGAAAAGCGGCACGATCAATGGCAGGCTGGTGATGGCGCCCGGCGACATCAATCTCACCTTCAAACGCTATCTTGCCTCGCCGGTGAAGATGACGCTCAAGGATGATTATGTGACCGACCTCGAAGGCGATGGAGCCGATGCCGCGATGATGCGGGCCTATCTTGCCGCCTGGGGCGATCGTGAAGCCTACGCGGTTTCGCATGTCGGCTTCGGGATGAATCCCGGCGCGCGCTACGAGGCCCTTTCGATGTACGACCAGCGTGACACGAATGGCACTGAACTACGCGCGGTGTCGGGAAATTTTCTTTTCTCCACGGGGGCCAATGAATTTGCCGGCCGCCATACCGCCGGCCATTTCGATCTTCCGATGATGGGGACGACGATCGAGCTCGACGGTGTAGCCGTGGTCCGCGATGGCGTCCTGCAGGACGTGTTCGGCTAAACCACCGGCGGTCGCGCCAGTCCGAAATGCCGGAGCATGTCGACCATCGCAGCGAGACGCTGTTCGCGGTAGCCATCGATATCGAGGCCCGTGTAGTCAAGGAAGCCGGATCCCGTGCGCATGCCGATGCGGCCGTCCCGCATGTTGTTCGAAATGACGTCCGGCGCGCGGTAGCGGTCGCTGTGGAGCGCGCCCTCCAGGTAGCGGCTCGCATAAAAGAGGATGTCGCCGCCGCCCCAGTCGATGAATTCCAGAAGTCCCAGTACTGCATAGCGAAAACCGAAGCCATAACGGATCGCTTTGTCGATTTCTTCGGCGCTCGCGACACCTTCCTCCACCATACGCGCGGCTTCGTTCATCGCGAGGGCCTGGATGCGCGGCACGATGAAGCCGGGCGTTGCGGCGCAGACGACCGGCACCTTGCCGATACCCTCCAGGAGGGCCTTCACGCGGTCGACGACCGTCGGATCGGTCTTGGCGCCGGGCGAAATCTCGACCAGGGGGATCAGATAGGCCGGATTGAGCCAATGCACGTTGAGAAAGCGCTCGGGGTGCGCGATTGCGCCGGAGAGGTCGTCGACCAGGATGGTCGAGGTGGTGGAGGCAATGATGACGTCGGGCTTCACGCGCTTCGAAGCGGTGGTCAACACCTCGCGCTTGAGCTCGACGACCTCCGGCACGCCTTCGAACACAAGGCCGGCACCGGCGAGCGCGGTTGCGCTCGCACCCGACGGCACGATCGTTATGTGCGCGGCGACCGTTTCGGCTTCGGAGTTATTCAACAAGCCGAAGCGCGTGAGGCTGGCGAGGGTCTTTCGGACTTCATCGTGCGCTTCGGCTCTGAGCTTATCGAACTGCTCGGCGGTACGCGGCTTGACGTCAATCATGGTGACGGCATGACCGGCATAGGCGAACGCCACGGCGATGCCGCGGCCCATGCGGCCAGCGCCGAGACAGGCGATCGCGGGTCGGCTCGATGTCATGGGCCAAATCCTTCGCGCAGGAGCGTCTGCAAACCGCCGCGGTCGAGACACCCGAGGCCAAGATTTTTCAACGTCCGTCCACTGGCGAAAAAATCCTCGCCGCAGATCGCGCCGCCGATGCTCAGGAAAGAGCGTGCCAGGGGCGTCGCAACGCCGGCCAATTGTGCTGTTGAGACCAGGAGCGAGAGCCCCAGGTGCAGGTCCTCCCGCATATAACGATGTTCGGCCAACGCCAGCCGCTCTCGCCAGTCGCCGGAGTCGGTCAGCCGATCGTGCGAGCCGCGCCCATACATCCAGATCTCGCCTTGGCTCGCATAGTGGTCGGCCAATGGAAAATGCGGTGCGCCGTAGCCGAGCGCCTCGCGTACCGCGATGCGTTCGGCATCGAGAGCATCAGTGACCCGGCGGATCGAAGACTGCGTACCCTCCTTGTGGATGTCCCAGCGCTCGAAATGCTCGATGGGCCCGGCGTTCATTACGATGAGGGGTGGATGGATGATCGGTCCGGCATTCATCAGCGCGCCGGACAACGCATCGCCACACGGCTCGATCGCGCCCGGAAAGGCTCTGCCGATCACATCGAGCGCGCGACCCGCCTCGGTCAGAGGGAACACGCCGACCGGCAGCCGCTTGGCGCGAATGGTAATGGCGACTTCGAAGGGGCCGTGCTTGCGGGTCAGCCAGGGCAGGGTGCCTGTTTCGGCAAAAGCGACCCTCGCACGGTTCCCGACGGCTCGTGCCGCCTTGGCAAACACCATCGAGCCGAACGTCGCCGGCGGCAAGAAGACCACTTGGCCGTCCTGCAAATTGGGCGCGAGTAGTCGGGCGATATCTGCTTGCGCGAAGGCCGGCGCCGGGCAAAGAACCAGCTCGACCCCGTCGACGGCCTCGCGGATATCGGTGGTGACAAGTCCGAGCCGAACCTCATGACGGCCGTTGACATCCTTGACCACAATGCGAGAGCCCGCGGCGCGATGCGCCGCCACTGCGTCCGCATCGCGTCGCCACAACCTCACATCATGGTCTTGCAGGCTGAAATCGCCGGCCGCCGCGAAAGAGCCGTTGCCACCGCCAAGCACCGCAATCTTCACGCTGCGTCTCCGTGCGTAGCCGCGTCACGCAGCTTCAGCATGAAATGCTGCACCTTGCCAAGCGCCGTGCGCGGCAGATCGTCGACGAACACGATGTCGCGCGGTACCTTGAAACGCGCGAGATGAGCCTGCACATGGGCTCTCAATTCGTCCTCGCCTGCCCGGCCGCCAGCTCGTCTGATGACATAGGCTACCGGCACCTCGTCCCAGCGCGGATCGGGTCGTCCGATGACGCCGCATTCGGCGACGTCAGGATGTTCCAGCAACACGCGTTCGACCTCCGCTGGATAGATGTTCTCGCCGCCCGAAATGATCATGTTCCCCTTGCGATCGTGAACCCAGAAGTAGCCGTCATCATCACGCAGGCCGATGTCGCCGGTTCGATACCAGCCATCATGCAGCGCCTCGCGCGTCGCCGTTTCATTGCCCCAATATTCATAGAACACGTTCGGACCTCGCACGGCGATCTCGCCCGGCGTGACCGGAGGCAGTTCGTTGCCGTTATCATCGACGACAATCGCCTCGCAGCAGAGACCGGGGAGGCCGGTCGAGCCCGTGCGCGACAGATCGCCACCGAGACGCGTGTAGACGGCGATCGGGCAGGTTTCTGTCGAGCCATAGACCTGCAGGACTGGGACGCCGCGGGCGATGAAGCGATCCATCAGGGCCTGTGGCACGATGGATGACCCGGTCGAGATCGCCTTGAGAGAGGAAAGGTCGGTCGTCGCCCAGGCGGGGTGATCGGTGACCGCCTGGATGGTTGCGGGCACCAGAACGGTCAAGGTCGGACGGTCGCGTTCGAATGCTGCAAGCGTCGTGTCCGGCGTAAAACGTGCGTGCACCGTGACGGTCGCGCCGTGATGCAGGGCAGGCGTGCTCTGAATGTTGAGGCCACCGACGTGAAAGAAGGGCAGCACGGTCAGCACGTGATCGTCAGCCGTGAGCGCATGCATGTGTTGGCTCATGACGCCGTTCCACAGCAAGGCATCCTGCCGCAGCACGGCCCCTTTCGGCCTTCCGGTGGTGCCCGAGGTGTAAACGATCAGCAGCGGACAGGTGAGGTCGGTGTGAGGGTTGCGGCCGTCGCCGCGGGCTTCCGCAAGCAACGCGTCAAACGAAGGGCCGCGATCGGGCAAAAAATCGAGCCCAACGGCCGTCGTGTCGGGCAGCGAGGTTTCGAGCGCCGGGAGGATGCCTGCGAACGCCCGTTCCAGGACCAGCACCTTGGCGGTTGCATCCGAAAGGATGAAGAGCTGTTCGGCAGCCGCAAGCCGCCAGTTGAGCGGCACCAGAATTGCACCGAGCCGCGCACAGGCATAGAGCAGAACAAGATAGTCCGGGCGGTTGAGGCTCAGGATTGCGACGCGATCGCCGCGCCCGACACCGAGTTCAGCCTTCAGCGCGCGCGCCGCCTTTTCGATGCGGGCGTTGAATGCCGCATAGGTCAGAGTTTCGCTCCCGAACATGATCGCGGGCTTGGCGGGCGCGAAGGCGGCGTTGCGCTCGATCAGGCTGCAAAGATCCACCGTCACTCGTCCGTTTCGCCGGGTTCGTACAGCGCCTCACGACCGATCCGGTCAAGGCAAAGCTCCGCGGTCCAGGGCAGCATGAGCGAGCCGCAGCGGCTATCGCGATAGATCCGCTCGAGCGGCAGCGATTTCAGCATGGACTGGCCGCCGCAGGTACGGATCGCCAGTGCTGCCAATTCGTTGGCGCCTTCCATGACAGAGTATTGCGCAGCGTAGGCGCGCAGCACCTGTTCTTTGCTCGGATTGGCGCACGCTTCGCTCACCGCCTGAAACCAGATCGCCTTGATCTGTTCGAGCTTGATCTGCATCTGCGCCACGGCAATCTGCTTGGTTGGATACATCCGCCGCTTGACCGGTGGCGTGCCAGCTACCTCGCCGCGCAAATAGCGTACCGTGAAATCGTAGGCGGCTTGCGCAAGTCCCATGTAAGTCGGCGACAGTGTCAGGAACATGTGCGGCCAGCGCAGCGCAGCCTGGAAATAGACGCCGCGCGGCATCAAGGCCGCATCATCGAGAACGAATACGTCCTTGAACAGCAGGGTGCGCGAGACCGTGCCGCGCATGCCCAGGGGATCCCAGTCGCCGACCACCGAGACGCCCTCGGTCTTGGCGGCAACGGCGAGATAGAGCGTGTTGCGACGTGAAGCCCTTTCGCCTTCGGCCGTCTCCGTGCACAGCACGCCGTAGTAATCTGCATGTCCCGCAAGTGAGGCAAAGATCTTCTTGCCGTTGACGACCCAGCCGCCGGTCACGGGCTTGGCCTCTGTACCAAAAGCGACGCCGCCGGCCGCGGCCGCGCCGCCTTCGGAGAACGGCTGCGAGTAGATCGCTCCATTCTCGATGATGCGCTTGTAATGAACGGCGCGCCTGCGTTCATGCTCGGCGCGCGTCTCGGCGTCCATGTCGAGATCGTCCGCGAGGGGGCCCGACCACAGCGTCGAGCAGACGTGCATGTTCCAGGTCAGTGCCGTCGCGCCGCAATAGCGGCCGATTTCGGCGGCAGCGAGCGCGTAGGTCTGGTAGCCGGCCCCGAGGCCGCCGTGCCTTTTCGGAATCGATATTGCCAAAAGGCCGGCGCGGTGCAGGTCGCGATAGTTCTCGGTCGGGAACGTCGCGTCGCGATCGAAGGCGGCGGCACGCCCGGCAAAGACCGCCTGACCGAGTTCGCGCGCTCGTGCGATGATCGCTGCCTGTTCGTCGTTCAGGCGGAACGCGTGGGGATCGAAGATTGGTGCGTCCACCGTGCCGACAGGGGCCACGGTTTTGCTGACTTGCAGGGTCATGCCGTTACCCCTGCTGCGGCCGCGGTGGTCGTGAGGAACTGCTTCAGTGCCAAATTGAAGGCGTCCGGACGCTCAAGATTGACGAGGTGTCCTGCGCCGTCCAGCTCGACATAGGTCACGTGCGGAATGTAGCCTGCCATCCTCGCCATCATCGGCGCTGGCGCATTCTTGTCCTTCGAGCCGGACAAGACCAGCGCCGGGACCTCGATGTCTTTGAGCGCGTGGCGCCGGTCAAACCCCAGGAGCGCCATCATGCTTGCGCGATAGCTCGCCTCAGGAACCCTTGCCATGCAATCACAAGCCAGCGCCATGCCGTCCGTGTCGGGGTGATCCCCGACCAGTTCCGCAACGAGCCGAGGCGCCAGCGATGCCATGGTCTCGCCGCGATCGAGCGGCCCCAGCCGCGCTTCGATGAAGGACTTTTGCCAGTCACCCTCTGCCTTGCCGAAAGCCGGGCTGGTCTGGGCCAGGACCACGGCGGCCGCGGCCGTGGGGTGTTTGATGAGCCATTCCTGTACGATCATGCCGCCGATCGAGTGCCCGACAAGAATGGGCCTGTTCGCGCGGATCGCAGTCAGGAAGTCCTGCAGTGCGCTGGCGAGCGTTGCGATGGTCATGGTCGCAAGAGGTGCAGAGACGCCGTAGCCCGGCATGTCCCACGCCACCGCGCGATAATCATTGCCGAAATCTGAGATCTGGCGGCGCCAAGCCCTTGCCGCGCCACCAATGCCGTGCAGGAAAACCAGGGGCTGCGCCGCGGGATCCCCGGCGGCTTCATAGCCGAGACGGCCGTCACTGGTTTTCATCGGCGCTGGTATCGGCACGCAGGCCTCCGGTCATCCGCGTTGGAGCCATGCTAACAGGCCGGCATCAGATGGGAAGCAATAACTTTATACTTAAAGCAATTTCGGGCGAGGGGTGCTTTGTGCCGCTCCGCGCGGCGCATTTGGCCCTCGCAGCGCCCGGTTCCTTGCAAAAGCTTTAAGTCTAAAATATATCGAGGGTCCGGTTTGAATGGCCACTCGGGAGCTCGCGCATGTCCGGACTGCCGCATTCCTCTCATGCGCTGGTGACCGGCGGTGGCCGCGGCATTGGACGCGAGATCGCCGCGACACTTGCGCGGGCGGGGGCAACTGTCACAATCATCGGCCGTCAGCGTGCAACGCTGGATCGGGCTGTCCGCGCAGGCGCCGCGCATTTTGTCGGGGTTGCAGATGTTGCGGACCGCCCCGCGTTGCACGGCGCGATCACAGAAGCCGCGGCGCGACAGCCGATCGATATCCTGGTTGCAAATGCCGGCATCGCGGAATCGGCGCCCTTCATGAAATCGGACGCGGCGCTGTTTGTGCGGATGATGGACGTGAACTTCATGGGCGTCGTGCATTCGATCCAGGCCGTGCTGCCATCGATGCGGGATCGTCCTCGTGGTCGGATCGTGGCTGTCGCGTCGACTGCCGGCCTCAAGGGCTATCCCTATGTCAGCGCTTATGTCGCAGCAAAGCATGCCGTGGTGGGCCTGGTCCGCTCGCTTGCACTGGAACTTGCGACGACGAACGTGACCATCAACGCGGTCTGCCCCGGCTTCACCGATACCGACCTTGTCGCCGGCACCATCGACAACATCATGAAGAAGACCGGTCGTAGCCGGGAGCAGGCCATGATCGAGCTGTCACGTCACAACCCGCAGGGACGCCTGATAACGCCGGCCGAAGTCGCCGATAGCGTGCTATGGCTGTGCGGCGAAGCTGCCGGCGCGATCACGGGTCAGGCGATCGCCGTTGCCGGTGGCGAACTCTGAGCCAAGAACTGAGAAGAATAATGAAGGA
>Ga0307479_10002331_pt1 | contig 17253 bp, 15 predicted proteins | sample atmos_gasesECM4C_FD_203743 | JGI IMG/M metagenome (GOLD analysis project Ga0307479, IMG submission 203743) | Hardwood forest soil microbial communities from Morgan-Monroe State Forest, Indiana, United States - atmos_gasesECM4C_515 | ecosystem: Environmental > Terrestrial > Soil > Temperate... | reverse complement strand
CAGGCGTTCCGTGGCATCCGCCACCACCTCCTTCCTTGACAATACCGCGCGATCTGGCCATCATGAGGCGACTTCTTGAGGCGAACGTCTTACCCTACGTCCGGCTACAGCCTCGGGACGCGCGGCCACCGACCGGCCCGCAGTCTCCGTGCTCGTCCGCGACGGCGCACGCCCGTGATCCGGCTCCTGATCGTGGTCTTGGTTCTGTTTTTGGGCAGCCGGGGCTTTTCGATGCTCCAGAACCATCGCGACATGCGCCCGGTGGCGGCCACGACCCACCCCGCCAGCGCGCGTCCATCGGTCGCGGCCCGCCCGGCGCCGACCGTCCGTGCAACACCGAAGCCGACCCCGTCCCCGACCAGGCCGCCCGTGCCCGCCCAGCTGCCGGTGGTCAAGGTGCCGGTGTTGAGCGCCGGCTGGCTGCGCACGCATCCGATCGCCGAGGTCCCCTCGATCAAAGGCCGGGCCGCCATCGTCGTTGACCTCAGCGCCGGGCAGATCCTCTACCAGCAGAATCAGACCACGCGATACGCGGAAGCCTCGCTGACCAAGATGATGACCGCGATGGTGGCGGCGGACCTGACGCCGCTCGACACCGTCATCACCGTGCCGGACGCCGCCACCCAGGTCGAACCCAACCACATGGGCATCAGCAGCGGGGAGAAGCTGACCGTGCGCGAGCTACTGGAGGGGATGCTGCTCGACTCGGGCAACGACGCGGCCGAGGCGATCGCGATGGGCATCGTCGACCGGCCGACCTTCATCGATTTCATGAACCAGAAGGCGACGGCGCTACATCTGCGGGCGACGCACTTCACCAACCCGAGCGGGTTGGACGATACCGACCACTACAGCTCGGCCTACGACCTGGCGGTGGTGGGGGCGACGCTGCTGGCCGACTATCCTGACCTGCGCGCCATCGTGGGGTCGAAGCAGGTGTCGATCTACGCCACGCCGCAGCACAAGGCGTTCAACCCGATCAATATCGATCGGCTGCTCTCGACCTATCCCGGCGCGATCGGCATCAAGCCCGGATACACGGGCGCCGCCGGGTATTGCCTGGCCGCGGCCGCGACGCGAAACGGTCGCACCATCCTGGTGGTCGTGCTGGGGAGCACCCAGCATTTCACCGACGCCGCGACTCTGCTTGATTTTGGATTCAGGCATCCAGTAACCCACTAAACTTCGCCTGAATGAGCGGCATCGGCGAGATCTTCAAGCTCGGTATTCCCTGGACCCATCTCGTCATTCGCGCGGTCATCATCTATGTGGTCTTCTTCGTCGGCCTGCGCCTGTTTGGTAAGCGTGAGCTCGGTCAGTTCACGACCTTCGACCTGGTGCTGGTGTTGCTGGTCGCCAACGCCTTGCAGCCGGCGATCACGGGCCCCGACAACTCGGTCACCGGCGGCGTCATCATCATCACCATCCTGCTGGTCTTCAACCGCATGGTCGCGCTGGTGCGCAACCGGTGGCCCTGGTTCGATGCTCTCATCGATCCGCCGCCCACTGTGGTGGTCCAGGATGGTGAAATCAGCAAGCCGGCGCTGGAGAAAGAGGGCCTCAGTGACACCGACGTCGAAATGGCGATCCGCGAGCATGGCATCGACAAGCTCAGCGATGTCAAGCAGGCGGTGCTCGAAAACGACGGCAGCATCAGCGTGGTGACCAAAGGCAGCGGCGAGCGCTTTCGCCGTCGGCGGCGCGTCCGCTTCCTCAAGCGGTAACGGGTCGTGGCTGAAGAGCGCCGCGTCGTGACCATCCTCTTCGCCGACGTCGCGGGATCGACGGCGTTGGGCGACGCGCTCGACCCGGAAGACGTCCGTGCCCTGCTGCGGCGCTACTACGACGTCGCCCGCGAAACGGTGACGGAGCATGGCGGCATTCTCGAGAAGTTCATCGGCGACGCCGTGGTCGCGGTCTTCGGCTTCCCGCACACCCATGAGGACGATCCGCAGCGCGCGCTGGCGGCCGCGCTGACGCTGCGCGACCGGGTCCGTGCCGACCCGGCCCTGGGCGACCGGCTGCCGATTCGCCTCGGCATCAACACCGGCGAGGTGGTCGCCGCGCGCGAGAGCGCGACTGGCGACTTTCCGTTGAGCGGCGACGCCGTCAACGTGGCCGCGCGACTGCAGCAGGCTGCCGAGTCCTGGGGCATCCTCTGCGGTGAACGGACGGTGGCCAGCGTCAGAACCGGCTTTGCCTTCGGGCCCGTCATCGCGGTCGACGCTCGCGGCAAGACGCGGCCGCTTCGCGCCGTCTCGTTACTCGGCCGGGCGGCGCCCCTTCCCGTTGCCAGGAGGACACCGTTGATCGGTCGGGATGCCGATCTACAGCAACTCGAGCTCGTCGCCGGTCGAGCCCTTCACGAACAGCGCCCCTTCCTGGTCAGCATCATCGCGCCGGCGGGCGTCGGCAAGAGCCGCCTGCTCGAGGAGTTCCTGGAACGGCTTCCGGCCATCGAGCCTCGCGCCACTGTGGCGATTGCCCAGTGCCTGCCCTACGGGCAGCGGCTGACCTTCTGGCCTCTGCGCGGCGTGCTCTACCGCCTGATCGGGGTCGCGGAGGACGCCAGGTCGCAGACCGTTCGCTCCGCGATTCGCGCCTGGCTCGAAGGATCCGGCATGGAAGCGCTTGACCGCGAGGTCGAGCTGCTGGCCGCAACGGTCGGCGCGGGCGAGACGGAGGTGAGCGACCGCTCCGCACTCCTGGCCGCCTGGCGAACGTTCTTCGAAATCGCGGCGCGCCGGGCGCCACTCGTTCTGGTGTTCGAGGACCTCCACTGGTCGAGCGACAGCCTGCTCGATCTTTTTGAGTTCGTGATGCAACCGCGCGGCGATCTGCCGCTGCTGATGATTGCCCTCACACGCCCGGAGCTGCTGGATCGCCGGCCGAGCTGGGGCGGAGGCCGTCGCAACTACATGTCGATCTCGCTCGAGCCGCTCAACGATCGGGATACGGCCCAACTCGTCGATCAGCTGCTCGAGGGATGCTCGCCCGAGCTGGTGGACCGGATCGTTCGTCGGGCCGAGGGGAATCCGTTCTTCGCCGGCGAGCTGATCCGATCCGTGGCCGAGCGCGCCGGCAGCGACCAACTGCCGGACACCGTCCAGGCGACCGTGCTGGCTCGCATCGACTTGCTCACCGCCGAGGAGCGACGGATCATTCAGCTGGGTTCCGTTTTCGGACGTGCGTTCCGAGCTCCGGGCCTGCTGGCACTGGAGCCGGCGCTGATGGGAGTCGACGGCGTCATCGAGCAGCTGGTCGACAAGGATCTTCTTCGCGCCACCGGCGCGGGTATCTTCGCCTTCCGTCACATCCTGATCCGCGAGGTCGCCTACCAGACGTTGACTCGAGCCGAGCGCGGACGGCTTCACGCCGCTGCGGCTCAATGGCTGGAGGGGATTGCCGGTGAACGGGAGGATTCGCTGGCCGAGCTGATCGCCTACCACTATCGCGAGGCGGCCTTGATCGCCACCGCGCAGCACCCCGCCGAGGAGGAAACGCAACGGATCCGCAGCAAAGCGGTCGACTGGCTCAGCCGCGCCGCCGACGTCGCGGCCGCCGCGGCCGCCAGCGTCGAAGGGGGACGCCATTTGCGGAGCGCGATCGAGCTCGCAGAGCCGGCCCGATTGCCCGACCTCTACCAACGCCTCGGCGAGATGGCCGAGTCTGGAGAGGCGATCATCGAGGCGTACCAAACCGCCTTGCGCCTGTGCCGTGAGCAGGGTCGAGGTCCAACCCAGCAGCTGCGGATTCTCGCCGGGCTGCTCAGCACCTACATGCGGTTCCAGGGCTCGGTCGCGAACCGTCTCCCAGAGGACGCGATGGCGGAACTGCGTCGGGATGCTCGAGCGGTGGCCGCCAACGTGACCGACGACCGGGTGATGGCCGCCTATCTGGCGGCCGAGGGATTTTTTCCCTTCTGGATTCGCGTCGCCGACCGGGTCGCCACGGAGGCCGAGATCGCCGAAGCCGACGCGAGCGCCGAACAAGCGCTGACCATCGCCCGCCGGCTCGATGATCCGAACCTCCAGAGCATGGCCCTGGACGCGTTGGCGGGAACCGGCCAGATCCAGGACGACTGGCGAAGGAGTCGCGAATATTCGCGGCAGCGGCTGGCAATTCAGGACCGGCTCGAGCTGTTCGAGAAGGTCGACGCCCACAGCATGGTGGTCTGGAGCTCGACCCTGTTGGGTGAACTGGACGAGGCCGAACGGGTGTCAGCGGAGGGGCTCGCCCGGGTCCAACCCGGACAGGTCCCTGCGCAGACCCTCCACCTGGTGGCCTGGCGGACCTATGTTCTCACCCTGTTGGGACGATGGGACGAGAGCCTTGCCATGGCCCAGCGGGCGCGCCAGCTGCTGATCGAATCCGGGCAATCCTCCGCCGGCTACGCGCTGAGGGGCTTCATGGCGGCGATTGATGTCGCGCGAGCCCGACAGGACGAGCACCTGGTCGAGCTGTACGGCGGCATCCACGATGAGATTTCATCGGCGTTCCGCGAAGGGCCGTTTCGGCTGTGGCTTGGCTATAGCAGCCCCGATCTCCGATCGTGCCAGGAGGCCGTGGAGCACTTCCTTCTCGAACCATGGCTCCAGATCGAACGACTCGAGCGCGGGTTGAGCCGGCTGCTCGATCAGGACCGGCTGCCATCGACCGCCGGGCTGGTATCGGTCCTGGAACTTTGTCACCAGTACGAGTACCCCGTGCTGGAGGCCCAGGCCGAGCGTGCCCTCGGAAGGGTGGAGCACGAGGTGAGCCGTCTCGATCGAGCGGTCACGCTGTTCGATCGCGTGGGTGCACGGCCGTACGCCGCCCGCGTCCGCTGCGAGCGCGCGCTGATCACGGGCGATGCCGCGGAGATGAAGGCCGGGCTGGCTGTCCTGGAAGGGATTGGCGACGCAGAACAGATCTTGAGGTTCGAGCGGCTTCAGGTAGGCTGACGCGATGCCGCATTCGGACACGGTCGCGGTGCATGCCGGCGAGCCGATGCTGGAGCGAAAGGATGCGCCGGTCACGCCCGACATCAGCGTCGGTTCCGCCAGCGGCTACCCGGATCTGAAGACGCTCGAGGCGGCGATGGCCGAGCATCGTGGCTACGGCCGGTGGGGGACCGACAACCACCGCCAGCTCGAGGCGGCGGTGGCCGGCCTGGAGGCCAACGGACTCGAAACCCGGCTCGAGGCGGTCGCGGTGGGTTCCGGCATGGCGGCGATCGCCGTCGCGCTCATGAGCGAGATGAATGCCGGCGACCACGTCGTGGCCGCGCATGACTGCTATGGCACCACGGTCACCTTCCTGCGCGGCGATTTGCCGCGCTTCGGGATCACGAGCACGATCGTGGACTTTCAGGATCTCGACGCCGTGCGGCGAGCCGTCACCCCGCAGACGCGCATGCTGCTCTGCGAAATGTGCACCAACCCGCTGATTCGTGTTCCCGACCTGGAGGCGCTGGCGACGATCGCGCACGAGGCCGGAGCGCTGCTCGTGGTCGACAACACGGTGCCGACGCCGGCCCTCAGTCAGCCGCTGCGCTGGGGCGCCGACGTCGTCGTCTACAGCGCGACCAAGAATTTGAGCGGACATGCCGATGTCATCGGCGGTCTCGTGGTTGGCAAGCCCTCGTGGATCGACGGGGCGCGCGCCTTCGCCCACACCTTCGGGCCGACGCTCGGGCCCTTCGATGCCTGGCTGACGCTCCGCGGCATCCGCACGCTGGCGGTCCGGATGGCGCGGCATACGTCGAATGCCCTGAAGCTGGCTCGCTTTCTCGAGAGCCACGGGGCGGTGAGCCGCGTCAACTATCCGGAGCTGGAGACGAGTCCGCTTTGCGCGCGAGCGCGCAAACTCCTTCCGGGTGGTGCCGGCGCCCTGCTGTCCTTCGAGCTCGCAGGCGGCAAGCCGGCGCTGGAGGCCATGGTCGCGAGCCTTCGCTTCGTCCGCCTGATGCCGAGCCTCGGCAACGTCGCCACCACGCTGAGCCATCCTGCCTCGACCTCGCACCGAGGGCTGGACCCCGCGGAACGGCAGCGTGCCGGCATCAGCGATGGCCTGGTGCGGTGCTCGGTTGGCCTGGAGCATCCGGATGACCTGGTCGCCGAATTCGAACAAGCGCTGGCATGAGTACGGCTCCCTACCGGAAGTCCGGCTTCTTCAATAACAAGATCATGAATCCACTCCTGACCATGCTTGGGCTCGCGCCCGCGCTGACGGTGCGCGGCCGGACCTCGGGCCGTCGCTACACGATGCCGGTCTTGCCCCTGGACTACGAGGGCCAGCGATATCTCGTCGCTCCACGAGGCAATACGCATTGGGCACGCAACCTGCGCTCGGTCGGCGAATGCGAATTACGCGCGGGAGGGCGGAGGGGCCATTTCAAGGCGTCGGAGATTCCGGTCGCCCAGCGCGGCCCCGTCGTGGCCGCTTACGTGCAGCAATATGGGTCGAAGTACGGAGGCTTCGTCGCCAAGGAATTCGCCGCCCTGCCGGATCCGGCCGACCATCCGGTCTTTCTAATCGAGCCGGAGCCGGCGCAGCGCTGACGCGCTAGGGGACCTTGATCACATAGGTTCCGGCGATCTTGTCGTGCCAGCCCTGTTTGTTCGGGTCCCAGGCCGCCCACAGCCAGCCGATCGGCAACCCGAAGATGATGCTGTTCAGGATGTATCCGATGTAGCGGACGATCCCCGTGCCGACGGTGATGGGTGAGCCATCGGTTTTGACGACCTTGATCCCCAGGGCCTTGTTCATGATCGTCTGGCCATCCCGTTGCGTCCAAAAGTAGACGGAATACCCGACGCCTGCCAGGATCACGATCGCGTAGAAAAGAGCGATGCCGCCCCCGTTTGGATTTGTGCTGGAAAAGCCTCCAGTCACGGCGGCGACGATGCCACCCACGATGGTGGCAGGAATTCCCACGATTAGGCCATCTACGAAATAAGCGAAGAACCGGACCCACCACCCAGCTTTGGGTGCGCTGGCGACCGACGACCCACTTGTTTGCATCCTTTTCACCCCCGAGTTTTGGCGCGAGTATAGCACCGCTTTCCGTTCAAAAACGAGCAGAAAATAAGATGGCGATAAAATCGATTGATGCCGCATCGTGCTCTCTCCGTGCTGGAAAACCTGCCGGACCAGTCGATCCTCCAGCGCATTGGCAACACCCCTCTGATCCGCATCCGCTTACTGGAAAAGGAGTTTCCCCACATCACCTTCTATGCCAAGGCCGAATGGTTCAATCCGGGGGGCTCGGTCAAGGACCGGCCGGCGCTGCGCATGATCGAGGAGGCCGAGCGAACCGGCGAGCTGACCGTCGAGAAGGTCATCCTCGATTCGACCTCGGGGAATACCGGCATCGCCTACGCCCTGATCAGCGCCGCCAAGGGGTACCAGGTGAAGCTGGTGATGCCCGAAAACGTCAATGAGGAACGGCGCGAGATCGTCAAGGCCTTCGGCGCCGAAGCGATTTTCACCCCGGCGCTCGAGGGATCGGACGGCGCCATCCGCGAGGCACACCGAATCAAGGAGTCGGCGCCGGGCGTGTATTTCATGCCCGACCAGTACAACAACGCCTTCAACTGGCGGGCCCACTTCGATACCACCGGTCCTGAGATCCTGGACCAGACGCACGGCGAGGTTACCCATTTCGTCGCGGGCATCGGCACCAGCGGCACGCTGATGGGAGTGGGTCGATTCCTCAAGCGCCACAACCGGGCGATCAGGGTGATCGCTGCCGAACCATCGGACGGGCTGCACGGCCTCGAGGGGCTCAAGCACATGGAGAGCTCGATCGTGCCGGGCATCTACGACCCGAGCGTGCAGGACGAAAAAATCAGCGTGCCGACCGAGGCGGCCTACGAACTGGCGCACGACCTGGCGCGCTCCGAAGGGCTCCTGGTCGGCAACTCGTCGGGTGCCGCCCTCTACGCCGCCCGCGAGGTCGCGCGTCGAACCTCGGAGGGCGTGTTTGTGATGGTCTTCCCCGACGGCGGCGACCGTTATTTGAGTTCGGGACTCTACCGCCGGAAGTTTTGACGCTGCGAGTTCCGCGGTCCGTGATGGACCAGGTGCGGCAGCATCTCGAAGCCGGCTATCCCAACGAGGCCTGCGGGGCGCTGATCGGGCAAGCCGACGGCACCGATCACACGGCCGCCGAATTCCGCGCCATGCGCAACACCATCACCGACCGACCTTGGGATCGCTATGCGCTCGACCCGCTGGAGCAGCTCCGAATCCAGAAGGACGCCGAGTCGCGCGGGCTGGAGATCATCGGCTTTGCGCACAGCCACCCGGACCATCCGGCGATCCCCTCGCGATTCGATGCCGACCACGGCTGGTCCTTCTATAGCTACGTGGTGGCGTCGGTGCAGAAAGGAACGCTGCGGGAGACACGATCGTGGCGCCTGGATGAGGCCGGCGTCTTCCAGGAGGAGCCGCTTACGGAAACGGCTTGACCACCATCATGAAGACGATGGCGAGCGCGATCACGAGACTGACGATCCCGTAAAGCATCGCCTGCGAGTCAAGGCGCTTGTAGGCGGCGCTGGTGACACCTTCCTTGTCCACGACCTCGATCTGTTGCCGGACGACACGCGAGTAGAAGCCGACCGCCACCACGATCAGAATCACGAAGAGGATCAGGGCGGCGATGACCCAGCCGCGGAAGCCGACCTGGCCGACGGCCAGGAGGATCAGTCCGGTGATCAGAAGCAGCCCGTAGGCGGGATTGGCGACCCGGCGATCGATGAACGCGATCCCCTTCAGGGCGAAGGGCGCATGGGCCGGCTCGCGCGCCCCAAGCGTTTTCCAGACCGCGTAGGTGATATTGCTGCCGACCGCGGTGATCGCCAGCAGCACATGGAGATACTTGATCAGGCTGTACCAGCTCATAGAAACGGTTTTACCACCTCAGCCGCAGGCGGGGGGCGTGGCCGCGTAGATCGAGGTCACCTGTGGATCCTGGCCGGTGCAACTGGTGTCACTGGCGAACCAGCCGCCCGGCGCCCGGATGACGGTGACGTCGAGCTGCACGGTGGTGCCCCCGCCGAAGTCGAGCACGACATGCGCGATCGCGCCGGGGTTCCCGGGTGGAAGCGGTTCGGTCGTGATGGTCGCCGATTGGTAGGTGTTCTGGCAGCGGCAGAGCGGCTCGGCGTGGCCGAGCGGGTTGGAGTCCAGTCGCTGGGCGAGCCCATCGGTGACCGGGCACGTGTCGTACTTGCCGTTGGCCCCGCAGACGCCACCGCTCGGCGGATACAGGATGCCCGCGACCACGGCCGCGCCATTGTCATCGAGGTTGGAGACGATGATGCGACCGTTGACGAGGGTGGGCGCAGGGGCTGGAGTCGGGGTGACGGAAGGGGAGGGGGTCGGCGTTGGCGTCGATACTGGACTGACGGAGGCGCCGGTCATCGGCATGGTGCAGCCGCCGAGCATCCCGGCCAGCGCGGTCAGCGCGAGAACCAGCCGGCGCATGTCAACGCGAGATTGTACCGGTGCCAGATGAGATTTCTGGCAAGGGCCGGTCGGCGGCCGCCGCCGCGCGCCGGGTTCGTTGTCGGCTCGTCAGAAAGACGCCCAGCAGGATGACGGCCATGCCGAGAAGGATTGGGACGGTAACGGCCTCCCGCAGAATGCTTGCGCCCCAGAAGACCGCAGTGACCGGAAGCAGGAAGGTAACCGTGGTGGCGCGGGTCGCGCCCAGCGTGTTCATCATGTAGTAGTAAAGAAGGTAGGCGATGCCGGAGCCGCCCACGCCGAGGGCGAGCATGGCCAGGATCGACGGCACGTGCAGATGCGTCGAGCCGATGGTGGGGAGCGCCGCGGCAAACGCCAGCGGCGCGGTCAGGGCGAGCTGCCAGAAGCCGACCTGCAGGGGACTGACGCCGCGCAGCCGGCGCCGCTGAATCAGCGCAGCGACCGCGTAACTCGCGGCCGCCCCGGCCACCGCAAGTGTGCCGATGGTGGTCGCCCGCAAGGGTTGGCCGATCAGGTCGGGAGCGATCAGGAGGCCGACGCCAACGAAGCCGACGGCGACGCCGAGATAGTTGAGCGGGCTCGGCCGCTCCGCCGGCGTGACCCAGTATGCGAAGACCGCGGTCCACAGCGGGGTGGTCGCGTTCAGGATGCTGGCGAGCGCGCTGCTGATCGAAAGCTCGCCGAAGCCGAAGGCAAACCAGGGCAGGAGACTGCCGAAGATCGCCAGCAGGACGAACGGCAACAGGCGGCTGCGTGTCCCGACGGGAAAGGGACTCTGCCGGCGGACCGCGAAGACGACGCCGAGCGTGACCACGCCGAACAGGGCGCGAGACAGCACCAGGGTCGCCGGACTCATGTCGCGGATGGCGAACTTGATGAAGAGAAAGGACGCGCCCCAGATCAGGGCCAGCAATCCGAGAGCCGCGTAGCCACGACGCATCGGCTGATTATGCGAGGGCGCTACGTAACCCCTGGTGGGCTACTCCGGCTTGCCTCGGTGACGCGCCAGGAAGTATTCCGGCACGGAGTTCATGGGCGGGCGTTCCTGGTCTTCGATTTCCTTCTGTTCGATCCAGTAGCGCTCGTCTTCGTAGTGGATCAGCTTCATGGTCTTGTTGACTTCCTCGAGCAGATGAATCCGGTGGCGGTCGCCGAGGTGCTTCAGGCCCACCTGCATGATGGCGAAGGCCATCTTCGAGAGGTCGAAGAGCGTCTGGTTGCGATGCACTCGCATCCCGAGATCGACCTGGGCGATGGCGCGCAGCCCGTAGGCCTCGGAAATCGCCAGCAGTAAGCCGAGCTCGACGCCGTATCCGGTGAAGAAGGGCACACTTTCAAGCACGCGCCGGCGGCCGGCGTACTCGCCGGAGAGCGGCTGCACCAGGCCGGAGAGTTCTGGGAAGAAGAGGTTCAGCATCGGCCGCGCGGCCAGCTCGGTCACTCGGCCGCCGCCCTGAGCCTGGAACTCGGTGCCGAATTGCAGCGGGCGCCGGTAGAAGCCCTTGACGTAATGGATCTCGGGATCACTCAGCAACGGCCCGAGCAAGCCGTAGACGAACTTCGGGTGAATGTTGCTGATGTCGGTGTCGACCCAGCAGATCAGGTCGCCGTTCAGCGCGTAGAGGCTCTTCCACAGCGCCTCGCCCTTTCCCTGGAAGACGCCATAGCGGGGCAGGATCTCGCTGTGCTGCACGACCCGCACGCCGGCGCGCTCCGCGATCGCGGTCGTCCGATCGGTTGAGCCGGAGTCGATCACGACGATCTCGTCAACCAGCGGCACTCGGTCCATCAAGGCGGTCTTGAAGGTGCGGACCACCTTGCCAATAGTGTCCTGTTCGTTGAGCGTGGGCAATCCGAGGCTGATAGTCACACCCTGGCGCTGCTTGAGATCCACCAGCCGGCGCAAGTCGGCGAACTCTCTGCTATGAAACGTGTTTTCCGCGAACCACCGGTCGACGCGCTCGGCCGCCGCTGCGCGGCTCTCCAACCGGAAGGGTCGGTCGGGATCTTTCAGCGCCGTGACGGGTCCTGCGGTCTTGACCACCATGACGCTGCCGGGCAGGCGGCGAAGCAGCCGGGTGATGGGTGCGCCGAGCACCATCGGACGATGCATCAGGCTCAGCGTCGCGCCCAGCACGACCATCTGGTGCTGCGCCGCTTCACGGATGATCGCCTCGCGCACGGATGCCGACAGCAGCGTGATCCGCCGGACCGGGACGTCGACCGCGCTGGACAGCTTGAGGAAGGCCGACTCCTCACGTTTCTGCGATTCGGCCGAAATCCGCGGGTTGAAGATGTGCAGCACGCACAGCTCGGCGCCGGTCTCCTTGCAAACGGTGGCCGCCAGCCGAAGCGCCAACTGGGCACTCGGGCCGCCACGAACCGGGACCAGCACGCTCCGGATCGGGATGGTGTCCGGTCGGACCAGCGCGACATCGCAGGGAGGATCGACCAGCAGGTCTTCGACGGCGTTGACCCAGAGGCCGTCCTGGCGGGGCGCCTGCGACGCGGCTTCGAGCACGAGAAGATTGGTGTCGGTCTCCAGCACCGCCTCACGAATGCCCTGGGCGGCGACGTGCGCGATCCGCACCTGGCCGCGCAGTTCACCTGGGCCGCGTTCCGCGTAGCGGGTGATTCTCGAGAGCAGTGCGCGATAGGCGCGCGCCACCTCGACTCCCTCGCTGAGCGGGCGCTCGGGTGCCATCTCGATCACGCCGAGCAGGGTGCCGCGCGAATCCTCGGCATTGAGGAAGGGGGAGACGGCCTTCAGTAGTGGCCCCGTCCGCGACGGATTGGTCGTTGGGATCAGGACGCGGTAATGGCTCACGTGCGCGAGATCAGTAACGGTTCGATTTGCTCGGTGACGATGCGGTCCCAGGCGAGCGCGCCGAGGACGTGACGGCGCAGCCGGGCCGGCGGCGAATCGATGGCACCGAGCACGGCGGCCGTGAAGGCCGGAGAACCGGCCGATGTCGGCACGAAAATGGCTCCATCCCCAGCCACCTCGCGGAACGCCGGGAGATCGGTGCACACGACCGGCACGCGGAAGATGGCAGCTTCCGCCAGCGGCAGGCCGAAGCCCTCGCTGGCACTGGGGAGGATCACGACATCGCTCAGCATATAAAGGTCGGAAAGGGTGGCCGCGTCGATGGCGTAGTCGCCGGTTGGCCCGCTGTTTTCTTCGAAGAGGAAATGGACCGACCCCTCGAGCCCGAGTTGCTTCGTCTGGCGTTTCAAGTCGGCCACATACTCGAGCGAGCGCGGATTGTGTGGGCCGGGCGGACCGGTGATGAGGAGTTGCACCGTTCGACCTGAGGCCTGTACGCCGGCCGCGGCGTCGATCGCCCACTCGAGATTCTTCCGCTTGGTGATGCGCACCGGCGCCAGCATGACGATATCGGCGCGGAGCAGGCCGAAGCGAGTCGCGAGCTCGCCGGCACGTGGGCCCAGCTTGAGGAGCGCAGCGGGATCGATGCCGTTGGGAATGACGTGGCTGACGTCGAGGGCGGCGCCGGTCAACTCGCGCCACTCCTCGAGCCTCGCGGTCGACACGAAGATCGAGGTGACGTTGGGATGCTGCCGGCGCAGCAGGTCCCAGGGCTCGCCATCATGCATCCATGGGCGGTAGATCGGGTTGAGCCAGCTGATGTCATGGACCCAGGAGATGATGCGTGGCCTTTTGCTCTCGGCAAGCGTCCAGAGTGCCGCGGTCAACGGAAGATTGAAGTGAAGTGTCAACGCGTTGTGGACGATCACGACATCCAGCTCGGCCAGTTCGGTCGACAACCGCTCGATGATGTTGGCGCGAAGCGTGGCGAACTCGGAGGGGATCTCGCCGCGGTCGAGCGCGTCGCGCACAGCGCTGACCGCGGTGTCCCGCGAGTCGAGCTCGCCGATGATCACGAGCTTCGCCGCCTTGGGATCGGGTAAGGGACCGCCGCGACCGCTGAGGATCGTGACCGGGTAGCCGCGCGCCGTGAGGCGGGTCGCTTGCTCATAAAGGATGGTTTCGACACCGCCGATGATGGGCGGACAGGTGTAGTGCAGGAGCCCAACGCGAGCGCGAGTTGCCAACGCTATTTAGGTAATGAGGGGCGGTTCATCGAGGATGATCTCGACGTCGTCGGGCTTCTCCAGGACGTCGACGTCGGGCCGGCCGCCGTTGTACGCGACTTTGAATGAGAGTTTGCCGCTACCAACTCGCATGCCGCGAATCTCGACGCTATGGGCCTGGCCGAAGGGGACGGGGTTCAGGTAGAGGCGGCCCGCAGTGGTGTCGGGCACGATCCCGAGTGCGGTTTGCATCATCTGAAAGGCCGCGCCTGCTCCCCACGCTTGCGGATTGCAGGACACCAGGTATTCGGCGGGGCCGTTGTTGTATTGCGTGTCCCGCCGGAATCCGCAGAACAATTCGGGCAACCGATACTCGGGCATGCGAACGCCGGCTTCCATGATGCCGTCGATCACCTGTCCTGCCGCCGCGGCATGCCGGTACCGCCGGAGGCCCGCGGCCGCGATCGAGTTGTCGTGGGGCCAGATCGTGCCGTTGTGATAGCTCATCGGGTTGTAGTGGGGCGACTCCGATGACAGGGTTCGGATTCCCCAACCGGAGAACATGTCGGGCGCCATCAGCCGATCACGCAGAATCTCGGCGCGTTCGGGGTCGACGATGCCGGCCCACAGGCAATGGGCGGGATTGGACGTGATCGACGGGATCGGAGTCTTGTGGCGGTCGAGCCCCTGCGCATAAAACTGTTCCTTGTCGAGCCAGAACGACAGCTCGAAACGGCGTCGCAGCTCGGCCGCTTCGCGCGCTAGCCGCTCCGCCATTACCGACTGGCCGAGGCGCTCGAAGATGCGGCTGAGCCCGACCTTTGCCTGGTAGATGTACCCCTGCACCTCGACCAGTGCCACCGGCAGCTCGGCCGGGCGCCCGTCCGGATAGAGAAGGGAGTCGGAGGAATCCTTCCAACCCTGGTTGCGCACCCCGCCACTGGCGCGCTCGGCGTATTCGACGAAGCCATCGCGGTCGGAATCGCCGTATTGGTCGACCCACTTCAGCGCGCTCAGCAGTGCCGGCAGGAGTTCGACGAAAAGATCCTGGTCGTTGAGCCAGTCCATCATCTCGACGGCGCAGACGAGGAAGAGCGGCGTGCTGTCGACCGATCCGTAGTAGGGCGTGTGCGGGATCACCTTGAGGTTGGCCAGCTCGCCGTAGCGGAGCTCGTGCAGGATCTTGCCCGGTTCCTCTTCGCGGCTGGTATCGACGCGCCGTCCCTGTTGCTGCGCCAGGTAGCGCAGGGTCCCACGCGCGACTTCCGGGTTGATCATGAGGGTTTGAATCGACGAGATCAGCGCGTCACGGCCGAATGGGGCGGAGAACCACGGAATGCCCGCCATGGGAAACAGACCGGTCTCATATTCCTCGAGCAAGATTCGAAGGTCCATCTGGCTGCGGCGCAGCAAGCCGCGGTCGAGGAAGGCATTATCGGTGCGGATCCGAGTGGTGTTGTCGTGCCAGCGGCGGTAGGACGCCTGTAATGCCTGCAGGGCATCGTCGTAGAGGTAGCTCAGGGTGGACTCGTTCTCGCCGATTACCGGGATGACGTCGATCACCAGGGTGACTGTCTCTTTGGATTCCAGGTGGAAGTGCCAGGTCAGGGCGCCGTCGTGCTGGCTCGCCGGCGTTCGATTGACCACGACTTCGGTGCGGCGGATCACGCCGTCGCGCCCATCGTAGGTGAAGGTCATCCCTTGATCTCCGACGTCGAGCGGTCGGATAGTGCCGCGGTACTGGTTCTTGTAGCCGCGGACGTCGAACATGTCACGGAAGTCGGCGTCGAAGCGGACCGAGCACTCGATGTCGACGGGTTCGTGGCCGCAATTTTGAACGCCGATCCGCTCGTGCAGCCCGCCATAGATGAAACGGCTGCGTCGGATGCTCAAGCTCTGCTGCGGGATGCGGCGCTTGCCTTCATCGAGAAGGAGGACGGGATTGACCATCTGAAAGGTCGCGACGTAGCTCTCGTCGACGGATGCCGAGAGCAGGATCGGCTGCAAGCGGCTCAGCCGAAACTCGTAGGCAGAGAGAAAGCGGGTATCAGAAAAGTAGAGGCCGAGCCCTCTGGTGTTTCCTGCGGGGATGTCACCCATCTCATCGGACACCATCATGATCCGGTTCTCTTTCAGAACCACCCGGCCGTCCGACACGGTGCCTATTATAGGTTTGAGTTTTCGTCGCGCCGTCTGCGCGATGACAGATATGTTGATAATCCCACGGCGTTACTGATGGCACTGCCTTTGGTGGCGATCGTCGGCCGCCCCAACGTCGGAAAATCCGCGCTCTTCAATCGCATCCTGGGCGAGCGCCGCGCGATCGTCGACCCGCTGGCTGGGCTGACGCGCGACCGCCTCTATGCGGAGGTTGAGTGGCGCGGACGGCGGTTTGTCATCGTCGACACGGCTGGGTTGGTGCTCGGCAAGGATCGCGACGAAGTCCCGGCACAGCGCGAGCTGCGGAAACGGATGGAGGAGCAAAGCCGGCTGGCGATCGATGAAGCGGACCTGGTGCTGTTCGTGCTGGACGTCCGCGAAGGGCCGACCGCCATCGATCACGACATCGCCCAGCTGCTGCGCAAATCGCGCCGTCCGGTGCTGGTGGTCGCGAACAAGACGGACGGGCGCGGCCGAGAGGGGTTGGCGGCTGAGTTTTACGAGCTCGGCCTCGGCGATCCATGGGCCATCTCTGCACTGCATGGCACGGGCAGCGGCGACCTGCTAGATGCCGTTGTCGAACGGCTGCCGCCGGCGCAACCGGAGGCGGTCGACGATCAGCTCGCCGCTCGGGTTGCCATCCTCGGTCGTCCGAATGTCGGGAAGTCGTCACTGGTCAACGCGATTACTGGCGATGAGCGCAGCCTGGTGACGGCGGTTCCCGGCACCACGCGAGACCCGGTCGATACCACCGTCGACTTCGAGGGCAAGCGCGTGCTGCTGGTTGACACCGCCGGGATCCGACGGCGAGGGCTGACCAGCGGCGTGGAGCAGTACTCGCTCCTGCGGGGACTGCGCGCGATGGAACGTGCCGACATCGGGATTGTGGTCATTGACGCGAAGGACGGCATCACCGCGCAGGACGTGCACATCGCGGGCTATGTCGTCGAGGCCGGCCGCGGCCTGGTGCTGGTGCTCAACAAGTGGGACCTGCTGCCGCCCGAAGAGAAGGAGGAGAAGCTGTGGCGCAAGAAGATCAAGGAGGCCTTGAGCTTTGCCCCCTGGGCGCCGGTGTCGTATATCTCGGCAAAGACCGGGCAGCGGGTGGCCCAACCGCTGCAAGTGGCGCTCAAGGTGACCGAGGAGCGCCGCCGGCGCGTGGCGACGCCGGAGCTGAACAAGTGGCTTCGGACTCTACTCGGGCAGCGCGAGACTCCGACGAGGCATGGGAAGCGGTTGCGCGTGATGTATGCGACCCAGGCGGAGTCGACCACGCCGACGTTCGTGTTCTTCGTCAACGATCCCGAGCTCGTTCATTTTTCCTACCGCCGGTTCCTCGAGACGCAATTGCGGCAGGCCTTTGGTTTCGAAGGGACGCCCATCCACATGGTCTTCAGAAAGCGCGGCGAAGAGAACTAATCGCCCCTCCCCCGTTTCCGGGGGAGGGCAGGGTGGGGCATAGAATAGGCAGCGCGTCGGGGAGTGGCGCAGCCTGGTAGCGCACCTGAATGGGGTTCAGGGGGCCGCAGGTTCAAATCCTGTCTCCCCGATATTTGTCTCCGA
>Ga0307479_10002329_pt1 | contig 17259 bp, 10 predicted proteins | sample atmos_gasesECM4C_FD_203743 | JGI IMG/M metagenome (GOLD analysis project Ga0307479, IMG submission 203743) | Hardwood forest soil microbial communities from Morgan-Monroe State Forest, Indiana, United States - atmos_gasesECM4C_515 | ecosystem: Environmental > Terrestrial > Soil > Temperate... | reverse complement strand
CACGTCGGTCACTTCGAGGCCGCCTGCAATCAGGGTTTCCATCAACGATTCGGTCGCTAAGCCTTCGTAGAGGCGCTCGCTCTGCAGGGCGAAACGCGCCTGGCGCGCCGGATCAAACTCTTCTTCGGCTCCGTCGCGGGCAGAAAGATGCTGTTCGGAGGTCTGGATCTCGCTCGCGGATGCCAGCGCCCGGATCAGGATACGCTCGGCATCGGTGACCTGTGCCTCCGGCGTCGCTTTGATGGCGGCTGCCGAACGGCTTGTGGCCACGTGCTTCAATTCCTGGCGCAGGACTGCCGAGTCGATGCCGAGTTTCTGCGCGATTTCGTGGGCCAGTTCGTCGCGCACAATCCGGCTGGGCACGCGCTGCATATGGGGCAGCAGGAAGTTCACGGCTTTCACTTTGCCTTCCGGAGTACGTGTCGGGAACTGCGCCTGGGCCCGCGCGATCAAGTAATCAAAATAGCGCTGCGACTGATGTTTCAGCGCCTCGGCATAAGCGTCCTTGCCCTTGCGGCGAATGTGGAGGTCGGGATCGAAGCCAGCTTCGAGCGACAGCACTTTGATCTGGAAATCTTCTTCCACGAGCAGCCCGAGCGTCCGCTCGGTAGCCTTCGCGCCCGCCGTATCGGGGTCGAAGTTGACGACAACGTTTTTGCTGTAGCGGCCGAGCAGCCGGGCGTGCATCTCGGTGAAGGCCGTTCCCGAGCTGGCCAACACGTTTTGAAATCCAGCCGCGAACACCGAAATGCAATCCATCTGTCCCTCGACCAGGATGGCGTAATCCAGCTTGCGGATTGCTTCCTTGGCGTGATCGAGATTGAAGAGCACGCGTGATTTTGAGTAGATCGCCGTTTCCGGCGAGTTCAGATACTTTGGCCCGGCCTTCTCGTCGGTAGAGAGCGTGCGTCCGGTAAAGGCGATAATTCGCCCTGATTCATTCGCGATCGGAAACATCACTCGGTTTCGGAATTTGGAGTAGAAAGCTACGAGCTTCAAGCTGCGGGCTTCGGGCGAACCCGAGGGTCTGGGCTCTCGGCTCTCGGCGCTGGGATCTGGGCTCTCGGCGCTGGACGCTCGGCTCTCGCGTCCCTCACCCCCGTCTATCTTGTCATCCTGAGCGGAACGAAGGATCTGCTCTTGCTGACGACTGACGACTGAAGACTGGCGACTGCTCTCTTCCTTCCACGAAAACAATCCGCTCTCGCGCAGAAGTTCTTCGTCGAACTCGCGGCGCAAGGCATCGCGTAACAGGAAGCCGGAATCGGGAGCGTAGCCGATGCGGAAACGGGCGATGGTCGCGTCATCGAGGCCGCGCCCGGCGAGATAGGCACGCGCCCCCGCGCCCTCCGCACGCCTGAGATAGTCCTGGAAGAACGTGGCAGCGCGTTCCTGGATATCGAGCAGCGCCATGCGCAGCTTGGCTTCGCGCGCCTCCTGCGGGCTGCTGAACTCCACCCTGGGCAGGGCGATGCCGAGTTTCTGCGCAACCAGCCGAACCGATTCCGGGAACGTGATGTTTTCGATCTTCTGCACAAAGGAGAAGACGTCGCCGGAAACGCCGCAGCCGAAACAGTGGAAGAACTGGCGCGTAGCGTGCACCGAGAATGACGGCGTCTTCTCGTTATGGAAGGGACAGAGTCCGGAGAAATTCTGCGCCCCCGACTTCTTCAGCCGCACGTAGTCGCCCACAATGCGGACGATGTCGGCCTGCTGTTTGACGGTTTCCTTGAAGTCGGCGGTGGGCATGGGGATGTCCAGGAGAAAAGGAAAGAGATCTCTGAAGGTTGGACCACGCTCGTTTTGAGAGCAATAACTTTTGCGATTACCTCTTAGGATTTGTTGTTGGAAAGGAGATTTTGCTGTGGACTGTTGTGTAAAAAAAGCTCGGTTTATTGCACTCGGTCAACGGTATTTACCTTTCTGTTCAAGCAACGACGCCTCACAGTGAAGGCGGCAAGGGGCGCTGCAAAAAAACCCGCCCTGTTTCTCGAACCAACGGAGAGACCAGGACGGGGCGAAGTTAAGCTGCTTTCGCCATTTGCGTACGCATCTGTTTCATGAAATCACGCATAGCCGCGACGTGGCCGGGCGAGCGGGCTTCAATCCATTTCTCATAGCGTTGCGCCGCTTTTTCCAGGTTGGCGCAGAACGTCTTGGCGACGAAACGTTCCCGGAATGCGGGGACTACCGGCTTGAGCATTTCCCACACCCCGAAAAACTCTCCGCTGGTTTCGAAGAACAGGTCTTCATGCAGCAGGTCATAGTTGAGAAGAGCACAGGCTTGTTCCCAATAACTCATGACCATACTTGCGAACGCACCTTCTTCCGACCCCATGGGAGCAATCCGCATGGCGTCGTCCAGGCTGTTGACATGATAGTTCTTAAAAAACCAGTCCCGCGCCTCGCGCAGCTTGGATTCGCGACGCTGTTCGTAAACCTGAAGATGGAGTTGTGCTTGTTCGTACGACGGCTTTGTACTCATAACTAGCTGATCTCCCTGTGATCTTTGTTGCTGCTGGTTAAAGAATTGGAACTCAGAGAGGACGTCTCCGGGGGAATCGTACAAATCCGAGAGACAATCCCTTTTCATCTAGACGTTGGGGCGCGGCTAATCTTGCAATTTTGTCAGAAAAAACTGTGAAAAACTCGGAGGCTTTTGTTTTTGTGGCACGGCTCATCTTGGCGCCACAGTTTGGGATGGCGCACGTGTGCGGCGACGAGATTGGGTTTGTTGATTGTGCCCATCCCGACATTGACCCGAAGTCAACATAACGTACACAACAGCGCAATTGCCGTGGACTTCACGTTTAATGTGATGACCTTTTGCTGTATGCTGTGGGGCGCACACGGTCGTGAGTCCCGCCGAGACGACCAAGCACGGCGGGTTGAAAGCGTAATCACATAAATTGTTTCGCATCGACTCCGAAGTCCGATGGAACCGATTTCATATGAGGGGGCGTGATGTTCAAAAAAGAACTGTCGCGTGTGGCAGTCGTGTGTCTGTTCAGTTACCTCGCGTTTGCGCAATCGCAAAACGGTCGCATTCTCGGGACCGTGACCGATCCGAGCGGGGCGGTGGTGGTGGGTGCGAAGCTGGTAATCACCGACTCGGAGCGCGGCATCTCGCGGACCTACGCGTCGAATGAGTCGGGCGACTACGTGGCGCCCGCGTTGCGACCGGGGCTGTACACGATCACCGCGGAAGCGGCGGGCTTCAAGAAGCTTGAACGCCCCGCGATCCGGGTGGAAGTGGGCCAGGACCTTCGCATTGATTTCCAGCTCAAGACAGGATCGGCGTCGGAAGTGGTGACGGTCATGGATGAAGCTCCGCTGGTGAATGCGACCACGGATGTGCTGGGCGGCACCTTCACGAATAAGGCAATCAATGAGCTTCCGCTGAATGGACGCGACTTCCAGAACCTGGTGACGTTGCGCCCCGGCGTGCAGCGCTATCCCGGCGGTGGATTTCTCTCCATCAGCTCCAACGGCAACCGGCCCGAGGACAACAATTTCATCGTCGACGGCACGGACAACAACGATCCGTACTACGCCACCACTGTCATCAACGCCGAGGGCGTGCAGGGCACGCCGGCAACGCATCTGCCGATTGACGCGATCCAGGAGTTCAACGCAGAGGAACAGCCTCCGGCGGAGTACGGGTGGAAGCCGGGAGCGATCGTGAATGTGGGATTGAAGTCGGGAACGAACTCACTGCACGGCGACGTGTACGACTTTGAGCGCAACAGCGGCCTGGATGCGCGAAATTACTTTAATCCGGTGCCGGGCAAGCACAGGCCGCTACGCATGCATCAGTTTGGCGCGACCGTCGGCGGGCCGATCGTGAAAGACAAGTTCTTCTTCTTCACAGCATATGAAGGGACGCGTGACCTGGTGGGGAATTCGGAGACATTGAACAGTCCGGATACAATTTCCCTCGCCAACGGAGGCGGATCTGGCTGCACGTTTATCACTACCGGAGACTGTGTCAACAGCATTCCTGACGCGATCGCCGACATCACCGCCGGCGGGTTTACTCCCAGCCCCTTGAGCACCACGTTAGCGCCTCTGTTCCCGACCAATAGCGGAACGGTCGATCTCAACAATCCCGAACTGCTGAATATCGGCTTCCCCAATCACAATCGCGAAGACAATGGGCTGATCAAACTGGACTACGCGCTGAGTCAGCGGAACGCGATAACGGGACGGTATTTCATTGGGGACAGCGTGCAGACGGAGCGGGACATCCCGGTACTGCAGCCCGAGTGGCAGTCCCAGGCGATCACGAGGGCGCAGGTGCTGGGGGCGAACTGGATTTTTACGATCAGTCCGCGATGGATCAATGAAGCAAAGTTCGGATTCAACCGCTTCAATCAGTCAATTCTGACGGTGGACGGCAACGTGCCTGCGACGAAGTACGGAATCAACACAGGCGTAACCGCGCCCGTCAATTTCGGCATGCCCGAGATTGCCGTCTCCGGATTCACTTCGCTCGGCGGAAATCATGGATGGCCGCTCCTGACCACCCCCAATCAGACCTTTCAGTTCGCCGACAACATCTCCTACAACCGGGGAAAGCATGCCTTGAAGTTTGGCGGAGAGTTTCGCCACGGCAGCACCGACAACGTGCGTGATCGTTACGGAAAGGGCCGCATCCGGTTCGAAGGCGGCGGATTGTTTTCGACCGGCAATGGCAGCACCGCGCTGGAAGACTTTATCGGAGGGGCTCCCGCAATCGGGCGGATTTTTGTGGGTGATTCTCAAAGGCACGTCAGCATCAAGTCGTTCGGAGCTTTTGTGCAGGATGACTGGCGCGTAACCACCCACTTCACGCTGAATGCCGGGTTGCGATACGACGTGAGTGGGGTCATCAAGGAGCGCAACAACCTGCTGGGCAACTTCGATCCGAATCTCGGTCTGGTACAGGTTGGAGCGCAGGTGAACTCGCCTTATAACGGCGACCACAATAATTTCTCGCCGCGGCTGGGCATGATCTGGGATCCGACTGGCAATGGGAAGACCGTGATCCGGGCCGGTGCCGGCATCATTTACGAGATTCCACACATTTCCGAGTTCATCGGTCAGAACGGGGTCAATAACGCTTCCACTGCCGGCCTCAACGTGATTCCGACGGGTGCGCCTTCTGTCGGGCTGACTGGCGGGAAGATTGTAGCTGCTTCGGTCGATACCCCGAATCTCAACTGGTCGGCCGCAGGGCCGGTGTTCACCGCAACTGCAGATTGCAATGCGTCAAACCTGTGCAGCATTCTGGGAGTGAACCGGAACCTTCGCACTCCATACGTAAGCAACTGGAACCTGAACATTCAGCGAGCGATCACGAGCAATACGTCGCTGCAGGTTGGCTACGTGGGGAGCAAAGGAACCAAGCTGTACAGCGTGTATGACATCAATCAGATTCCAAACCAGTCTGCGGCAGAGATCGCCTGTGGACATTGCGAGGCTAACGCAGATCGTCCATTTGGAGTGAAGTTCCCGTACCTGGCCGTGATCAACTTCCTGTCGAACGGATACGAATCGAAATACAACGGTCTGCAGACTACGTTAACGCAGCGGGCGTGGCGCGGGCTCTCCTTTGTTGCGGGGTATACCTGGTCGCATGCGCTGGACCAGGCGTCGTTTAACCGCGGACAGAATCCCCAGGACAGCACAAACCCAAGGGGTGATTACGGCAGCAGTGATAACGACATCCGGAACCGGTTCACTTTCGCCATGACGTATGACCTTCCTGGGCGGGATGGCTATGCGCAAATGTTGAAAGGTTGGCAGATCACTTCGATTGTCACGCTGCAGAGCGGATTACCGTGGAACGTAGTCGATGGCTTCTCGAATGGGAACGATGTGAGTGGGACCGGGGAGTTCAGCGACCGGTGGAACTTTACTGGAAATCCATTGGACTTTAAGGCGCTGCCGACGGGAATACCTTTCGTCGACTCATCGAATTTTTCGTATGACTCGGGAACGAATACGACCACGGTAATCGGAACCGATCCCGGAGCGCCGCGGTGCTTGGCTGCGGCGGGAAATCCGGCTGCGCAGGCATCCCTAGCCAGCTTCGGGTGCTACGTCGATGGCAGCGGCATCATGACGCCACCCGCAGCCGGCACATTCGGCACCATGCGCCGCAACATTTTCCGCGGCCCGGGATATCACAACTGGGACTTCTCCGTGACGAAAGTGTGGACGTTCCACGAGCGAGTGTCGGTGCAGCTGCGCGGCGAGTTCTTCAATATTCTGAATCATCCGAACTTCACCAATCCGAATGGCGTCGGCGGGCAATTGGGGAACGTGGATCCATCGGTTCCAGGCTCTTTCGGCAACGATGGTCTAACACCCGATGTCGCAGCCGCGAATCCGGTGATCGGCAGCGGTGGTCCGCGGGCGATTCAGCTTGGGTTGAAGGTAAAGTTCTAGCGGTCGACGCTCCGGAGAGATCCGGGGCTGGGGCTTCCAAGTCGAGGGCGCAGGAGATTCAGCCTGCGCCCTTTCCTTCTTATCTGTCCTTTATCTGTCGTCCCGTCCTTGCCGGTGGACGACCATGCTTGTGTGCTACTCCTTTTCCTGAGCCATGGCTATCCATTCGGATACTGGCGAGCTTATTGGTTAGCCAATCGCATGGTTCGGCGCGGTGTCTCTGGCAAGGAAGCTCTCCAGGCTTTGCACTGCACACGATTGAACTGTCGGCACTTAACGAGCAAGCGTTGCGCAAACTGGATCACCCTTCGTAGTTGGCATCCCGCTTGCCTAATGCATATGCGTGGGACGCGCGTTGGCCGCAGGACGGCGACGCAAAGGAGGATGGTTATGACGCTCTCAAGAGGAACTTTGCTGAAGGCCGTGCTGCTGGGAACGATGACGTTGCCAATGCTGACGATCCCGGCCCTGGGACAACAGGAAGTCGATCCGACCTGGTACGATCCATGGGCCGCCACTCCCAAGGCCGCCGCTCAGTCTACCCAGGCGAAGGCTACCGAAACCAAAGAACAGCGCAAGATCACTGCCACGGCTGCGCGGCCGAAGAGCAAGAAGCAGATCCAGGCCAAGGCGCAGAACGACAAGACGGGACGCTCCGAGCGCACGCAGGCCATGGCCACTCCTCCGCAGATGTAGTGAGGTCAGCGGGGATTGCATACCTGCAATTTTGATTTTGACTTGCGATCCTGTCGGATACGCAACCGGTCGGTGAGAACAAGCGATGCGGGGGAAGCTTTCCCGTATGAATTGACAGCGCAGCGTGGCTTCTTCAAGGCTTCGTTCGCATCGCTACCTTCCGGATTTTTTATTGGTCTCGCGCACCATGCCATCCAAGATTCCTCCGCCGCGCTCGGCATCGGAATGACAATAGAAGAAGCAGCCCCAATGACAATATAAGAAGAGTCCTGACGTCGCGTGCGTGTCAGGAATGTTGCAAACCGCGAGGTCATCCCTGTCTTCAAGCACGCCTCACCACTCCACCTCCCGAAGTAATAGTTACTTCTGTCATCTGCCGTAATGCCACGTTTGAGCGATTGTGACAAGACTGGTGTGCTCGTACTGTGAGAGGTGCGAACTTCTTAAATACGAGGCATTATGAAAAGCCTTTTCAGGTTCACCACTCTGGCTCTTTTGGTCTGCGTGGGATTGCTGGTGGGACAAACCTTCGCGAATTCCACTGCCCAACTCACCTTTGTGAACGTTGGTCCGGGCAACATCGCTCCTACTGGTGTTTATGCTTATCCCTACAACTTCTCGATCAACGGCAGCACCACGCTTACTCCCATGATGTGCGATTCCTATTACAACCACATCTCGTTTGGAGAAAGCTGGACGGCAAGTGTCCACAGCATTCTGCAAGGTGGAATGTTCGGCACGAGCGGACAGGCGCTGCTGGACTATCGGGCCGCAGGTCTGATTTTCCTTGGAGTGTTCAACGGTCAGATCAATGCCTCGCTCGGAAACGCAGCCGTCTGGGAACTGTTTAGCGGGCAGAACAATGGAAATAGCGAAGCCGCTGTGCAAGCGCTCATGTCCCAATATCTGGGACTAGCTGCAACCACGCCCAACAGCGCGTACAAGGGCCTGAACGTCTACACCGCGATCGGCGCGCGGCCAGGCTACGGACCGCAGGAGTTCATTGGCTACACTACGACAGTCGTGCCGGAACCGGGAACGCTCAGCTTGCTCGGCACGGGGCTCGTCGGGCTGGCTGGTGTTCTGCGGCGGAAACAGTATTCGTAAATAGAGACGATTTCAGATACGCTGTTCGTTGTGTAGGAATCCCTGCAAAACTGCGCGGGCTGGCCAGCCATGGCGGGCCCGGCTATCTTTTCGCTCCCGTGTGTAATAGACTTTTTGTTGTCGCTTCGTCTGGCTGGTTCCTGGGACTACGTAAACTCCAGTATTTCAGGCCGTACCCTTCAGCAGATACGCTTGGTCTGCTTCAGAACGCTGCCCATGGGCCTACAGCATCGTTCTCTGGCCAACTCACCCCTACTGGGGATTTTTGGAGGAGTTGATCTGTGAAAGATATTCACGACATTCTGCGGCAGAAAGAATCCGACTGTGAACGCGTGCAGCAGGAAATCGAGGCACTGCGTATTGTGATTCCATTACTTGAAGGAGATGCCCGCCCCGAGACGGAAGCCAGAAAGCAGCCCGAACCCGCGGAGGAAGCCGCCTCGAATGCGCAAAGCAATGGCACCGACGGTCCAACCTTCTCGGCAGTCGCCCAATCGGAATCAAGTTTCTGGAAACGTCGCCGCTAAGCTGGGGTCATCCCGATCCACAAACAGGGCCGGGATGACTGCCGACCCGACCAAGCCGCCTGCGTCTTCCCAGCGTTCCTCTCTGTGTTGCTAGATCCTTAGCTCCACCACGGTTGCGCCACCTCCACCTTCGTTCTGCGGGGGCTCGGTTACGGACACAACGTGTGGATGCTTCTGCAGAAACTGCCGGAGAGCCTTTCGCAGGATGCCCATGCCGCTGCCATGTACCACGCGGACCCGGGCCAGCCCGGCAAGGAATGCCCGGTCCACAAATTTTTCGACCTCGGTTGTGGCCTCATCGACAGTCCGCCCGATCACGTTGATTTCCGAGGGAACGCCCGCTCCGCCCCGCTCGAGCGAAATTGAGATGCCACGCGCGCGCGCAGCATTGACCGGCGAATCGCTGGCACGCGCAATAACCTCGGCAATGTCGTCGCGCGCAATCTTCATCTTCATGGCGCCGATTTCAACCTCGAAATGCTGATCGTCGATGCGGCGCGTCACCACGCCGGGACGGCCCACGGACTTGAGTTTGACAGTGTCACCTTGAGAGACGTGCTTGACCAGAGCAGGCTGAGCATTCGGATCTCCCTGGTCGGCGCCGGTCGCGTGCGCGACGACGGCAGAGTCGAATTGCTCGCGGAATTCACGGCGCATTTTCGCGATACGGCGCTCAGCTTCTTTGGACAGCTTCTGCGCGGCGGCGCGCTCCTGAATGGCGTTGACCGTTTCACGCGCGTGATACTCGAAATCCCGAAAGAGGCTCTCGAGTTTCTTCTCCATATCGCGGACTTTGGCCTGCTGTTCTTTCTTGCCTTCGGCCGCCAGGCGGGATTTTTCCTTCTCCAGTTCCTGTTCGCGGCCGCGTAGCTGCAGACGCTCGGCCTCCAATTCGTCCAATTCGGCGTGGAGTCGATCGAGAAAGCGCGCGACATCCTGGCTCTGGGTGCCCACTCGCCCGCGTGCAGATGCAATGATTGTGGAATTCAGGCCGAGCCGCTGCGCGATGTTGATGCCTGCAGAGGCTCCCGGAATCCCCACGCGCAGCTCATAGGTCGGCTGCAGGGTCGATTCGTCGAAGCCGACCGCTGCGTTCACCACTCCCGCGGTGTTGACTCCGTAGATTTTCAGAGCCGTGTGATGAGTGGAAATGATGGATATGCAACCCACTTGTCGAAAGTGGTCCGCGATGGCCACCGCGAGCGCGGCGCCTTCCTCCGGGTCCGTAGCCGAGCCTAGTTCATCGAGCAGAACCAGCGATTGCGCCGTGGCCGTACGCGAGATGAAATCGATGTTCGTGACGTGGGCGGAAAACGTAGAGAGATTCTGTTCAATCGATTGATAGTCGCCGATGTCCGCCAGAACCGCGTCGAAGATAGGCAGTTCGGCACGGTCAGCCGGCACGGGAATACCCGACTGCGCCATCAGCGCGAACAGTCCAACAGTCTTTAAGGTCACGGTCTTGCCGCCGGTGTTGGGACCGGTGATGACGAGTTCCCGGCGCTGGCTGTCGAGTTCAATCGAAATGGGAACGACCTTGCCGCCCTTGCTCTTCAGATTGCGTTCCAGAAGCGGATGCCGCGCTTTGTGCAATAGGAGCCGGGTTTCGCCAGGCTGGCGGTCTGGAGCGTCCGATCCACACAAGGCCACGGGAACACAGAAGTAATCTTCCGCGAAACGCGCCTTCGCAAATTGCAATTCCAGTTCGGCGAGCGCATCGGCGGCGTGGCGAATCGCGTCCGCGTTCTGGCTCATCCGGCGCGTCATTTCGAGCAGAATGCGGTGAATTTCCGCCTGCTCTTCATCCAGCAGGCGCACCAGATCGTTGTTCTGGTCAATGGTCTCGATCGGCTCTACGAAGACGGTCTGCCCGCTCGAACTCGACCCATGCACCACCCCGGGCACGCGCCGCTTCTGCTCGATCTTCACCGGAATCACAAAACGTTCGCCACGAATGGTGACCAGTTCATCCTGGACCGTGCCACCTTCCGCCAGCCGCCGCAGGTATCCGCGCAGCGATTCCTGAATCACGCGCTTTTGTTTCTCGATCTCGCGGCGAATGCGTGCAAGCTCCGGCGAGGCGCGGTCCTCGAGAGTGCCGTCAGGTTGGATCTTGTTACGGAATGACCGCAGAAATTCCGTGAAATCCACGATGCCGGCGGAAATGTGCGGGACTGCCGTCCACTCCTTCATCGCGGCAGGCGGGCTGAGAACGATTTCCCGCCACTCCGCGGCCCGGTCCACCACCAGGATGACATCCCGGATTTCCAAGGTTTCGAGCGCGGCTCCGGCAATGCTGGCCTTGTCAACGAGCTTCCGAACATCCAGAAGTCCGGCAAATTCGAAACGTCCACCTACCCGCCGAAAATCGCGGACCTCGCTGGTGAGTTGCTGTTGTTGCTCGATCCATGCACGATCCAGCGAAGGCGCGAGAGCCGCAATGCGACCGCCTCCCAACGGCGAGGACGCATAGCCGCGCAGCAAGTCGCGAAGCGATTCGAACTCAAGCACCCCGGCGCTGGTGTGGGTGAGAGGCATGACTTATCGAGCTAATGTTACAGGAATGAAGCGATCGTCTGGAGAGGCGAGGTGGAACGATTGGCATTCTCGCCCCTCGTTTGCATCAGCCAGTACGATTTCAGGTGACGACGGGTGCGCTCGGAATCGTCATGAACTGCCAGCCTCCACCGCGGCTGCTGCCTGGGCGGCGGCCGGGAACCGGAGCGTGAACACCGCTCCTCCTTCCGTCTTGTTGCGGCAGGCAATTTGTCCCTGATGATCCTGAACCACTCCGTAGGTTGCGCTTAAGCCGAGGCCGGTCCCCTTGCCCACCGGCTTGGTCGTGTAAAAGGGGTCGAAGACGCGCTGGGGGTCGGCCATGCCCGGGCCGGAATCGGAAAATTCGACTACCACCTCCGTGCCGACGTGTTGCGCTGTGGCCAGCAACGCTCCGCCGCCCACTTCATTGAGCGCATCAATCGCATTTTCGGTGAGATGGAGAAAGGTCTGCAGCAACTGGTTACTGTTGCCCCAGATGCGCGGCAACCCCGGCTCGATCACTGCTTCGACGCGAATGTTCTTGCCGCGAATCTGCACATCGTGCATCTGGAGGGCGCGCTGCACCAGGGCACCGACATCGATCAGAACTTTTTCCGACGGGCTCTGTTGCGAGAAGCTGAGCAGATCGGCGACCAGGTCGCGAGTGCGGCGGGCATGCTGACCGATCTTCTGTGCCATCGCAGTCTGCTCGCCCTTAAGCGAAGTCTGCGCCGCGAGCAGATCGGAATAACCGAGAATGGCAGCCAGGGGATTGTTAATCTCGTGCGCCGCTCCCGCCACCAACTGACCCAAAGACGCCAGCTTCTCCTTTTGCACAAGCTGACTCTGTAACCGCTCGAGGTTTTCGTAGCTCTGGCGCGACTCATCGAGCAGATGAATCAATTGCCGGTCGAGCAGGAATTGCTTCAGAAACACGAACAGACCGAGCACCAGCGTGGCGGCCAGAGTCACCAGCAGGCGAAAATTTCGCAAAGAGGGCGCCTCATGGCCGGCCAGCAACGCCCATAAGCCGAGCAACGGCAGGGAGAGGATCGCAATCATCGCCATGCGCGGCGCCAGGCTCACCCACCGGCTGGCGAAGTCCGTGCTGCGGGAATAATCCAGATTCATGCGTCCCGCCGACACCGCCGCATAAATCATCCAGCCGACCGCCACCAGAAAAACAAGATCGTAAATGCTCCCGCTGTAATACTGATTGCGCGCGATGGCGGCGTTGATTGTCTCCGAGCCGAGCGTGTACAGAGCGCTGGCCACGAAAAGATTCCAATAGACTCTGCGCCAGTTGTCGCGCGTGGAGGTCGCCGCGATTCCCAGTACCAGCACCAGGAGAAGATTTTCGATCAGGTATAACAGGTCGTAGTTGCGGCTGTAGACCGATACGTTCAGGATCACATACTGATCCGGGAACACAATAAAGGCGTACAGAAATACCCACCAGATCAGCAGCATCAGGAAGTTGATCGCGTCGAGCAAAGCCCTGCGATCCTGCAGGGGACGATGGGGGCGCAGCGCCACCGCCGCCATGAAGGGCACGACGTGGATAAACAGAATCACATCGCCGAAGCAAGGCTCAGGCAGTTCCTGCTTCAGGATGAGTTCGTAATACGCCCAGACCCCTGTGTTAATGGTCCAGAGCAGGCACCCGAAGCCCAGTAGCAACCAGAAAATCCGCGATCTTTTCTGCAAAAACGAGTTCCGGAAGAACGCAAGCGTCACGGCCATCAGTAGCGCCAGCGAAAGCAGGTCTCCAAACGCGGTCATCGCCTGTCCGCGCGGAATAAGCAACTCAGCCGCGCCCACTCCGAAGGTAACCAGCGCCGCCGCTGCCAATCCGAGTTTTCGAGCAGAAGACATGAATCCCTCAAGTGTATGGCTTGGGCCTGCGGTATCGAAGATTACATCCGGCGACCTGCCTGTTACGGAAGTACTTCGCCTATCTTGCACCCGCACACCTGCAGTTTCACTAGAAAACTAAACGCAAAATCAGGCCAAAAGTGTTGTTTGGATGTACATCATGTCAGTGATCTAAGTCACATGCGTGGGTTACTGCGTGAAGAGCCCCCGTATGGTGATTTTGAGGGCCGGTTGGCCCGTCATTTTGTTAGAATCGTGGCATGGCGTTCCCCGTCACGCGCCTCCGCCGTCTTCGGAAGAGCGAGCCACTTCGCTCGCTGGTGCGCGAAACCCGCCTCACTCCAGAAAACTTCGTCTACCCTCTTTTCGTTTGTCCCGGAGTGGGTATTCGCAAGGAAGTGCGCTCGATGCCGGGCGTCTTCAATCTGTCGGTCGATGAGGCTGTGAAGGAGGTTCGCGAGGCCCACTCGCTGGGCGTTTTATCCGTCATCCTGTTCGGGCTGCCGGAGAAAAAGGACGAGGTCGCCACCGGAGCCTGGGCGAACGACGGCATCGTGCAACAGGCAGCTCGCGCCATCAAGCGTGAAGTCCCGGACGCCATCCTGATGGGCGACGTCTGCTTATGCGAATACATGTCCCATGGACATTGCGGAATCGTCGAGACCGCTCCCCAATCACTGGGCGCTGCGGTAGCTTCGCCACCCGCTGCCACGACAGAATACGAGATTGTCAACGATGCGACACTCGAGTTGCTGGCGCGCACGTCTGTATCGCTGGCGCGCGCCGGCATCGACATCATCGCGCCTTCCGACATGATGGATGGCCGTGTCGCCGCAATCCGTAAGGGTTTGGACGAGGCCGGGCTCGCGAATACTCCCATCCTTTCTTATGCGGCCAAGTTCGCCTCTGGATTTTACGGTCCCTTCCGCGAGGCGGCCGACTCAGCGCCGCAATTCGGCGATCGCCGCTCGTATCAGATGGACGGCGCGAACTTCCGGGAGGCGATGCGCGAGATAGAACTCGACTTGGAAGAAGGCGCAGACATGATCATGGTGAAGCCCGCCATGCCGTACCTCGATGTGATCGCCGCCGCCCGCGAGCGCTTCGATGTTCCCTTAGCCGCCTACCAGGTCTCCGGCGAATACGCCATGATTGAAGCCGCAGCGCGCAATAACTGGATCGACCGCGAGCGCGTGATGATGGAGTCGCTGCTCTCAATTCGCCGCGCGGGTGCGAGCATAATTCTGACCTACTACGCGAAGGAAGCGGCGAGATTGCTCGCTTAACCCACATCGTACGCCAGAGTACCCGAGCCTCTATAATTCAGAGAGAGTTTGGCCCGTGCTGCTTTTGAAAACTACAAATTACAAAATTACCAAATGATGTCTGTCGTCCAGCTCGGCACGCTCAATTACGCAACCGGACTGCGCCTACAGGAAAAACTTGTTGCCTTGCGCAAGGATGGCCGGATTGGAGATGTCCTGCTCCTGCTCGAGCACACGCCCGTAATCACGCTCGGCCGCAACGCCAAAGCTGCCAATGTCCTCGCTTCCCCCGAATTGCTGCAGGGGCGCGGCGTCGAGATCTTCGAATGTGACCGCGGTGGCGACGTTACCTTCCATGGCCCCGGCCAGTTGGTGGGTTACCCGATTTTCGATTTACGCGGATTCCCTGCCGACGACGCACGCCGCAAGACACTTGGAGTCATTGAATATGTGCGCCGTCTCGAAGAAGTCCTGATTCGCACCTGCGCCGATTTTCGTATTCCGACGCAACGCGTGCCCGGACTCACGGGCGTGTGGACTTCCCCTCCGGAGGAAGCCTCGACAAGCGTTGCCTCGCTTTCCGCAGCAGCCCGAGAGCAAGCCAAGATCGCGGCTATCGGTGTCCATATCTCTCGTTCGGTGACCTCACACGGTTTCGCCCTGAACGTAAACACGGATCTCACTTATTTCGACCTCATTGTTCCATGCGGCATTGCAAACAAGCCGGTCACGTCAATTGCGCGCGAACTCGGACGCGAAATCCCCATGGAGGGGGTCGCCCACTCGATCGCACGCAATTTCGGCACAGTCTTTCAGAGTCAAATTCTGTGGATTGAAACTCTGGAGGCCCTCCTCGGCGAGTCGGTCGGCGTCCCGGTAAAACCCCCATCCGAGTTCCAGCAACTTCACCGGGAAGACGACACTTTCTGGGCGTAAGAAGTTTGATGAAACTCCTCAAAACCGTTTAGCATTCCTCTCAGGTCGTCCGGTCGCAACCTCATGCCCAAGAAGACGAAGCCGAAATCCCGGTCGCATTCGAACCATCGCGGCTCAGGTACATCCCGACCTCCTGCACCGGCGGTATCTTCCCAACGCACTTACACGATTCTCGATTATCGTCTTGAGCGACCCCACATTGAACTGCGCCAGGTGCGCGATGGCGACAGCGTTCGCTACCAGGTCTCTGGCGATCTGAGCGCGCCTGTCCCGCCCATTCGCGATTCGAAATATCTCAGCCCGCAACAGTGCATCGAAATCTACCGCTGGATGCTTCTCAACCGCAAGATGGAAGCCGCGCTCGAGAACCTCTACAAGCAGGGAAAAGTCGTGGGTGGCGTCTATTTCGGATTGGGACAGGAAGGCTGCTCGTGTGCATCGGCTTACGCGCTCAAGCCCGACGAGTGGCTCGGGCCGTTGATCCGCAACCAGGGCTCGCTGCTGGTTCGCGGTTTTTCTCCGCGCGACATCATGATGCAATACATGGCCAGGGCCGGGTCGCCCACCAAAGGCCGTGACGCTTCCTCTCATTTCGGCGACATCCAGAACCGCAACGTGGTCGCTCCCATCTCAACCCTGGGTGATCTGATTCCGGTGCTTGCCGGTGTGGCCCTGGGTGCGCGCCTGCAAGGGAAAAACATCGCCGTGATGACCTACATCGGCGACGGCGGCCAGTCCACCGGCGTGACCTACGAAGGCCTGAACTTCGCCGCCGTGCAGAATCTCGGGCTCGTCCTATTCGTGGAAAATAATCTTTGGGGATATTCCACCCCGGCGGATATGCAGTTCCGGGTCGAGGATCTCGCGGAACGCGCGATCGCCTACGGCATTCCCGGCGTGATCGTCGACGGCACCGATCCCTGCCAGGTCTACGATGCGGCTCACGAGGCTTGCGAACGCGCCCGCCGCGGCGAAGGTCCCACTCTCATCGAAGCCAAGATGATGCGCATGAAAGGGCACGCCATTCACGATGCCGCCGAGTACGTTCCCAAACCGCTGTTCGACTTCTGGAGAAAACGCGACCCCATGGCGCGCTTCGAAAACTATCTTGTGAACGTGAAAAAGTGGCTGTCGCGGGAAGAGAATGAAAAACTGATTGCCGGAGTCGACTCCCAACTCGAAGCTGATCGAGAATTCGCCGTAGCCTCCCCGATGCCCACGCCCGAAAGCGCTGTCGGCGGCACCTATTGCGAACCAGGCTGCCATGAGATCAAGCCCAAGTACGCTATGCCGACTTTCGCAGAGAGAAAGGCCCCTGTCGCGCATCGCGCCGAGAGCGCAGTGCACTTAAAATAATGAGCCACGATCAGCCATCAACTATCAGCCACTAGCCATCAGCGGAATGCCTACCCTCACCTATCTCGAAGCCATCCGCCAGGGAATCTGGGAAGAAATGGAGCGCGACCCTACGGTCTTCTGCATTGGCGAGGACATTGGCGTCTACGGCGGCGCCTTTAAAGTAACGGATGGATTTATCGACCGTTTCGGTCCCGGGCGCGTCATCGATACCCCGATCGCTGAATCCGCGATCGTCGGAGCCGCTTTTGGCGCGTCCCTCACCGGCATGCGCCCCGTCGCCGAATTTCAGTTCATGGACTTCATCGGTTGCGCCTTCAACCAGATCACCAACATGGTCGCGAAAGCGCATTACCGCTGGGGCGCGCCCGCGCCGCTGGTCATTCGCGGACCGAGCGGCGGTAACGTTCACGGCGGCCCCTTCCATTCCCAGAACCCGGAAATGTATTTCGTGCACACTTCCGGTCTGAAAGTCGTCTGCCCGGCGACGGCTTACGACGCCAAAGGCCTTATCAAAGCCTCCATCC
>Ga0307479_10002328_pt1 | contig 17262 bp, 17 predicted proteins | sample atmos_gasesECM4C_FD_203743 | JGI IMG/M metagenome (GOLD analysis project Ga0307479, IMG submission 203743) | Hardwood forest soil microbial communities from Morgan-Monroe State Forest, Indiana, United States - atmos_gasesECM4C_515 | ecosystem: Environmental > Terrestrial > Soil > Temperate... | reverse complement strand
GAAGTCCATGATGGGCCGGAAGAAGCGGAGCGCGTACTGGGTGAAGGCAATCAGCACGCCTAGCGAAGCCGCCGTCGCCACCAGGTGGAACGTAACCAGCGTCTGGCGGCTGAACTCGATGCTGACGCTGCGGGCAACGATGCCGCGCATCACGTCCTGGCCGCCATACCAGATCACGCAGGCAATCGCGATCGCCGAGAAAAAATCGACCACTGGGTAGTAGACGGCGTATGCCATAATCGCATCTTTGTACGCGTCCATGTGATTGCGGTTGATCTCCGCGAAGCGTTGGTAGGCCTTGCGCTCGCGATTGAAAAGCTGCAGCACCACCATGCCGCTGACATGTTCCTGCAAATAAGAGTTGATGCGCGCGATGGCGGTGCGAATGCGCCGGTACGAGTCGCGCACCTTGTCGCGGAAAATCTTGGTCGCGAAGACAATGAACGGCAACACGGCGAACGTGATCAGCGCCAGCTTCCAGTTCATGCAGAGCATGATGCCCAGAATGCCGGCCAGCACGAACAGGTCCTCGAAGATCGAGACCACGCCGGAGGTGAACATTTCGTTCAGGGCGTCGACGTCTGTGGTGACGCGCGTGACCAGACGCCCGACCGGATTCTTATCGTAAAAAGCGACGTGCATACGCTGCAGGTGGCGGAAAATCTGGCTGCGCAGGTCAAACATCACCTTCTGCCCCGTCCACTGCATGAAATAAGTCTGCAGGAACTCGAGCAGAAACGTGAACACCAGCAAGCCGAAGTAGATGGTGGAAATCTGCGCTATGCCGGTGAGCGGCCGCGGGCTGAGCCAGTTCCACAAGCCTGCGGTCGAGCCTTTGATGGGAGCGAGGTATCGATCGACGGCGACCTTCACCAGGTACGGCCCCAGCACATCCGCAAAAGACTTGAGAATGATTGAAGCTATCGCCACGGTCACCTGCCAGCGGTAGGGCCGCAGGTAGGTGAGCAACCGCCGCATCAACCGGCTATCGTAGGCCTTGCCTAGTATTTCTTCTTCCTGAGCCATCGCGTCTCGGGCGGTCAGTCGGGGACGAACGGCGCTGCGCGTGCGCCATCCAACAGGGTACCCCAAAATAGATGCCCGAGCATTGCCCAGGATGGAAAAGGTTTGGGGGTGGGATAATCATAGCAGTGCCTTTGGGAATCTACATTTCGGTGCCGTTCTGCCGCACCAAGTGCAGCTACTGCAACTTCGCGTCCGACGTATTCTCGCGAGCCGTCTTCGAGCGCTATGTCGATCGTGTCTGCGCCGACATTGCCGCCGCCGGGAATGTTTCCGAGCAGATGGGCGCGGCGATCGACCGGGACGTGGACTCGATCTACCTGGGTGGCGGGACGCCTACGGTTCTAGAACCCGCGCAGTTGCGGCGGATGTTTGACACGGTTCGAACCCATTTCTCCGTGATACCGGATTCAGAGATCACCGTGGAGTGCGCGCCCGGCACGCTGACTCGCCCGCTGCTGGAAGGATTGCTCGCGTGCGGCGTGAATCGCGTCAGCCTGGGCGTGCAATCGTTTGTGGACGCGGAGGCCGCAGCGGTAGGCCGCTTGCACAAGCGTGCGACCGTGGTGGATGACATCGCCCGCCTGCGAGCGGCTGGGATCACTAACATCAATGTCGATCTGATTGCCGGCCTGCCGCACCAGACCCCCCAGAGTTGGAAGGAGTCGTTGGCGGAAACGATCGCGACCAGCGCGCCACATGCAAGCGTCTACATGCTCGAAGTGGATGAAGATTCCCGATTGGGCCGCGAATTGATTGCAGGTGGAACGCGTTATCACGCCCATTTCGTTCCCGATGAAGATGGCACTGCCGACTCTTATGTCGCGGCCTGCAAAGCCTTGGAAGCGGCGGGCGTGGCACAATACGAGATCTCGAACTTTTCGCGCCCCGGTTTCGAGTCGCGACACAACCTGAAATACTGGACACGGCAACCTTATCTCGGCTTCGGTGTCGATGCGCATTCGATGTTGCCCTCCACGCCAGGCTCAGCGGCCGCCCTGCGCCTTGCGACCGCAGATGTTCTAGAGCAGTACGTGGCTGGCGCGCCATTACAAAAGACGGTTGTGTCAGCCGCGACGGCATTGGAAGAGAGCTTCTTCCTGGGTTTGCGTCTAAACCGGGGCATCGCCGTGCAGGACATTGCTGCTGAGTTTGGAGCGCAGTCCGTTCAAACCGTGCGCCCAACGATCGAGGAATTGGTCTCGGACGGACTGCTGCAGCTGGACGCCGATCGCATCCGTCTTACCCCGCGCGGCCGCTTGCTTTCCAACGAAGTGTTCCAGCGCTTCATCACGTCCGCAGATTGTGCTGCCAAAAGATGAGACACCGAATTGGCGCAAGATTTTCGGTGCCGGCTCCAACCGGGCTTTCCAAGCCCAACCATCCGGTCGGTTGGCTCCAGTCGATTCACCAGCGAAATCGTCAGTATTCATGCGGCGCATCTCAATGTCTCGATGTTCCTTCGGCAGGTAACTTCTCACTCCTGTAGCGCTATGCTCTAATCAAAACAGGTTACGGTCGGGATGCCGCACGAAGAGTTATGGCTGCTGTACGGCCCTCCCGCCGCCGGAGGAACCTTGGATTTCCAGTTGAACGAAGAACAATTACACCTCAAAAAAACTGTCCGCGAGTTTGCCGAGCGCGAGATCAAGCCCCACGTCATGAACTGGGACGAGGCCGGCGACTTCCCGCTCGCCACGATCAAAGAACTGGGCAAGCTTGGCCTGATGGGGACAATCTTTCCTCCCGAGTACGGTGGCGCGGGCATGGGCTACGTGGAATACGTCACCGCGATCGAGGAACTGTCGCGCGTGGATGGCTCTGTAGGAATCATCGTGGCCGCGCACACGTCGCTCTGTTCGAATCATATTTTTCTTGCCGGCAACGAATCGCAGAAAAAGAAATACATCAGCAAGCTGGCGACAGGCGAATTCATTGGTGCGTGGGGCCTGACCGAGCCGTCGTCAGGTTCGGACGCGGGCAGCGCCCGCATGACGGCCGTGCGCAAGGGCGGCAACTGGGTGCTGAACGGCACCAAGACTTTCTGTACCAACGGCCATTACGCCGACGTAGTTGTCGTGCTTGCCGTGACCGACCGCACAGCGCACACCCACGGCCTCTCCGCCTTCGTCGTCGAGAAAGACACCAAGGGATTCCGTCCGGGCAAGAAGGAAAACAAGCTGGGACTTCGGGCCAGTGATACGGCCGAGTTGATCTTCGAAGACTGCGTGATTCCGGCAGAAAATCTGTTGGGCGGCGAAGGCCAGGGGTTTCCCGATGCCATGCGAGTGCTCGACGGCGGCCGCATCTCGATTGCGGCCCTGTCGCTGGGCATGGCCGAGGGGGCGTATGAGTCTGCCCTGAAATATTCGAAACAGCGCCGCCAATTCGGAAAAGCGATCAGCGATTTTCAGGCGATTCAGTGGAAGCTGGCCGACATGGCCACCGAGATCGACGCCGCCATGCTGCTGACCATGCGCGCCGCCTCCATGAAAGACGCTGGCATGAAGACCACGCAGGAATCCTCCATGGCCAAGCTCTATGCCAGCGAGGTCGCGGTCCGCTGCGCCAACGAAGGCGTGCAGATTTTCGGTGGCTATGGTTTTACCAAGGATTATCCTGCCGAAAAGTTCTACCGCGACGTGAAGCTGTGCACCATCGGCGAAGGCACCAGCGAAATCCAGCGCCTGGTGATCGCGCGCCAGTTGCTCAGGGATTAGCTTTCGGTTCTGCACCCGGCGGTTGCTTTGGGAGTTCTTATTTGGGCGGGCAGCCCGTCGCGACGCGAAGCGCATCCGTAATCTGGCAAATCCGCGCGTGGCTTAGCGATCTCAACGGTTGCCGGGGTTCGATGAGCGATTCCTTCCGAACGACGGTCCCGTCCTCACAACGGATGCTGGAAGGTTGCAGGCCAGTTTCGCCGGACGGGAGTTGGATGTGCATTTCGACTTCTTTTTCAATCGAACCCGTCAATGGCGCTACTAGCACAGTGTTTGCTCGCGGATGCCCGATGTGGTCTGCCCGTTCTGCCAAACGCCCCTGATGACAGGCACCAGGGCCCGATAGTCGTGTCCCGCCTGTGGCGGTGTGAGGTACTAGCCAACAAGGTCGCAGACGAGGATGACTTTGTTCACAAGCGCCAGTCCTGCTTTACACTGTTTGTTTGAACACTGCTTTGAATCACGACATTCAGGGTTTGATTGCGTCGCTGCGCGCGGGCGACGCTCGCGCCCTGGCGCGTGCCATCTCCACAGTTGAGAATCGCGCAGCAGGATGGTCCGACCTGCTGAAAGCGTTGTTCCCGCACAGCGGGAGAGCGCGCATTCTCGGGCTGACGGGCCCGCCCGGGGCGGGGAAGAGCACGCTGGTCGATCAACTGGCGCGCCACTATCGCAAACAAGACCGGACCGTGGGCATCATCGCGGTCGACCCCACCAGCCCCTACACGGGTGGAGCAATTCTAGGCGATCGCATCCGCATGCAGGATCACTTCTCCGACCCCGGAATCTATATTCGCAGCATGGCCACCCGTGGGTCGTTGGGCGGGTTGGCTCGCACTACGGCCGATGTCGCCACTGTGCTCGACGCTTCCGGCCGCGCCGTGATCCTGATCGAGACCGTCGGCGTTGGGCAGGATGAAGTCGACATCGTGCGCCTGGCCGATATCACAGTCGTCATCCTGGTGCCCGGCATGGGCGACGACGTCCAGACCATCAAGGCAGGCATCATGGAGATCGCCGACATCTTCGTCATCAACAAGAGCGACCACGAAGGCGCCGAACGCGTAGAGCGCGAAATCCGCGCCCTGCAGTCGCTCGCCGTGCGGCAAGACGGCTGGACCCCTCCCATCGTAAAAACAGTCGCGAGCGAAGGAACGGGCGTTCCCGAACTGGCTGCTGCGGTAACCGCGTATGCGGCGTATCTGCAGAAAGAGAATCTGGCACTGAAAAAAAGTGTCGAGAACTGGCAGGAGCGGTTGGTCGAGATGTTGCGCGACGCCATGCTGGAAAAGGCCCGCGCGCACCTCGGCAACGGCAATGTAGCGCGGCTGGCGAGGGACGTGGCCGAGCACAAGCGTGACCCTTACACGCTGGTGGAAGAGATTGCGGCGGAGGTCGGAAAGCGTTGACGTTCCAGATTGATCATCTCGGCATCGCCGTAAAGTCACTGACGGCAGCCAAGGCCATCTACGAAAAGCTTGGCCTCAGCATCTCGCCGGAAGAGACGGTCGAGCAGGAACAAGTGCGGCTAGTCATGGTGCCCGTCGGAGAGGGCCGATTGGAACTGCTGGAAGCAACCTCAGAGAATTCGACGATTGCGAAGTTTATCGCGAAGCGTGGCGAAGGGCTGCACCACATGTGCCTTAAAGTTCCCGACCTGCCGGCGGCGGTTGAGCGTTTGAAGAAAGACGGCGTGCGCCTGGTGTCAGATGAGATCAAGACGGGTGCCGGCGGTCACCAATATGTGTTCGTGCATCCGTCGAGCACGGGCGGAGTGCTGCTCGAGTTGGTGCAGGGGTGAAAGAACACATCAATGCTTCTTCTCGTCACTGACACTTCGGGCAAGCACGGCAGCGTGGCACTGGCGCGCGCGGTTGAAGGCGCGAAGCCAAGCAAAATTGCAGTGATCGAGGAAGTACCACTTGCAGGTGGCACTTTCTCTGCGCAACTGGTGCCCCAGATAGCGGTGCTACTTGCCAAGCATGGGTTCAGCAAGACCGATATTGACGCTTTTGTTGTGGTCTCCGGGCCGGGATCGTTCACCGGCCTGCGCGTGGGACTCGCCGCGATCAAGGCTTTGGCCGAGATTCTCCAAAAACCCATCGTCCCGGTCTCTCTACTCGAAGTGGTGGCGCTCGCCAGCGGCGCGCAGGGAAGAATTCTGGCTGCGCTCGACGCCGGGCGCGGCGAAGTGTACATCGGCGAGTACGAAATTGCCGGGGTCACCTCACGTCTGCTGCAGGAGCAATTGCTGCCGAAGGATGAATTCTGGTCCGGCGGGGGAAAGACACCCGTCACAACTCCCGACGAGACTCTGGCAGCTTCCGCTCGCAATGCCTGCATCGCAGTGTTCCCGGTTGCGACGCCAAGCGCGGAGATGATCTCGCGCCTCGGATGGCAGAAGCTGCAGGCTGGCAAAACCGTTTCGCCCGAGCAGCTGGAAGCGAACTACATTCGCCGGTCGGACGCCGAAATTTTTGCGAAGCCAGTTTCCAGCTCCTAGCGAATGTACTGTCCCTGTCAGTTCGCGTGAAAAGTTGCTGAGGTTTTGCAAGGGCGCGCGGCAGTCTTGTGCGGAAGAACCAAAATTCCGGGAAAAACGGTGGGCTAAAACCTGCCAAACTCCAGCCGCGGAGCGGCGGCATAACGTAGCCCCGGACGTAAGTCCGGGGTAGCCTCGGGAGAATGGAGCCAAGTCCCGCAGGGACGACAGAAGGTCTCACATACACTCTTTAGCCGCCGAGGCTAGAAAATCTGGGCACAAACTTACACCATGGGCAGTGAGCCTCTTGCTTACACAAGCCTGAACGCGAGACCCGTGACCATCCGCCCCGCCACTCCCGCCGACATTCCTTTCCTAATGAATCTTGAACGATCGTCCCCAACCGCTGCCCACTGGTCCGAACAGCAGTATGCGCAGCTGTTCCAAACGAGCGGTACTGGCCCGGAAAGACTCGTTCTCGTGATGCGGGGAAGGCTTGCCACGGCTGCGGATTCGTCGACGCGAGACCCCGGAGAAGCCCTCCTGGGTTTCCTTGTGGCCAGGCGCGTTGTTTCTGAGTGGGAGTTGGAGAACATCGTAGTTGCGCCTGGGGTCCGCCGCAAGGGCTGTGGGCAGCGCCTGTTGGACGCCTTGCAGGCCCACGCCGCCGACACCAACAGCGATTCCATCTTTCTCGAAGTGAGGGAATCAAACGCCCCTGCGCGGGCTCTCTACCACAGAATGGGATTCCGCCAAACGGGCCAGCGGAAGTCGTACTACGCAAATCCGACCGAAGACGCCATTCTGTACGCCCGAAACCTCTCGTCGAACTCGTAACTAACCGGTTTCTCATACTGAGACTGCACTACTTTTTGGCATTGCCCCTGTTTTTGGGCTGTGCTACGGTGAGGGCATATATCCCGGTTTGGAGGTCTGCTGGATGCTGACTTCGAGAGACCAACTCCTGACCAGCCATGAGGAATTCCGCAAGCTGGCTCAGGAGCATTCGCAGTACTCGCAACGTCTCGATACACTCACCCAAAAAAGATATCTCAGCGAAGACGAAAAGCTGGAGGAAGTCCGGCTGAAGAAGCTAAAACTGCGCCTGAAGGATCAGATGGAGTCCATCGAGCGCGAGTATCGGCAGCAGTACGGCGTCAACGTAGCGTAATTGATTTGACCAACCTCCATGCGGCGTCGCCGCTAAGGGAGGAATTCATCTTCCACAGGGCGCGATGAAGCGCCTTTTTTTATTTGCACTTACAGAACCTCAGCCAGCCCAGGCCCCACGAGCAGGCTGCTCGCGACTATAATTAGACGACTTCCCATGGTTCGCGATGGATACTTCTACGCCGTACCCCTGATTGTCGCCGGACTGCTCCTCGGCTGGCTGACAAATCCGGTGTGGGCGATTATTCCTTTCCTGCTGGCCTTTTTCTTCTTGTGGTTCTTTCGCGATCCGGAGCGCGCAATTCCCCACGAGGCCGGCGCGGTAGTTTCTCCCGGCGATGGCAAGGTCACCGACGTTTCCACCGTGACCACCGGAAATGAAAAGAAAACGCGAATCAGCATTTTCCTCAGCGTCTTTGATGTGCACGTGAACCGCTCCCCGGTCGGGGGAGTCATTCGCGATGTGCGCTACCAGCGCGGCCAGTTCCTGAACGCGATGAACAAGGTTTCCGCGGAGCAGAACGAGCAGAACATCGTCACCATGGAAGCCGACGGCCAGAGGATCATCTTCAAACAAATCGCCGGCCTGCTGGCGCGTCGGATTATTTTCTACCCCAAAGTCGGAGACCGCTTGGAGCGGGGCCAGCGTGTCGGCCTGATCAAGTTCGGGTCGCGCGTGGATTTGTTGGTCGACGCCTCCGCGCGCGTCAACGTGAAGGTAGGAGACCGCGTGAAAGGCGGCGCCAGCGTGCTCGCCTATGTCCAACCCCAGGGAACACTCGCCGCAGTTGGCGGTGCTGCCGCTGAGAAGGCGTATTGATGGATCAAGCTCCCCCCAGACCACGACGCCACCTCAGCAAGGGGATGTACATCCTCCCTTCGCTGTTTACCACCGCCAATATGGCGCTCGGCTACTACGCCATTCTCGAGGTCATGCATGCTTCCCTCAGCGAACACTGGCACCTCGACAATGCGGCCAAAGCGATTGGTTTCGCCGTGCTGTTCGATGGACTCGACGGTCGCATCGCGCGTATGACCGGCACCAGCAGCGACTTCGGCAGGGAACTGGATTCCTTAGCGGATGCCATCACCTTCGGCGTAGCTCCGGCTATGCTGGCTTGGACGTGGGGATTTCATCTGATGCCCACCGTCCTGCTGACTGACTGGCACATTAAGCTGACGCAACTGGGGGCCATTGCCAGCTTCCTGTTTCTGATGGCGGGGGCGAGCCGGCTGGCACGATTCAACATCACCTCCAACCCGCAGCCTTCCAATCCGGGGCGTCCGGGCAAGAAATATTTCGTCGGCATGCCGATCCCCGCGGGAGCCGGCGTGATTGCGGCGGTCGTCCACTTCGAAGCCGGGGATCCGGTCGTCTCCTGGTACACGGCCTTGACCTGGTTGGCCATGGTGACCACGGTCGGCTACCTGATGGTGAGCACTTGGCGCTTCTACAGCTTCAAAGACATTGATTTCCGCTCGCGGCATCCTTTCCGTCTGATCATCTTCTTCGCCGCTTTGTTTGCCTCGATCTGGTTCTTCTCGCGCCAGGTGCTGTTCTTCATCGCTTTGCTCTACATGATTTCCGGGGTTTTCTGGCGTCTGCAGTGGATCTTTCGGCGGCGGTCGGGCCCTCCCCCTCCACCACACTACAAAGAGGCCTCACAGACATCATGAGCGAGCCGGTGAAATCCGCATCTCAGCACAGCGTCGCCCTTCGCGGCGGACTGTACCGCGCCGCGATTGTGGGCGCGGCTTCGCTCAAAGGCAAAGAGATAGCCGAGATGCTGAACGAGCGGAATTTTCCCGCTGTCGACGTGCGTCTGCTCGACGACGACGAGTCGCTGGGTCAGCTCGAGGCCATGGGAGACGAAATCAGCTTCATTCAGAGCGTCCGCGCCGAACAGTTCGAACATGTGGACTTCACTTTCTTTGCCTCGGATGCCGATTGCACGCGCAAGAACTGGAAGCGTGCCCGCGACGCTGGCAGCGCCATTATCGATGTTTCGGCGGCCCTCGAAAACGAACCCGGGGCTAGCGTGCGCTCCCTGTGGGTCGAGCGTGAACGCGGCCAACTTGCCCCGCCCGATTTACAGCCGGGCCCCTGCGTGACGGCGCATCCGGCCGCCGTGGCGCTCGCCCTGCTGCTGTTGCGCGTCAGGAAAGCTGGGCCGATCCGGCGTGTCGTGGTCACTGTCCTTGAACCGGCGTCGGAGCATGGACAGCGCGGCATGGACGAGTTGCACCAACAGACCGTAAATCTGCTTTCGTTTCAGCCTTTGCCCAAGGATGTCTACGACGCGCAGGTGGCTTTCAACATGGTCGCGCGTTACGGCCACAAATCGCAGCCCTCGCTCGATTCGGTGGAGGCGCGCGTACTTCGGCACTACAAGAAGATTGCTGGCGACGATGCCCCACTGCCTTTCCTCATGTTGCTGCAGGCGCCGATCTTCCACGGTCATGCTCTGGCGGTTTTCTTGGAGATGGAGAGTGCCGCGGATCTGCCCACGTTGTCGCAGGCGCTGGCGGGAGATCATGTGGCCATCCCCGCACCGGAAGAGGATTCGCCGAGCAATGTGAGTTCAGCCGGGCAAGCAGATATTCAGCTCATGGTGAAACCTGATCCCGCGCAAGCTAACGGCGTCTGGTTGTGGGCCGCAGTAGACAATCTTCGCATCGCCGCCCTCACCGCCGTGGAATGCGCCGAGAGCATGACCGCCACCCGCCCCTCGGGAAAAATTCAATGACCGCACGCGTTTGGCCTCTCGCGACGCTGCTCGTATGCAGCCTGGGTTGCGGCTATCACAGCGCCGGACACACCGTGCAATTGCCCGACAACGTGAAGACCATCGCCGTGCCGGCGTTCAAGAATGAGACCGCGACCTATCGCATCGAGCAAATGCTGACCGCCTCAGTCGTGCGGGAATTCACCACCCGCACGCACTACCGCATACTCAACGACCCCAGCGAGGCCGCCGATGCCACGCTGCGTGGAACCGTGCTGTCGACCGCAGCCTCGCCACTCGCCTACGACACAGCCTCGGGGCGCGCCGCCAGCGTGCTGGTAGTGGTCAGCATGAAAGTGACGCTCTCCGACCGCGAGGGCAAAGTCTTGTACCAGAATCCCGCCTATCTCTTTCGGGAACAGTACGAAGTGTCGCAGGATCTCAAGAGCTTTTTCGAGGAGGACACCCCAGCCTCGCGTCGCCTTTCCCAGGATTTCGCGCGGACGCTGGTGTCGAACATTCTGGAGGGTTTCTAGAGTTGCAGAGATCTATCCTCGCCCTGACTTTGCTTGTCGTAGCGCTCGCGACAGGCTGCTATCACGGATCCCGCCCGCGACGTATCGGCGAGACGGCGCCAGATTTCAGTGTGCAGGACTCGGATCGAAAAATTGAGCTGAGCCAGTTTCGCGGCCAGGTATTGGTCTTAAACTTCTGGGCGACGTGGTGTCCTCCCTGCAATGAAGAACTGCCATCATTAATGAGCATGCAGGAGCGCACCAGGGCCAGGGGCGTGGTTGTGCTCGGCATCAGTATCGACGTCGATGGCGACGCTTACCACCGCTTCCTGAAACAGCACGGCGTCAATTTTCTGACGGTTCGCGATCCGGAAGAAAAAATCAGCGGTAGGTATGGCACTCACGGTTGGCCAGAAACCTTCATCATTGATCGCCAGGGTGTGATGCGCCGCAAGGTCGTCGGCCCCATCAATTGGAACTCCCCCGAGGTCATGGAGTTCCTGAGCCGCCTCTAGAATGTGCGGAAGAACTAGATTGCGGGAGATTGGTGACCTAAAACCTCGTCAAATTCCAGCCGCGCAGCGGCGGAATGGGAAAGCCCGGCACGAAAGTACCGGGTGGGAGTGGGGACAGCAGGCGGGTCCTGTAGGGGACGGCACAGGTTGCCACGCAGTCCCTCGAGCCGTTACGAACGCGCCACTATGCGAATCGATTGCCCAATGCTAAAGTCGCAATCGAAGACAGAGAATTCCTGAATGCGAGCCTTCGCCCATGCCGAGCGCTTCGTCAGCGAACTGGAGTCGCGCAAACTGCGCGCGGCTTACGTGTTCGTTGGCGATGAAGCCTTTTTCCGCAAGCGCTTCCGCGATGCCATTCTCGACCACCTCGTGCCGGCCGACCTCCGCGACTTCAGCCTGTTCGAATTCGATCTAGCCGAGACCGATTTGGCCGAGGTTCTCGACCGCGCCCGCACGCCCTCGCTGATGGCCCCGTTTCAGGTGTTCTTCGTGCGCGGCGTGAAGACCCTTTTTGGCCGCGGATCGAATGAAGAAAAACTCTCCGCCATCGAGGAATACTGCAAGAATCCGAATCCCGACGCGCTCGTAGTCTTCGTAGCCGACCACATCAGCATCCCCGCCGACGTTCGCCGCATGGAAATGCAGGACAAAGACCGCTACCAGCGCATCCGCGACACCATGGGCCAGTACTGCGGCATCGTCGAACTGGCGCGGGTGCAAGAAGGCGAAGCCGTGCGCTGGATCTCGGATTACTGCTCCAGTCGCGCCGTGAAGATGGAAGCCGACGGCGGCCGCGAACTGGTCGACGCCCTGGGCGGCGACATGATGATGATCTCGAACGAACTGGAGAAGCTGATTCTCTATGTCGGCGAGAAGAAGCGCATCACGCTGGGCGACGTCGAGACCATGGTCCTGGCCGCCAAGCAGCGCTCGCTGTACGAATTGACCGACGCCATTTCCAGCCGAGACCGCGTGCGCGCTCTGGAAATTCTGGACGCGATTCTATCCTCGGGCGAAGGCGAAGAAGCCGCCATCGGTCACATCTACATGCTGGCCAAAACCTTCCGCCAGATGCTGGTGATCCTGGAGCGCAACGTCCGCGATCAACGCATGCTGTGGGCGGCGCTGTGGCAGGGCTTCCGCGTTCCCCCGTTCGCCGCCGACGACATTATCAAGCAGGCCCGTCGCTATAAATCACGCCGCGAACTGACGCGGTCCATTCGCCTGGTGGCGAAAGCCGATCTCGCCCTGCGCTCCAATCCCGTAAGCAAACGCATGGTGCTAGAGCGCCTGGTGATCGATCTGACCACCGAACCCAAGCCCGAAACGCCGGGATGGATGCAAGATCAGTTGCCGGTCTGACCAGGAATCCCATCAGGCGTACTCCGCATCTATGGATGTCGGACCGGTTCGCTCTTGTCAGCGTTGTCCTTGATACGCTCTGCGGCCAGCTTGACTGCCGCATCCAAGGCTTGCGACGCCTCAACCTTTACCTCCGGTTCAACACCAGTTCCTTCCCAGTTCGTCTTCGTAATTGGGTTCACTGCTCGCGCGAAGGGGACTCCGATCATAAAGTGGTCATCAATGCGCTGCCCCGATACCGGGTGGGCTCCGCCTCCAGTGGTTTCGCCCACAATCGCGGCGCGTTTGAGGTTCTTCAGGTTGTAAGTAAACTCCTCTGCGCCGGAAAAAGTGCTCTTCGACGTCAGAACAAATGCGGGCTTATCAGCCAGCCTCGCGCCGGGAACGTAGGGCAGAGTCCAGTATTGTGTCGTGGAGTCTTCCTTGCGGTTATAAAGGTCGTTGAGATGAGTTGGCTTATCGAAGAGGTAACTTGAAATCATAGCCACCATCTTTGGGTCTCCCCCGCCGTTCTCGCGAAGATCAAAAATAATCGCATCCACGTGTGCCAGAAAATTCATGGCCGCGACGACGGTTGGACCGCAAATGGTTGGGTCTGCGAAGGCATTGAACTTGAGATATCCAATGTTGTGCGACAGGATTTCGACCTTCCCAAAGGAACAATTCGTTCGCTCCATCATCTTTCGGAACTCGGCCTCTTCCTCGGGGCTGGGCGTATGTCCTTCTGGCGGAAGCTTGACCGGGCTGTAATTGACTCCGAGGTGCTTGTCGTGGCTGACCGCCCGCAAGTCCTTCGTCAGCCGGTTCGCGAAAGCATCGGGGTCTGTGATGGTGTCGTATTCGCCCTTCTTCTGATGCGCTCGAATGGCGTCTCCATCTTCTGCGCCAGATCCGGATACACATACGACTCCTTCAAGTTCTTCGCGGCTCCGTCAATCACGCGTTGCCGCTCAGCGGAATCCACCTTCACGTTCTCAACAACAGCTCCTGGCGGAATTGCCCGCAAGCCAAAGCTTTCCACAATACCCGACTGGTCATCCTTCAGTTGTATGCTTCCGATTCCGACAGTCGAACTCCCTTTCTCCTTGACGCGGAACTTGATCTGCAACGGCTCGCTGCTTTCGATTGCCAGCAAATCGAAGCCGCCTGTTTGGTCGTGGAACCCCATCATCCGCTCCACCGATTGCTGGGGATCGAACGTCTTGATATACGCTTCGACTTTCGCTCGATCACCACTGTTAAATGCGTCGAGCCAGGCACCGAGAGTTCTTCCGGCCGGAGTATCCGGTATAGTCGTTTGCGCGTACCCGATTAATGCAAACATCAAGGCCGGAATCCACAATGCGATTTCCAGGCTTTTGCGGGGTGGCCCATGTCTCGGGTTCTTGGCAAGAGGTGTGGATTTTCGGGCTGGAAAGAAGAGGGACTGCAGGCCACGAATTGTCGCAAGCAGGTGCATAAACGGTACCCTCCTCACAGGGGGATCATTCGAGCGCGGACGTCATATCGGTGGCGACAGGAGATACCTTCAAATGACACCGTGTCAATCCCCAAAGTTCCCTTTATGTTCGCAGTGGTTCAGAACGGCCATCACACATCGTTCCTCGTCGACGAGGACGCCTTCGTCCACAAGTTCGTCGAGCAGCGGCGTGGCGGATTCTGCTACGAACTGAACGGCGCGTTCGCAGCGCTGCTGCGCACGCTCGGGTTCCGGGTCACGCTGCTGTCGGCCCCGAGTGGCCAGAGACCAAGGAGAAGGCCCAGAGTTCGACCACCTGACCCTGCGGCTCTGGGAGGAAATCAGTGTTTAGAATCGTGCTCTGTTATAATGATCAAGACGCTTTTGTCACGGTTTGCTCGTCACGCGGTGGTCAGTTGTTTGACCAGAATCATCTCCGCTTTTCCTGCCCTCCGTTTATTTGCGTGAAACCCAAAATTGAATGTGAGCGGCGTGACGGCTCTCGACGTGTGTCAGAGTGCGTGATCACAAAGCCCCTCCAGAAAGAAACAAATTCGAATGACCACATTTTCGGAACTGCCCTTGTCTCCTGCATTGCAGCGGGGCCTGGCAGCAGCCCAGTTCACTAACCTCACCCCCATCCAGGAACGTGCAATTCCTCCCGCGCTTGAAGGCCGCGACGTCATCGGCACTGCTCAGACCGGCACCGGCAAGACCTTGGCCTATCTGATCCCGCTGATCGAGACTCTCGACCGAGAACCTTTGCGCCACACCATTGCACTTGTGCTATTGCCCACGCGCGAACTCGCGATGCAGGTTCACGAGCAATACGAGCAACTGAGCACCAAAGCCTTGCCCAAGGCCGCTCTAGTCATCGGCGGCGTGTCGGAGAAGGCGCAGATTCAAGGTCTCCGTGCCGGCTCCGGCCTGGTAATTGCCACGCCGGGAAGGTTGCAGGACCTGATGAGCCGCAAGTTCGCCGATCTGCGCCACGTCAAAATGCTCGTGCTCGATGAAGCCGATCGAATGCTCGACATGGGTTTCTTACCTGCGATCCAGCGCATTCTCTCGGCACTCCCGCAGCACCGGCAGACCCTCTGCTTCTCGGCCACTCTGGAGCAATCCGTGGCCGGATTAGTAAATGACTACATGCGCGATCCGGTGCGCGTGGCGTTGGGCTCGGTGCTCAAGCCCGCCGAGAGCGTGCAGCTCAAAGCCTACGAAGTTCGACCAGGAGAGAAACTCGACGTTCTGCGGCAGTTGCTCTATTCGGAAAAGGGGCAAACCCTGATTTTCACCCGTACCAAGCGTGGCGCGGAACGCCTGGCCAAGGAGTTGGTGCGGGACGGCTTCGCTGCCGCCATGATTCATGGCGGTCGCTCGCAGTCGCAGCGGAATGGAGCGTTGAACGGATTTCAGGAAGGCCGCTTCCAGGTGCTGGTCGCTACCGACATCGCATCCCGTGGCCTGCACGTGGACGACGTGGCCCATGTGGTCAACTACGACCTGCCCAAGATGGCCGAGGATTTTATCCATCGCGTGGGCCGCACCGGCAGAGCCGGGTTGCAAGGTCGGGCGTCGACCTTGGTTGCAGGCGCAGAAGTGCTGGAGTTGCGCCACATCGAGCGTAGCCTGCAACTAAGAATGGAACGCAAGCAAATTGCCACGGAGACAGCGGCGCCACCGAGGCGGATCATTCAGGACACGCTAGTCTCGCGAACGTTGACGGCATTGCCGGGAGAAGTATTCGTCTAGCCTGCCGAGAGCAGTCACCGGGGCATTCTGCCCCGGCGACTGGCCCATATAATCCAGATTGTCCAGCCCCTCGGTTTGAACTCCTTACTGAAAAAGACCTTCCCGATAGCTATCAGACCCAACAAATGTCGAAACCTCGCCAGAAACCCATCTGGCCTCCCGACCCCAACTCAATTGTGAGAAACCGGACTCGACGGCCTAATCACGCGCTCAAATCCCCGTTCAATCGTCAACACCCTTGCGGAGATCCTTCGGATTTCCACAGCAAGAAATCTTCCCAATGTGACGCACAACCTTTACAGGATACAGAAAGAAACTGGGAATATGCTTGACTGCTTCCCCAACAGGACTGAAGCCGGAGCGACCGCAAACCTCGGAAGCTAACTCCTTATTCCACAATATCTTGCATGCAAGTCTTTGCAGCTCGAGATTTTGCCCATCCCCCACTCATATCTCGGAGCGCAACTCAATAAAAACAAGGATTTTAGAGATTTGGATGCCCCAAAAATCGTGGGATATACCAATTGCCCAAAACAACAAGGGCAGACGCCGTGAAGCGCCTGCCCAGAGTTTTGATTGCTGAGAGCCGATGGCCGACAGCCTACTTCATCGCCGTCACGCGCGCGCCCAGGCGGGATTTGTAGCGCGAGGCGGTGTTCTCATGCAGCGTGCCCTTCTGGATCGCCTTATCGAGCCTGGAAACGGTCTGGCGGTACATCTGCTCAGCGGCAGCCTTTTCGCCCTTCTCAATAGTCTCGCGCAATTCGCGCAACTGTGTGCGCAGGCGCGAAGTGTTGGCCCGGTTACGGGCGGTGCGGCGTTCAGTCTGACGGGCGCGCTTCAGCGCCGAAAAATGATTTGCCATGTTTGCTTCGTTACCTTCGTGTGCCTAGAGAGATATTCGGGTGGGTCCGAATTACTTATTATAGGGCAGCAACTCTCGACCGGTCAAACAGATGCAGCGTCAGGGCAGTTATCTCAGTCTGATTGTCATTCCGAGCAAGCGTTTTTTGCGCAGCGAGGAATCTGGGCGAGCAGCGCGAAGCGTCGCGTTCTTTGCGACGCAACAATCGCGCGTTCGGCTCGCTTCTTTGTCAACCTGACTGAGGTACTACCCAGTTCAACCCCATTGCGGAGCACTGCCCTAATGAGCGACGGCCTCGATCGCCTGAAAGTTTTGATCAACTCCTCGACCCCGATCGTCGTGATGGAGACCTCGGAGGAAGTGCGCGCCGTAAACCTGGTGCGTTCCGCCTGCGCCGAACTGAACATGGCGACCTTCGAATGGAGCATCGCCGAGGGCCTTCTGCGCTCGGGGTCCAATGCTCCGCCCGAACCGCAAAAGATAGCCATGCACGCCCGTGTGGACCAGGCCACCGTTTTGACCCAGGGTGGTCGGGGTCCCACGCAAACGCGAACCGTCCTTAGCCCCGGCAGCGGGGAAGCGGACAGGCTGACCCGAGCCGTGATGTCCTCGCTGGGAGCCGATTCTGCGACGGCAGCCGCAGGAAATGCCATCTACAACACGCGCG
>Ga0307479_10002327_pt1 | contig 17262 bp, 12 predicted proteins | sample atmos_gasesECM4C_FD_203743 | JGI IMG/M metagenome (GOLD analysis project Ga0307479, IMG submission 203743) | Hardwood forest soil microbial communities from Morgan-Monroe State Forest, Indiana, United States - atmos_gasesECM4C_515 | ecosystem: Environmental > Terrestrial > Soil > Temperate... | reverse complement strand
TACCGCGTACGTTGATGGGGACATGAAGCTGAAGAAAGAAGCGTTTCAGCCAGGAACGAGCCCTGCCAGCGCGGCGCCTGCACCTCCAGAGCGCAAGCCCGCACAGCCGCGCGGGCTTTGAAATTTTAGAAAAGCAGCAAGCACCCCGGCGACCCAGCCTACCCGAAGCTTGACGTTCGAATCGCGTGTTTCGGACACCACGATGGAACTTGACTTGCCATTGAGCGCAGCACTTGGCAGACTCTGCCCGTGATCATTGGCCTCTTCCCCGAACTGAACGCGCCCGGCGGAGTGCAACGAGCGGGCCGCCACCTGGCGGCCGTGCTCACAGAATTTGCTTCCAGCCGCGGCATGGAGTGCCGCCTTCTCAGCTTGAATGATTCGCCGGAATTGCACCGGATGACAGTGGGGGACCGCGAATTTGTGTTTACGGGCTGCGAGCGCGCCAAGGGACGATTCACGGTGACGGCGCTCAAGGCGGCGCGGCGGAAAGCAAAACTAGTCCTCGCCGCGCACCCGAATCTAGGACCGGTAGTGCAGGCCATGCGCATCGCGGCGCCGCGGATCAAGAGCATTATCTGCACGCATGGGATGGAAGTGTGGGAGCCGCTGGGGGCCTTGCGGCGGCGCGCGCTGCGTCGTGCAAACCTGGTTCTGGCGCCTAGCCGAGATACGGCCGAACGCGTTGCGTCTCAGCAGGGAGTCGCGCGCGAAAAAATCCGGGTTTTGCCATGGGCGCTCGATCCACAATTCGAAGCGTTACTTGGAGCGGGTTCGAAAGCGGCTCCGCCACTCGAGTTCCCGGCCGGGCGCGTCATCCTGACCGTGGGGCGCTGGCTGGCGACGGAACGATACAAGGGCATGGATACTTTGATCACGGCGCTGCCGAGGCTGCTGACGCACTGGCCGGAACTGCACCTCGTTTTCGTAGGAACAGGCGACGACCCCGCCTGGCTTGGGGATCTGGCGGAAAAAAACGGCGTGCATCGCCACGTGCATTTTTTCACGGGATTGAGCTATGCAGAACTTGTGGCGTGCTACTCCGCGTGCGAGATTTTTGCTTTGCCGAGCCGGGGAGAGGGATTCGGACTGGTATACCTGGAGGCGATGGCTTGCGGCAAGCCGGTCATTGGCGGGGCGCATGGCGGCGCGCCTGAAATCATCGAGGATGGCGTGACCGGGTACCTGGTGCCGCACGGCGACCCGATCCAACTCGCTACATCCATCGAAGCACTGCTGGCGGACCCGGCGCATGCGAAGGAGATGGGCGCACGGGGCCAGCAGCGCGCGGAGACCGAGTTTCGCTTCAATGCTTTCGCCAAGACCCTGAAGAAAATACTGCGCGACCAATGCGAATCTTGAACGTTACGGAAACATACGATCCTTTTCTTGAATTCGGCGGCCCACCGGTAAAGGTGCGCGCACTTTCCGAAGGGCTAGCGCGGCGGGGCCACCAGGTAACGGTTCTTACGGCCGACTGGGGCCTGGAAAAGCGGCTGCAAGCGCAGCAAGAAAAACTCACAGCGGAACGATCTCCATTTGGCTGGCGGCGGACTGAGAATGGCGTGCAAGCGATTTACGTGCCGACATGGCTGCGCTACCGGACGGTGAGCTGGAACCCGGCCGTGAAGCGCTACTGCCGGGCGCGGCTGCAGAATTTTGACGCCGTGCATATTTTCGGGCTTTACGACCTGTTGGGGCCAGCGGTGGCCGCTGCATGCCGCAAGCGAGGACTGCCTTACGTGCTGGAACCCATCGGCATGTTTGTGCCAATTGTGCGAAACCTTTGGCTGAAACGGATGTATCATGCCGTTTGGGGAAGGCAACTGCTCGAAGGAGCAAGCGCGCTGATCGCCACTTCTGAGCAGGAGGGAAAGGAACTGGTTGACGGCGGTCTTTCCCGCACGAAGATGGTGCTGCGGCGAAACGGGGTGGAAGCGCCCACATCGTGGCCTGAACGCGGCGCGTTTCGAAGGGCGCATGGAATACCGGAGGACGCGAAACTTGTTCTTTTCCTGGGACGCCTGTCGGTGAAGAAGAGTCCAGGCTTGTTACTGCGGGCATTCGGGGAACTTTTTAAGAGATCCGCGGTAATACCATTACAGCTTGTTTTTGCGGGGCCGGACGAAGGCGGGGTACAGGCCCAACTGGATCAAATGGCATTACAACTGGGCGTGCAATCGAGCGTGCGATTTGCCGGGCCGCTTTTTGGCGAGGCCAAGTGGGCGGCGTATCGAGATGCAGATGTATTCGTGCTGCCCTCGCAGAATGAAAACTTCGGGAATACCGCGGCGGAGGCGGTGGCAGCGGGGACTCCCGTTATCGTAACGGAACAATGCGGGATTGCGCCGCTGCTTGCGGACGAGGCCGGCCTGGTAGTGCGCTACGACAGCGAGGCGCTCTCGAGAGCTCTTGAACGCGTCCTGAACGAAGGGCAACTGCGTGCACGGCTCGCGGCCGGATGCGCCGCGGTCACGTCGCGCCTGGATTGGGAAGAACCCGTTCGCGAAATGGAAGCGATATACGCCAGGCTTGCCTCACAGCAGACGGCGAGCGCGGAGTCCAAACAGGGGGAGTAGCTTTTTGAAGACGCACGGGCATGGGGCTTTTCGCGTGATGTGGTGGAGCAGCAATGTGCTGCTGGCAGCCTCAATCGTGGCGATGCTTTATTCCTGCGTGCGGGAATATTCGGTGCGGCGCTATCTCGACGGCTTCTCGGACGCGATCGTGCCGAATACCCTGCCGGCGGAGCAAAAGGTCAAAGCTATTTTGGACTGGATGCGCGCCGAACCATCCCGAGCCAACACGATGAATCCGGAGGCGCTGGCAACGCGCGATCCGGAGATGACGCTCACCTACCGCCAATTGTTGAACGTCTGCGGCACAGCCACGAACGCTTTTTTGAATCTTGCGCGAGGTTCCGATCTGCGAGTGCGCCGGCTGTTGCTGTTAAGTCCCAATCGCGCCACGAAGCATGTGGTCGCGGAGGTTTTGATCGACGACCGCTGGATCATCGTCGATCCAGCTTTCAGGGTCATCCTGAAGGATGCCCGGGGCCGCAATTTGACACGGAGCGAACTGCGGGACCCGGCGGTATTTTCCGAGGCCACTAGAGTCATTCCAAACTATCCGCGGGAGTACAACTACGACCAATTCGCCCACGTGAGGCTGGCGCGCCTGCCGCTCGAAGGTTTGCATCTGCGGCGCTTGCTGGACGGCGTTTACCCGGGATGGGATGAAGCGCTCGACTGGAGCCTGCTCCTGGAACGCGAATCTTTCTTCTATCTGGTTCTCTTCAGTGCGGCGACTTTGTGCTTTTTGTTGTTGCGGGTCCTCCTTGCCTGGTATGCAGACAGCCGATTAAGAATCCTGCGCTTCCGATTGCGTGCGAAGGCCATCCGCGCGGGCGAGGCCTTCTTTTCAGCGCCGGAGATCAAACAGTAGCGTGTGCGGCATATGCGGCGTCGCTTTCGCTTCGCGCAGCACAGACGCGGAGTCTCGCGTGCGGGCGATGACCGCGGCGATGCGGCATCGCGGCCCGGATGAAGAAAGCATTCTTGCCGGCGATGCGCGAGCGCCGGGACTCGCGTTGGGGGTGCGCCGGCTGAGCATCATCGATCTGACCGGCGGCCACCAGCCTGTCTGGAACGAAACCAAGGACGTCGCGGTCATCTTCAACGGCGAGCTGTACAACTATCGCGACCTACGCGAGCGACTGACGCTCTGCGGCCATCGCTTTGCCACGCAATCGGATACGGAGGTCCTGGTTCATGCGTGGGAGGAGTGGGGCGAGGACTCGCTGACCGAATTGCGGGGCATGTTCGCTTTCGCGCTGCTCGATCTGCGAGAGCGCTATGCCACGGCACCGATACTCTTCCTGGCGCGCGACCCCCTGGGAATCAAGCCGCTCTATTACACGCAGACCCCGGAGGGATTTGCGTTCGCTTCGGAAGTTCGCGCGCTGCTCGCTTCGGGGGCTGTTCCCAAGCGCCTGTCACAGGACGCCGTCACCGCTTATCTGCTTTTTGGCAGCGTCTCGGAGCCCGTGACGCTTCTGGAAGGGATGTTTTCGCTTCCTCCGGGACATCGCATGCTGCTGCACGTGCCGGAGCGGCGGCGCACGCCTCGCGCACGGCCCTGGTGGGACCCCGCGGTTTCGCCCGCGGCGCGTGATCCGCAGAAGCCTCGCGATCTTCCCTCCGCCGCGAAAAAGTTGCGGCCGCTTCTCGAGGATGCGGTGCGCGCGCATCTTATTGCTGACGTTCCCGTTGGCTTGTTTCTATCGAGCGGGCTGGATTCCGGGGCGATCGCAGCGCTTGCCGCACAGGCACGGACCGGAATTGAGAGTTTCACGCTTACGTTTCCGGGCTCGGCATTCGACGAAGCGGAGCTCGCACGGCTGGCGGCGAAAAGATTCAAGACAAAGCACACTGAAGTGCCATTGAGCGGGGAGTCGGCCGTTGCGCGGATGGATGAGGCTCTTGGCGCTCTCGACCAGCCCACCATGGACGGAATCAATACGTACTTCGTTTCCTGGGCCGCGAAACAAGTGGGGTTGAAAGTTGCGTTATCGGGGCTGGGCGGAGACGAACTGTTCGCAGGCTACCCGACTTTTGCCGATACGGCGCGCTTGTCGAGGCTGATCAAATCTGCGTGGTTTGTCCCGACGCCGGTGAGGCGCATGACGGCTCCGCTCGTCGCTGCCCTGGCGGAGCGGCAAGGTTCACCGGACGCTGGGCGGAAGGCCGCGGCTGCGTGGGCCTACCCGGACGTTTTGCCGCACGCTTACTATTTCACGCGAACGCTTTTTCCGCCGGGGCAGCTCGAACGAATCATCGAGCCGCGGTTTCGCCCGAGCGCGGTGAACGCCGACGGCGTCACGCTCGAACCGACCTGGCTCGGCTGGCTGGAAAGGACGGCCGACGAAGCGCGGAAGATGGAGCCGGTCGCGAGAGTTTCCTGGCTGGAGATGCGGACGTACATGGCCAGCACGCTCCTGCGCGACACCGATTCCGTGAGCATGGCGCGATCGCTGGAAGTTCGCGTGCCGCTCCTCGATACGCCGCTGGTTGAATTCGTGGGTTCGCTGCCGGATGCGGCGCGCCGCCGACCGGGAACGCAAAAGGCGCTGCTGGTGGAAGCACTCCGCGATTTGCTGCCGCAGGAAATCCTCGCGCAACGAAAACGGACTTTTACTTTGCCGTGGGAAGAATGGCTGCGCGGGCCGCTACGCGCGCGGATAGAAGCGAGCTTCGCGGACCCTGCGCCGCCCCTGGCGGCTTATCTTCGCCCGGGAGGCGTTCGCTCGGTGTGGACGGGCTTTCTTGCCGGGAAAACCACCTGGTCGCGCCCATGGTCGTTGTATGTCTTGCACGAGTGGTGCCGCCAACACCTCGCCGCATAATCTCGCGGCTGAGGTACACTGACAAATCACGCGATGAATATTCTGGGGATTAATGCGTATCACGGAAACGCTTCGGCGGCAATTGTGTGCGAGGGGCGGCTGATCGCCGCGGTTGAGGAGGAGCGTTTTAACCGCGTGAAGTACGCGGCAGGACTTCCCGAGCGGGCCATCCGCTACTGCCTGAAAGAGGCGGGCCTCACGCTTCGGGACATCGATCACGTTGCGGTGCCGCGAAATCCGTACGCGAGGCTGGGCACAAAACTTTTTTACGCGCTGCGGATGCCATCGTTCGCGCGGGAACGCGTCAAAGTGCTGGCGAAATTCACGGGAATTCCGGAGGCGCTGGCGGCGGCTTTTGATGCCGACCCGAAAACAATCAGCGCAGAGTTCCACCGCATCGAGCACCACCAAGCGCATCTGGCGAGTGCTTTTTTCGTTTCGCCGTTCGAACGCGCGGCGCTGCTTTCCGCCGATGGATTGGGCGATTTCGCGAGCACGATGTGGGGAACGGGCGCGGGCAACCGCATGAGCATCGATGGCGCGGTAGCTTTTCCGCATTCGCTGGGGTTGTTTTACACCGCGGTAACGCAATACCTCGGTTTCCTGAAATTCGGCGACGAGTACAAAGTGATGGGGCTTGCCGCTTACGGCCGTCCGGAACAGCTTGACGCTTTCCGCGACATCGTGCGTTTCGATATCCGCGCCAACGGCAACGGCTTTCGCCTCGGACTAAATTATTTTTCGCATCACCGCACGGGCCCGGAAATGTCCTGGGCTGAAGCCGATCAAACGCCGGCACTTGGCAAGGTGTATTCGGATGAAATGGCGAAGCGTCTGGGGCCGGTGCGGGCTCCCGAAGAAGCGCTGGAGGAGCGGCACCGAAATCTTGCGTGTTCCTTGCAGGCGCGGCTCGAAGAGGTTTATCTGGGCATGTTGAGGAAGCTCGGCGAGCGAACCGGGCTCAAGGCGGTGTGTCTGGCAGGCGGCGTGGCGTTTAATTGCGTCGCGAATGGGAAAATTTTTGATGCCACGCCGTTCGAACAGGTTTACGTTCATCCGGCGGCGGGAGATGCGGGATTAGCGGTCGGGGCGGCGTACCACGTGTGGCATCAGAAATTAGGCAGGCCGCGCTCCTTTGTGATGGACCACGCCTACTGGGGACCTGGGTATTCGCGCGAAGAGATTCGCCGCGCGATCGATTCGAATGGAGTAGCACAAAGCGGCTGTGCGATCTCCCAACTATCCGAAGAAGCGTTGCCGAGGCGCGCCGCCGCAATCATCGCGGATGGAAAAATCCTCGGCTGGTTTCAGGGCCGGGCCGAGTGGGGTCCGCGCGCCCTGGGCAACCGCAGCATCGTCGCCGACCCACGCCGTCCGGAAATGAAGGAGATTCTCAATCGGCGGATCAAGCACCGGGAAATTTTTCGGCCGTTCGCGCCTTCCGTCCTCGCGGACTCCACGGCGGAGTATTTTGAGAAGTCGCACGCTTCGCCGTTCATGACGCTGGCTTACCCGGTGCATCCGGAAAAACGGGACAAAATCCCGGCGCCGACGCACGTGGACGGCACGGGCCGGCTGCAGACCGTCACGCGAGAGGCTAACCCCCGTTATCACGCGCTCATTTCCGCTTTCCGGGACCTCACCGGCGTGCCTGTCGTGCTCAATACTTCGTTCAATGACAACGAGCCCATCGTGTGCCGCCCCGAAGAAGCGATCGATTGCTTCCTGCGCACGCAGATGGATGCGCTGGTTCTCGGCAATTTCCTTATCTCGCGTCCTTGACTTTTGGCCCCGTGGTCCTGAATTCGCAGGCTCTAGCCAGGGAGAACGAATTGTGGCAAGCTATCGGGCATGGGAAACAAAGACCGAGGGAAACGCGAAGTCAAGAAGCCGCCAAAAAAGAAACCAACCGCGCATGAGTTGGCCCGCGCGGCTGCGCCGATCTTCAAGAAACCTGCATAAGCCTCTAGGCAACCACGGCGCGCGGCGACCGGTATCTGTACAATCTTTCCGTGCGCATCCTGCTGCTCAATCTCTATTTTCCACCTGACACTTCGGCGACCGCGAAGATGGCGCACGGCGTCGTGGGCGCTCTTTGCAACTCGCACAGCGTGACCGTGCTGTGCGGGCGGCCGTCCTACGATCCCACTGAACGGCGGCCCTGGCGGGCTTACCAAACGGAATTCGCGGGCCGGACGCGCATCATTCGCGCCGGCTCGACGGACTTTCCGCGCATCGATATGAAGAAACGCGTGGTGAACTACCTCAGCTACGCCGCGCTGGCGATTCCGCGCGCCCTCCTTGTGCGGTGCGACGCCATCGTGGCAATGACGGATCCTCCGTTTCAGGGAATCGTCGGCGCGCTCGTGGCGATGCTGAAAGGCAAGCCGTACGTCTACAACATCCGGGACATGTATCCGGACATGGCAGTGGGTGGCTCGATCGTTCAGCCTGGCTGGCCTGCGCGGATTTGGGAAACGCTGCATCGCTGGGCGCTGCGACGCGCGACGCGGGTTATCGTTCTCGGTGAAGACATGCGCGCACGCATTATCGGCAAAGGTGTGGAAGCCGCGCGCGTGCTGGTCGTGCACGATGGGACCGAAATACCTCCGCCGGATGCGCCGCTTCCGGCTCCCGATCCCGAGGTTGTCAGGTCGATCCGCGGGAATTTTTCGTTTGTTCTCGTGCATGCTGGCAATCTTGGCTTTTACGGTGCGTGGAACACGCTGGTAACTGCCGCGCGGAGCCTTGCAGTTGAAGGTGTGGGGCTTGTGTTCGTCGGCGATGGCGCGCAGCGCTCGCAAGTCGAGGCCGCGGCCGCGGGGTCCAGCAATATCCGCTTTCTGGAGTTTTTCCCGGCGAGCAAGATTGCTTCGGTGCTGGCGGCCGCGGATGCGCACGTCATTACCGTGAAGCGTGGCCTGGAGGGGGTGGTGGTACCCAGCAAAATGTACGGAATCCTGGCGGCGGGAAAACCCATCTTGGCAGTGGCGCCGAGAGAGACGGATGTGGTGTCGCTGGGGGTTCAGCGGGGCTTCGCGGTGGCGGCAGATCCGGACCGTCCCGCTGAAGTCGTGAACGCGGTGCGCGGGCTGGCTTCCGACCCAAACAAGTTGAAAGGCATGGGCGAGGCGGCGCGAGCCGCCGCTCCCGGCTATGATAGAGTCAAGGAATTGCAAAAATTCGTGGAAATTTTTGATCATCTCACGGCAAATTGAAAATTAGGGAGGCGGCGCGGGCGTGATGACGACAGAGGGATTTTGGGCAGGAAAGAGCGTATTCGTGACGGGTGGAGCGTCCTTCATCGGCTCGACGCTTACCGACCAGTTGCTGGCGCGGGGGGCGAAAAGAGTTCGCATCGTCGATGACCTGAGCAGCGGGCATCTAGGCAATATTCGCCAGCACCTCGGCACCGGCAAGGTCGATTTTCTGCAGGCCGATTTGCGGGAGCCCGGTGTGACGCGGGCCGCGATGCAGGGCGTCGATACTGTTTTCCACCTTGCGGCTGACCACGGCGGGCGCGGCTATGTGGACCTTCATCAAGCCGGCCCGGCGTCGAATTTTTTCCTGGACGGCCTGGTCTTTGCGGAAGCGCTGAAAGCAAAAGTGAAAAAAGTGGTGTTCGCGTCTTCCGGCTGCGTGTACCCGAATTTTCTGCAATCGGACACCAAGAAAGAAGTCTATCTCACCGAAGACCTCACCAAAGGCCCGAACGACGCCGACAACACGTATGGGTGGGCCAAGTTGATGGGCGAATTCACGCTGCAGGCCTACGCGAAGGAACACGGAATGGGGGCCGCTTCGTGCCGCTACTTCACGGTGTACGGTCCGCGCGGCGTGGAGAATCACGCGGTCATCGCCATGATTGCGCGCGCTTTCCTTGGCCAGAACCCGTTCGAGGTGTGGGGCGACGGCACGCAAATCCGGAACTGGACTTACATTGACGACATCGTCGAGGGCACGATTCTGGCCGGTGAAAAGATAGACGAGGGCACGGCGATCAACCTTGGAACCATGGAGCGTATCCGCGTGCTCGATTGCGCTAAAATGGTGTGTGAATTCACAGGACACCAGGCCGACATCAAGCTCCGCCGGGACATGCCTACGGGCCCGCTAAATCGGGTCGCTGACAATGCTCTCGCTAAGAGACTGCTCGGCTGGGAACCGAAGGTGCTGTTCAGCGAGGGCCTCAAGCGCACCATCAACTGGTACTACGCTACACGTGACAAAGAGGAAGTGAAGCGCATCTTCTCACGCATGTTGACGGAGCGCTGAGCTGGCGACTTCAAATCCGCCGCGCACGGGAAGTATCAGGCCGATTGAAGCGGAACTAAATTCGCAGTATGGTGTTGATGCTGCGTGGGGCAGCCATCTGTTGGCTCGACTTGGGAGCCGGAACCCCATCCGGCAGGGATCACGTGAGCCACCGCGGCACCGGCCTGGCTGGATTCGGCTCACTTGAAAACGAGGTTGCATGGCCGCAGGCCTGCTTGCGTTTTTCATCGCACTATTTGCGTCGCTGATGCTCGTTGTTCCCGTGCGCGCCCTTGCGCTGCGGGTCGGCATGGTCGATCTGCCCGGGCCGCGCAAAGTTCACCTCACGCCCATCCCGCTGCTTGGCGGCCTGGCTATGTACGCCGCCGTGGTGATCGCCGTGCTTTTTGCCTTCACAGGACCGGCACGCGCGCAGATTGTGGGCATCCTCATCGGCGCAACCCTCGTCGCGGGGGTCGGCATTCTCGACGACCGCGGGCTGCTGCATCATCAAATCAAACTGTTCGTGGGCATGCCGCTGGCGGCGGCGATCCTGCTGGTCAGCGGAATTCGCGCTCAGGTTTTCAGCGTGCTGGTCGGTGGGCGTACCGGGGATTTTCTTGACGCGGCTCTCACCGTTGTTTGGGTCGTGGGCATTACAGCCTCGTTCAGCATTCTCGACCACATGGACGGCTTGTGCGCGGGCGTTGCGGCCATGGCATCCGTATTTTTCGCGATGCTCGCTTACCTGAACGGCCAGACGCTGGTTACAACGCTGGCGGCCGCCGTTCTCGGCGCGGCCGCCGGGTTTCTTCGCTGGAATTTCAAGCCCGCGAAGATCTTCATGGGCGATGGCGGCGCCATGTTTCTGGGTTACCTGATGGCCACGCTGGGCCTAAAACTGCGTCTGGAGAACTCCAATCATCTGTCCGCGTGGCTTGCGCCCGTTCTGATCCTGGGGGTGACGATTTTCGATACTACGCTGGTAACAATCTCCCGCTCGCGGCGGGGGCTGCTGCCCTTCGCCACACCTGGGAAGGATCACGCCGCGCATCGCCTTTCGAATCTAGGTCTCGGCCACCGCGGCGCGGTTCTGGCGCTGTATCTGCTCGGCGCCATCGGCGGCGGCGCAGCCGTGCTCGTCAGTTATCTTTCCGTACGAATGGCCTTCATCATCGTGGCTCTGGCCATCGGCACCATTTTCGCCGGTGTCGCGTGTCTTGAGCGCGCGCCGTATGAGCGCCAAACTCCTAAGACCTCCGCAACCTCCTAACGTGACTTGCGGGTTGCATAAACACGTCCTGCGTTGATATGGAAGCTCCCCGCGGGTTGGTCCCTGTTGGCGGATTCGCTATACTTATCGGGCGCACACTTAAATTTCAAGCGACCAAGCGGGTCGAGCAGGAAACAAGCAAGTTACTGGGCGTAAGGCCCCTGGTGGGTAGAGTCTGAAGGGAATCCACCACCTTGGAAAGCACGGGAACTTTGGAAAATACAGAAGCTCAGGTTCAGCGCGGACGGAGCGGCGGGGAAGTCATCGTTGTTGGCGGCTCCGCTGCCGGACTTTTCACCGCCGCGAGCGTGGCGCGCGGCGGCCGGCGCGTGCGCGTGCTGGAATCAAAGCCCCAATTCGAGCCTGCGGCGCGTACCCTGATTGTTACAGATCACTTCCGCCAGCAAATGGGCGCTACCGCGCGCGAAAGCATCATCAACGAGATTCGCCGTTTCGAGCTCTTCACCGATGGCCGCTCGGCGCAGGTTGCGCTGGCCAAGCCCGATCTCATCATTGAGCGCTCCCACCTGATTTCAGCTCTGGCCCGCGAAGCCCAGCAAGCCGGCGCCACGCTCTCGTTCGATACGCGCTTCCTGGGAATTGGACCGAACGCGCGCGGCTTGCGGCTGGAGGTCGAATCCGGGGGCAAGCGCGAAGAATTGCACGCGGACAGCGTCGTTGGCGCCGATGGCGCGGCGAGCCGCGTGGCGCGCGCTTCCGGGTGGCCCCCCGTCGGCACAGTGCCTCTCGTTCAAGCTATCGTGCGCCTGCCGAAAGATTGTCCTCCCGATACCACGCGCGTCTGGTTCGTGCCCGATGATACGCCCTACTTTTACTGGTTGATCCCCGAATCGGCGGAGCGCGGGGCACTGGGCGTAATCGGCGAGCACGGCAGGGATACCAAACGCTGCTTCGAACGCTTCCTTGAAAAGAAGCGTCTGGAGCCGCTCGAATGGCAAGGCGCTCGCATCCCTGTCTATCGCGGCTGGGTGCCGGTACGCCGACAGATCGGGAACGGGGAAGTTTATCTGGTGGGTGACGCGGCGGCGCAGGTCAAAGTTTCGACCGTCGGTGGAATCGTTACCGGTTTTCGCGGCGCGCTCGGCGTCTCGCAAGCGCTTCTGCATAGTGGCAAGAGCCAGGAGCTTACGGCTTTGCGGCGTGAATTGGGTACACACTGGCTGATCCGCCGCGCGCTGCACCATTTTCAGCAGAAAGATTATTCGCAGCTCGTGGATCTTCTGGACGCTTCGACGCGGCAATCGCTCGGAGAGATCAACCGCGATGAGTCCACTCGTTTATTATGGAATGTGGTGCGCCGCCAGCCGCGTCTGGTGCTTCTCGGGCTGCGCGGGTTGCTGATGGGAAAAGCGGAGAGAAGTTAGCCCCTGCAGGCCCTTTCGAATGCGCCGGTCTGAAGCAAGAATGACGCGAAACCAAGCGCTGATAGCAACGACTTTCGACGAATGGCTTTGTTCCAAAAATCAAATCATTCACAATGAGAGTCTGAATTTCCGCTTCGCATAGGGTCCCGTCGTTCGAAGCTGGTTACAGGGAGAGTTCGTCTTGCGCATTTCAGTCATCGGCTGTGGATACGTGGGTCTAGTCACCGGGGCGTGTCTCGCCGAGGCAGGGCATGAGGTAGTTTGCACCGATATCGATCGCGAGCGCATCGCTAAGCTCAATGCCGGTGGCGTTCCGATCTACGAACATCATCTCGACCAGATTCTCGCCTCCGCCCACAAAGCCGGAAAAATCTCTTATACCGCCGACGCCGGCGAAGCCATCCGCGCCGGTGATGCCATCTTCATCTGCGTAGGCACTCCGCCAAAGGACTCAGGCGAAGCCGATCTCTCCGCCATTGACCACGTCGCCCGGCAAATCGCCGCGGAAGCAAAAACGCCCAAACTCGTCGTTGAAAAGAGCACCGTTCCTGCGCGCACCGGACTCGAACTCAGCCGCGCGCTCTCCGCGTACTCCAAGAGCAGCAACGTGAAACATCGCGTGGCCTCCAACCCCGAATTCCTTCGCGAAGGAACCGCGGTCGCTGATTTTTTCCACCCCGACCGCATCGTTGTCGGCGTGGAGGATCCCTCCTCTGCCGCGGACCTCCGCGAAATCTACCGCCCCATTCTGGAAAAGAGCTTCCGCTGCCCGGTGCACAACGGCACCTGCCCCCCGGGCCACAACGCTGAATTTCTTGTCACCACCATCAACAGCGCCGAGCTTATCAAGCACGCATCCAATTCCTTCCTCGCGCTGAAAATCAGCTACGCCAACGTCATCGCCGATCTCTGCGAAAAAATCGGCGCTAACGTCGAGGAAGTGACTCACGCCATGGGACTTGACGCGCGCATCGGCGGCCAGTTCCTCAAAGCGGGCCTCGGCTACGGCGGCTTCTGTTTCCCGAAGGACGTCCAGGCTTTCATCCACTTGTCCGCTTCCGTCGGAGTGGACTTCGACATCCTGAAGGCCACTGAACGCGTCAACAAACAGCGCATCGACCGCTATTTTGAAAAAATTCGCCAGGCTCTATGGGTGGTAAAAGGCAAGCGCGTGGCTGTTCTCGGACTGGCCTTCAAGGCCAACACCGACGATATTCGCTTCGCGCCCGCGCTGGAGGTCGTCAAGCGCCTGCTCGAAGAAGGCGCGGTTGTGCACGCCACGGACCCCGAAGGTATGCCGCGCACGAAGGCCCTCTTTCCGCAGGTGCATTATCACGAGGACGCCTATCAGGCTTTGCAAGACGCCGATGCCGCGCTGGTTTGTACCGAGTGGGATGTTTTCCGCAAGCTCGATTGGGATCGTGCCGGAAAAGTCATGGCCCGCAAATTGGTGATCGACGGCCGCAATCTTTATAATCCGCAAGGCATGCGCGAAAAAGGTTTCGAATACTACTCCTTCGGCCGCGAATAGTTTTCGCGTTTAACCCTGGAAGTGGCGGAGCGCCATCCAAAATCTGGGTATCCGGCATTTCTATTTTCACTTTTCTATTTTCTTATTTTTTGTGAAAGACTTCCTTGAAGTACGCCAGGGTCAGCTTCAGTCCCTCTTCCAATCCAACCTCCGGCTCCCACTTCAGCACGCGCTTCGCTTTGGCAATGTCCGGGCAGCGGCGTTTGGGATCGTCCTGCGGCAGCGCCTCGAAAACGATCGGTGGCGCACTGTCAAAGTGTTTCCGGATGCGCTCGGCGAATTCCAGAATCGTAATCTCATTCGGGTTGCCGATGTTCGTCGGCAGATGCTCATTCGACATCATCAGCCGGTAAATCCCCTCAATCAAGTCGGAAACGTAGCAGAAGCTCCGCGTCTGCTTTCCATCTCCATAAATCGTCAACGGCTTGCCGCTCAACGCCTGGTAGACAAAGTTGGGCAGGGCGCGCCCGTCGTTCAATCGCATCCGCGGCCCGTAGGTATTGAAGATTCGCACGATATGCGTGTCCACCTTGTGATACCGGTGATACGCCATGGTCATCGCTTCGGAAAAGCGTTTCGCCTCGTCATAAACGCCTCGCGGTCCGATGGGATTGACGTGTCCCCAGTATTCCTCGTGTTGCGGAGAAACTTCCGGATCACCGTAGCATTCGCTTGTCGAAGCCAGAAAAAACTTGGCGTTTTTCGCCAGCGCGAGTTCCAGCGCGTTCTGCGTACCCACCGAGCCCACCATCATTGTCTCGATGGGATGCTTCAAGTAATCGGGGGGACTAGCCGGCGAAGCGAGGTGCAGCACGTAACCCACTTTTCCCGCCACCTTCAGCGGCTTGCTCGCGTCCGCCTTCTGGAACTTGAACTTCTTGTTCTTCGCCAGATGGCTCAGGTTGCCCCTCGCGCCAGTGATGAGATTGTCCAGCGCCAGCACTTCCCAGCCCTCGGCGAGCAGTTTGTCGCAAAGATGCGACCCCAGAAATCCAGCTCCGCCCGTCACCACAGCACGCATGCACGCCCCTCCCAAAAAATCAATTGGAGAGTGTAGCCTGAGCGCGCTGGAACATCCAATCGTCGTGACCGAGCGCATGGGGGCAATTTCCGATGACCCGCTTTGCGGCCCTGCGTGCCAGCTACGTCAGGCTACCAGCAGCCCCATGCGGCGCAGATTGACAAGCTGGCTGTTTACGTGGCCCAAGATCATTTCGGGCAAGATATGTGGCAAATCCGCCGCGACTGCCTCGGCCAACGCACAGCGGTCGCGCGTTCCGTCGAGCAGCCGTAGAAATCGCCGCCCCTGGTCATCTTCGAACTTGACTCGCGTATGAAGCTGCGTGGAAACGAACTGGCTTTCCTGCGACTCCAAGCGGGCCAGTAGACTTGCCGTCGGGCGTTCACTTACTCCCTCGGCGAGAAGCAAATGGTGAGTTCGCAAATCCATGAGCGTGCCAGCTGCGAGTCTCAGAACCACCTCCGAAAGCTCTTCCACCACGTCGCCTTGCCTGGCATTGGGGATCTGAGCGCATGCGATGCCCGCCAGATCATCAAATCTTTCGGCTCTTGGCCAGATCTGTTCCAGATGACGTAGAACGGCGATCGTTACTGGTTTGTTGGTCTTGATAGAGCCGGCTCCCCGTTCGCTGGCGAACTCGCAGAATCCATCGGCCTGCTCCACCGACGACTTCAACTCCGAAGCCACGAGCAGGCGTCGCAAGCCGCTATGAAATCCATCCCGGCGAAGGTGAATTTCACGATGACAGAGCAGGGTCTGTCGAAACTTCCGGAACCTCACAAAGTCGAGATATTGCTGGTACGCAAGCAGATCGTTCCCTGCAAGTTCACTCAAGGCCATACGTGCCTCGGGTTTCACCTGCGGGACTGTCACGTCCAAGAGCCGAGCCTCACTCAGAAACTGCAGCCCGTGTTGCTCCGCATGCCCGATGAAGTCCGCGAAATAGACCGGGGAAAAGTGGGGCGAGTATTCGTCATGATAAATCACGTTGTCGTCGCGCTCGCACATTTGCTTGAATTCGTACTCCAGCACGTTGCGCCAAGGAATCCGAGCGTCCATCTCCTCGAGTACCTTCTGGACGAAGCTTTTCCCCTGTTGCACCCGCTCTCGGGATTCTCCCATCCGCCGGGTGTGAAACAGCATCATGTCGCGCAAAGCTCGCCGGACATGTCCCCCGGGATTGGCGTTGTAGCTGATGAAGGCTACGCCGTTGGGACCCAGGTTCTGATTGCAAACGACGAGGAGCTTGTCCTGAACGGGAGTCGGGACCCAGGCATACAACCCATGTGCGATGATGTAATCAAACTGACCGAAATCAGGCCCGATCTCCATCAGATCTAATTGCTGGAGACGGATGTTTGTCAGACCGGCGCGCTTCACGCGAGCCTGTGCCATTTCAATTGATTTTCCAGCAAGATCGATCCCGATGAACTCGCTGCGGGGAAGTCCGTACGCCATAGCAATGAGATTGCTCCCCTCGCCACAACCTATTTCCAGCACGCGGCACCGCTCGACCGCCGCCGTCTCCATTCCGAACAAAATGCCCATGACTGCCAAACGGTCAGGATGCGTCTGAAGATAGATACCCCCGGGATAAAGGACGCTGTCGTAGGCATTCGTGGTGTCCGGCATGGGCATTACGTTAGCTCTTTTCAGCCAAGCAGTGAACCAACAACTATGCATGGAATGACAACGGTTAGCCTCTCCGGTTAATCCTTCGCCCGAATCGGCAGCTTCGACATATAGCGCAGTGTTCGCCCAAGCAGATGCGGATATTCCTGGTGATGCCGAGAGGAGCAGATGGCCGTTTATCAGAAAAAGAAAAAGCGTTTGCGCCGCGGCGCGGGCAATTCATCTTGTAATTCTGGAACGTGGGGCAATCGTCGCCCCTCGAAAGCCGCGAGCGGGTTGTCCTGAAACAGCGCACGCGCCTTCTCCTGGCCAAACCGATCGACAATCACATCATAGGCAGGTTGCAGCCGAAGCGGCCGACCCCTTGTGTTGTGGGCATCGCTGGCCACGAAATGGATCAGACCCTCGCCAATCCACCGCAGCGCGTCCTGCTGCGGACGTGTGCCGAAGCTTCCGGTCAGCGCGCCTCCGGTCACCTGAGCGAAGCACCCCTGGCGCACCCATTTTCTCAGGCGCTCGGGATGCGCGCGCAAAATCCCGTTGCGCTCCGGGTGGGTGATCACCGTCTGCACGCCGGCGAGCTGAATTTCGTGCAACAACTGGTCTACTGAAGGCGGGATCGAAAACTCGCTAAACTCCAATAGCAGGAAGTCTCGCTGATTGATGCAAAACTGCCGGGCATCCTTGCGCAGCGATCCGAGATTTTCCGGATTCAGATGAAAATCGCAACCGGTGGCGATTTTCAGCCGATCGCCGACTTTT
>Ga0307479_10002325_pt1 | contig 17265 bp, 19 predicted proteins | sample atmos_gasesECM4C_FD_203743 | JGI IMG/M metagenome (GOLD analysis project Ga0307479, IMG submission 203743) | Hardwood forest soil microbial communities from Morgan-Monroe State Forest, Indiana, United States - atmos_gasesECM4C_515 | ecosystem: Environmental > Terrestrial > Soil > Temperate... | reverse complement strand
CGCGAGCCTTGTCTGTTGTGAACATCCATTTGATGCGGGAGCGGGCGGCATTTCGTTGTCGTTCCCAGGCGGTGATTTCGCGGCGCAGTCGCTTGGGGTCGTCGATCCTGCGATCCAGGCACTGGCCCCGCAGAACGCCGATTTCGATCTCGACCATGTTGAGCCAACTTGCGTGCTTTGGGGTGTAGTGGAACTCGATCCGTCGCAAAATCCGCCTGGCTTCGGCGGGCGGGAACGCCTGATAGAGGGCGCCGGCGGAGTGGGTCGATAAATTGTCCTGGACGACCCGGATGATCTCGGCGTCGGGATAATGGATGTCGACGAGGTCGCGCATGCACTGGGCGTAATCTCTTGCCGCACGCCGCTCGGTGACCTTGACCTTGCGCCAGGGACGATGCACGTCGATGAGAACGAAGAGATTGACCGTGCCATTGCGACGATACTCATAATCGTAACGCTCGAGCCTGCCGGGCTTGGCCAGAATGGGCTGACGCGTTTCGCCGATGAGTTGCACCGGGCTTTCGTCGAAGCACACCACTGGCCGTCTGGAGTCGGGCGCCTCGGCATAGAGGTCGAGCACGTCCTCCATGCGGGCGACGTATTCGCCATCGACCTGCGGAATGCACCACATGTCTTTGCGCCAGGGTTTGAGGTCATTTTCGGCCAGGCGCCGCCGAACCGTCTCGTGCGACAGGCTCTTGTGTTCGGTGAGCTTGACCATCGCGCCTGCCAGCAGCTTGAGCGTCCAGCGGGCACGGCCCTTTGGGGGGCTGGCACAGGCGGTCGCCACCAGCAACGCCTCTTCCTTGCCGGTGAGTTTGCGCTCCGCTCCGGGACGCGGCTCTTCGCTCAGCGCCCGCTCCAGATTGCCTTCCACGAAGCGTCGCTTGGTCCGATACACGGTCGAACCGCTCACGCCAACGCTCCTGGCGATCTCTTCGTCGCCGGCCCCGGCATCGGCAGCCAGCAAAATCTGCGCTCGCTTGAGCTTGCGGGACGCATGCTTGCCGCCGCTGAGTAGCGCCCTCAGTTGGGTGCGTTCGATTTGGCTGAGTTCGACCCGATAGCGTACATTCATGGCGTGCCTCCTCGTTCGAGGCACGCACGAACAACTGAATCGGATGGCCGGCGTGAGTCCTTCGACAAAACCCTTCACGCCCACGCAGGGGCAGTATCTGGCTTTTATCCACCTCTATACCCGGCTGCATCGCAGGCCCCCGGCCGAAACCGACATGCAAGAATATTTCCGCGTCAGCCCGCCTTCGGTCCACCAGATGGTGCTAACGCTGGAACGCGCCGGCCTTATCAGACGGCAGCCCAGGACACCTCGCAGCATCGAGGTCCTCGTTGATCCGAAACTCCTGCCGGAGCTAATCTGACCGCCGGACCCAACCTGTCGAAATCACTGTGCAGAGCCACTAGTGGGTGCGGGATAGCGGGAAGAATACACATTTTCCGATTTTCCGAAAGTGAAATATTTCTGCGTGGAGAACTGACAGCCCAAATCAGCTTGAATCAGCTCACGAAATTAGATTTTACGCGCACGCGATTTTTCGCCCCGAGAAGCGTTCGCGCGCCGCAACATCGATCAAATTTCAACTGAGTAGCCCGACGTCGGGCAAATCAGTCGTGGCCGTGCCGGCAGGCTGGAGTCGGTCGGATGGGTTGAACGAAGCGCAGCGATATCCAACGCATCAGGTTGCTATCACGGTGGCATGATCGGGCCATCATCGCCGCAAGGCGATGGGTCGCGCGAGAGCCCAACCACGGCCGGATCAATCTTGAGAATTTCCGACATGGCCCTTAACTGATCAGCCATGCACACGATCGTTCAAGCCTGTCTCAACGGAGCGCGTCCTCGCGACTTCCACCCGCAACTCCCGCTGACGGCGGAAGCAATTGCGCAGGATTGTGCGTCATGTGTCGCCGCCGGCGCGGCCGAACTGCACATCCACCCACGCGGATTGCATGGACAGGAAAGTCTGGCGGCCGTGGACGAGACCATTCGTGCTGTTCGCCGTGCCTGTCCCAACACGCTTGTCGGCGTGTCGACGGGCGCCTGGATCGAGAACGACGAGGCGCAAACCCGAAATGCCATCGCCGGATGGCACGAACTGCCCGATTACGCTTCGGTAAACTTGTCTGAAACGGACGCGCCGGCCGTCATGGGACTACTTGGGCGGCGCGGGATCGGAATCGAAGCCGGGCTCGCCTCGGTGGCCGACGCCGAACGCTTTTTGGATTTCCCCGATCATGGCCGCGTTTTCCGCATCCTGATTGAAATTGCCGAGCAGGATATGGCGGCGGCCCAGGGGATAGGCGATGGTATCGCCGCCATGCTCGACGGCGCTGGCGTGCGGCGGCCTATCCTGCTTCACGGCTTCGATGCGACGGTCTGGCCATTTGTCGCCGTTGCCCATCGACGGCAATGGTCCACCCGGGTTGGGTTGGAGGACGGCAAGCATCTCCCCGATGGCACAATCGCATCCGGCAACGCAGCGCTGGTGGCGGCCGCGGTCGCGATGTTCCGGAGCCCGCAGACCGCGTCGGAATCCTGACAAGAGGTCTTGACGGCTTGTGGAGCTTGAAGCGGCAGATTACGCCCATCGGGCCGCGAGTGGCGCGGACCCGGTGGGCTCCAATCCGCCCTACGCGCTCAATCCATCCTACGAGGTACTGATTGAAATTCTCAAGCCGTCGTGCCGAAGCGAATTTTCCAGATCGTCGGGGCACCGACGAAATACCAGGCTGCAAGACCAAGATCGCAGACGGCGCATCCAATCGAGGAACTCGCCTCGAACGGAATGATCGGGTTTCCATAAAGATGATGCGCAATGTCCCAACAGGTGTGGAGCACCCAACCGATCGCGATGGCCCGATAGTTATCCAATCCTCGATAGGCGAGGAGGGTGATGACGGCACAGAAGCCGAACTCCCAGAGCCCGAATCCGCCGCTGAGGTAAGCCGCTCCGGCGCCCGCCAGAAATATCGCGCTAAACCGCTGCCGCGCCGGCTCGGGAACGAATGAGCACAAGGAGACGAAAGCGGTTGAAACCAACAGAGGAGAGAGCAGGATCGTTGCCGTGAGTTCGAGTTGCGACTGAGGCGACATCAACATACCTTCATATGTGCGGCGCGGTCGCTCGACAGCGGGCAGACTTGGAAGCGTTAAAATCTTGATGAAGGCGCATCAAAGCGTTGCGCGAGCTGTTGAATGCCGACTGGCGATACGCTGCCCGGTCAGGCACGATCATCAGACGTCGCTATCTTCAGACTTCGCTATCTTCAGACTTGGCTAAGTATCTTCTCGATCGATGCCAGCCGCGATTTCATCTCCGCAAAATCCGACTGCAGGGCAGACAACGACGCGGCGCTCGCCGCCTCGGCGGCCGCGGCGATCTCGGCGAGCTTCCGATAGGCAGCCTGACTGTCCGCCAACACCTTGGCTTGTCGCGCGGCGGAAAAATATTTCATGCCGAAGATGAACGCGATCGTGAGAAGCACGAGCGCTGTCATGATTGAGAAGACGATGGAATGGTCAGTCATCCTGGGCCTGCCTTTCAGTCGAGTTTGGCGTTTTGGGGCGTCAACGTCTTGACGGCTTCAACGATCGTCGAAGGTCTCAAGTCGATGGCGAAATCGGTGGCGGCGAAATAGTTGAGCGCTTTTCCGTCGTCCGACAGTTCAAGCTTGCTGAAGACCAGTCCGGCGTCCTCCAGCTTTTGCAAATGCAGATGAAGCAGCGGACGGCTGATGCCGATCTCGCGCGCGAGCCGGCTCACATAATTGCGTCCGCCAGCCTGGAGCGCGGCGATGATCCGCAGCCTGTGAGGATTGGCCAGCGCGGCCAGCGCGGCCAGCATGTTGTCGCCCGTCTTCAAGTGAAATGATCGTTCTTTCATGTGTCAGAATAAACTGACATATGAAAGGTGTTTGGTCAAGAGATCTGTTGCGGTGGTTGGGGTCAGTGAGTAGGCGGATTGCAGTCTATCGGACCGCGCATAGCGCGGCTCGATGGGCGTAATCTGCCGCTTCCGTGCCCGCGACTTCCACGCGTCAAACAACGACGCCCGTGCCGCTCCGCGATTACCGACGCTCGCCGAGATCGCCCGTCGTTTCGACGTCCCTGCCTCATCTCATCGACGCGCAACGTTTGCCGTCGCGCCAGCAGTGGGGCTCCAGCCAGCATGTCTCGGCGGCTTCAGCGACCAGCGGGCTGCCGATCACGCCCAAATTCAATGAAAGCGGCGGGAGCGGCGGCGGCACCGTCGGCTGCAATTACGACGTGAATAGCTGGATCTTTGGGGTCGAGAACGATCTGTCCTGGAGCAATGGCCACGGAAGTTCACCCGATCAGCGCCCCTTCAACCTCGCGGCGGTCAGCCACACCGATCAGAGCTGGCTCGATAGCATACGGGGGCGGATCGGGGTGGCCTGGGATCACGGCTGGATGTCCAACCTGACAGCCGGGGCCGCCTTCACGGAAACGCGTGTGAGCGTCTGTGTTCCAGGGCTCGGGCAATGCGCGAGCGAGTCGAATATCCGAAGGGGCTGGATCGGCGGCTTTGGTGTCGAATACGCGATATGGTCCAATATCTACCTGAAGCTCGAATATCTGCACGCGGACTTCGGCGGCGCTGCGCGCTATTTCAGCACGCCGACCCCGCTCGGCTCGCTTGCTGTCGCGACCCGTGACGTCTCGCTGAAGGACGATCTCGTCCGCGCCGGCCTGAACTGGCGGTTCACCTCGCTGCCCTGACGATGGCTGCGGCGGCAACGCCACGATTTTGAATGATTCAATTCGTCTTGCCGCGGCCGCGCGGCTATCAGGGCTCGCCGCGCGCAGAGAGAACGAGACTCCGGCGGCCGGCCACGTCGCCGGAAATCGCGGGAGGCAAAAACATGATTCGAAATACGGCTTCCGGCTGGGGCAGTGTGTCGCGCTGGTTTCACTGGATCCTGGGCGCCTCCATCATCGGCATGATCGCCTATGGCTGGTGGATGAATCATGTCCCGCCGCGCGCTGATCGCTTTTTCCATCGCTCGATCCATGCCGATATCGGCTATGTCGTGCTGATGCTGACCGTGCTTCGGCTTGCCTGGCGCGGCGTCAATCCGACGCCGGCGTTACCCGGCGATGCGCCGCGGTGGCAGCGGATCGCCGCCCACGTCAGCCACGGCGCGCTTTATCTCGTGACGATCCTGGTGTCGATGCTGGGATGGGCGATGTCGGGAGCCAGCACGCGGAATTATTCGGACTGGTTCGGCCTCTTTCAGGTGCCGCAGTTCACCTCGCCCGACAGGGCGGCTGCGCATGCTTACGAAGACCGGCACATCTTGTTTGCCTATGTGCTGCTGGCGCTGATCGTGCTTCACGTCGCGGCCGCGGCCTGGCATCATTTTGTCAGGCGCGACCGCGTGGCGATGCGGATGGTCGACGGGCGGCCGAGCTTGTAGATTGGGTTCGCTAATCTTGCTGCGTCATAACCGGCTTATCCCCTCGTCCTGAGGAGCCGCGCCTTCGCGCGGCGTCTCGAAGGATGGCCACAAGCGGGCCTCATGGTTCTCCGAGCGATGCGAAGCATCGTCCGGAGACGGCGCAAGGGCGCCTCCTCACCATGAGGGTCAGTGACGCAGTAAGATCAACCGAAGGCTCAACTCGCCAACTTATGAATGGCGGATTGCGCTGTCGCCAATCTGCCGTCCTTGTCGAAGGATAGGGGCAATGGCCGTGATCAAGACCGACCTCTCCGAGGTCTACCGAGAGTACATTGCCTGCCTGAATAGGCAGGATTGGCCGAAGCTCGGACAGTTCGTTCATGACGAAGTGGTCCACAACGGTCGGCGGATCGGGTTATCAGGTTATCGCGACATGTTGGTGAGAGACTTTGATGAAATTCCGGACCTTTATTTCAACATCCGGATGCTGATTTCCGATCCACCTTATATCGCGAGCCGGCTAAGCTTCGACTGTACGCCAAAGGGAACGTTCCTTGGCCTCGATGTAAGCGGGAAGAGAGTTTCGTTTACCGAGAATGTATTTTACGAATTTCGGAGAGAAAAGATTCGCGAAGTATGGTCGGTCATAGACAAAGCGGCCATCGAAGCTCAGCTTTAGTTCGTGGGGCGATGGGTTTCGCAAGGGCTCAACCCATCCTGCGATGTTCGCAATAACGCGGGCCTGTGGTTATGGGTCCCGGCTCGCGCTCGCTTTGCTTGCTCGGCCGGGACGGCGAGCGAGTGATACTGCCGCCGCCTGTCACGCTTCCCCAAACACCCGCCGGAAGATCGTATCCACATGCTTGAGGTGATAGCCGAGGTCGAACTGCTCCTCGATCTCCTTGTCGCTGAGATATTTCTTCACATCCGCATCTCTCTTCAGAAGCGTCTGGAAGTCGCCTTCGCCGCGCCAGACCGGCATGGCGTTGCGCTGCACGAGCCTGTAGGCGTCTTCGCGGCTCGCGCCCTTTTGCGTCAGCGCGATCAGGAGCCGCTGCGAATGGACGAGGCCGCCGAGGCGGTCGAGGTTCTTCTGCATGTTTTCGGGATAGACCAACAGCTTGTCGATCAGGTTGGCGAGGCGGTTGAGCGCGAAGTCGAGGGTGACCGTCGCATCGGGGCCGATCATGCGCTCGGCGGAGGAGTGCGAGATGTCGCGCTCATGCCAGAGCACGACATTCTCCAGCGCCGGCGTCACATAGGCGCGCACCATGCGGGCGAGGCCGGTGAGGTTTTCCGACAGCACCGGGTTGCGCTTGTGCGGCATGGAGGAGGAGCCTTTTTGCCCCTCCGAGAAAAACTCCTCCGCTTCCAAAACTTCCGTGCGCTGCAGGTGGCGGATTTCGGTGGCGAGCCGCTCGACCGAGGAGGCGATCACGCCAAGCGTTGCAAAATACATCGCGTGGCGATCGCGCGGGATCACCTGGGTCGAGATCGGCTCCGGCGTCAGCCCCATGGCTTTCGCGACATGCTCTTCCACGCGGGGGTCGATCTGCGCAAAGGTGCCGACCGCGCCCGAGATGGCGCAGGTGGCGACTTCCTTGCGCGCGGCGACCAGGCGCTCGCGGGCGCGGCTAAATTCCGCATAGGCATACGCAAGCTTCAATCCGAAGGTGACCGGCTCGGCATGGATGCCGTGGGAGCGGCCGACGGTCGGTGTCATCTTGTGCTCGAAGGCGCGCTTCTTCAGCGCGGCAAGAACGCGATCGACGTCGCCGATCAGAAGGTCAGCGGCGCGGGTGAGCTGGACGTTGAGGCAGGTGTCGAGCACGTCGGAGGAGGTCATGCCCTGGTGCACGAAGCGCGCCTCGGGGCCGACGATTTCGGCCAGATGGGTGAGGAAGGCGAGGACGTCGTGCTTGATCTCGCGCTCGATCTCGTCGATCCGCGCGACGTCGAAGCTGGCATTCTTGGCCTTGGCCCAGATCGTCCTGGCGGCTTCCTTCGGGATCACGCCCAGTTCGGCCAGCGCATCCGCCGCATGCGCCTCGATCTCGAACCAGATCTTGAAGCGCGTCTGCGCCTCCCAGATCGAAGCCATTTCCGGGCGGGTGTAGCGGGGGATCATCGCGGTCTCCAGGCGAGGTCGCGGGGCGTCGCTGGCGTGTCTTGCGCCATTTCACGGGCGACTCCCGGCGAACATGTTTTTACACCGCGCTTTAGCAGAGCGGCCGGGGTGAGACAAACGCCGGCCGCGCCGGAGGCGGGGCCTCCGGCCGCCGGCTAGTCTCACTGCGTCACGGTCGGTTTTATCCCCTCGTCCTGAGGAGCTTGCGTCAGCAAGCGTCTCGAAGGATGAGGCCCGGGAAAGTGGGTCGCGGGGCCTCCATGGTTCGAGACGGCGCGCATGCGCGCCTCCTCACCATGAGGGGTTCAATGACCAGCCTGGGACAGGCCAAACCAGGGTCAATCACGGATTATTGACTGACAGATATTGAAATCTGTCAGCGAGATGCCCTATATTGCATTCAACGCCACACGTTGGGGCGTCCCGCGGGTTTGCCGCCCAAACGGGGGCGAGCCGGCGGAAATGCAAGGAAATACCGCCATGACCATCGAAATTCTCCATTTGACCGCCCAAATCCAGCGCTGGGTCAATGCCCGCGTCGCCCATTATCTTGCCGAACAGGTCCACAGGCTGCCCCATTAAGGGGTAAGCTACCGGCAACCCGCCAGATCGCTTCGCGTTAGCTATAGGCAACCGAGGGTGCGCGCATGAACGACACGTTGGTCCTGACGCCTGAGCGGATCCTCGAGGTCACCGAGGACGTGCTACGCCGCTACGGTCTGGCCAAGGCCACCGTGGTGGATGTGGCCCGGGCGCTCGATGTCAGCCACGGCAGCGTCTACCGCCATTTCCCGAGCAAGGCTTCGCTGCGCGAGGCGGTTGCCAAACGCTGGCTCGACCGGGTCAACGCGCCGCTGCAGCAGATCGCGGAAGGCGTGGGCCCTGCGCCCGCCAAGCTGGAGCGCTGGCTGCGCACCATGATCGCGATCAAGCACAAGAAGGTAGCCGACGACCCCGAGATGTTCGAGACCTACCTGACGCTGGCGCAGGAGGCGTGCAAGGTCGTCAGGGCGCACAAGGAGGGCCTGATCGATCAGGTCGCGCAGATCCTGTCGGAAGGCGTGAAGCAGGGCGCGTTCCAGGTCGCCGATACCAAGGCCACCGCCCGTGCGCTGTTCGAGGCCACCAGCCGCTTCCATCATCCCGCCCATGCCGAAGAATGGAAGGATCCGCAGCTCGCAACGCGGATCGACGTCCTGCTGGCGCTGTTGCTGAGGGGTGTCGAGGCGCGCAAGCGTTGATCGTCGTTCCGGCTCCACCACCGAAGCCATTTCCGGATAATCTGATAGCCTCACAACTAGTCTAACCCCTCGTCCTGAGGAGCGGCGCCTTCGCCGCGTCTCGAAGGATGAGGCCGCAGTCGGGCCGCATGGTTCGAGACGGCGCAAGAGCGCCTCCTCACCATGAGGGTCTAATAATGCTCCCTCCCATTCCGATTGCGCGCCGCTGCCCCTCCGTTGTTTGATATCCCTCAAACCGGGCGCCGACCCGGCCGATAGATTCGCCGCGGAGGAACGCGTGCTGCTGGCACTCTTTGCGGATATCCATGCCAACCGGCAGGCGTTTGCCGCCTGCCTGGATGCGGCGCGGTCGCGCGGCGCGCGGCGGATCATCCTGCTGGGCGATTACGTCGGCTATGGCGCCGATCCGGAATGGACGGTGGAGACCGTGATGGGCCTCGTCGAAAGCGGCGCGATCGCCGTGCGCGGCAACCATGACAGCGCCATCGGCACGCCAAGCGAAACCATGAACGCCGAAGCGCTGGCCGCGATCGAATGGACGCGCGGCCGGTTGAGCGCGGCGCAGCGTCAATTTCTCGCGGCTCTCCCCTTGAAGCGTGAGGAGGAGGATCGCCTCTACGTTCATTCCGAGGCCGCCCACCCGGAAAGATGGCGCTATGTGCAGGCGACGGCGGACGCGGCGCGCAGCATGATCGCGACACCGGCGCTGGTCACGTTCTGCGGCCACATCCACCGCCCCGCGCTTTACTCGATGTCGGTCACCGCCAAGATGACGAGTTTTGTCCCGACCGCGGAAGTTCCCGTGCAGCTTCTCAAAGGGCGGCAATGGCTCGCCGTCGCAGGCTCGGTCGGACAACCCCGCGACGGCGATCCGGCGGCGTGCTTCGTCACTTTCGAAACCGTGACGCGGGAGATCACCTATTGCCGCGTGCCCTACGATGTCGAGACGGCGGCAAGCAGGATCAGGGAAAACGGCTTGCCGGCCTGGCTCGCCGATCGCCTCTCGGACGGGAGATGAGCCGTGGCGGGGCCTTCGATCGAGCCCGGGATGGTCATCGACGGCTTTACGGTCGGCGAGTGCGTTCATAATGGCGGCATGGCGACGCTGTGGAGCGTCACGCACCCCGACACGTCAGCGCCGCTGTTGATGAAGATTCCCCGCGTCTCCGAAGGCGAAGATCCCGCCGCGATCGTCTCGTTCGAGATGGAGCAGATGATCCTGCCGCGGCTGAAGGGGCCGCATGTCCCGGCCTGTTTCGCGACCAGCGATTTCACCCGTCAGGCCTATGTCGTGATCGAGCAGATTCCGGGCGAGACGCTCTACCGGCGCCTTCCCGATCTGCCGCTTGCCTACGAGGAAGCCCGCGTCATCGTCGGCAAGATCGCGTCCGCTTTGGCCGACCTGCACCGGCAAAACGTCATTCATCACGACATAAAACCCTCCAGCATCATGTTCCGCCCGTCCGGCGAGGCCGTGCTGATCGACTACGGCCTGTCGCACCACAAGCAACTGCCCGATCTGTTGCAGGAGGAATTCCGCCTGCCGTACGGCACCGCGCCCTACATGGCGCCGGAGCGCCTGCTCGGGGTGCGGGACGATCCGCGCAGCGACCTGTTCTCGCTGGGCGTGCTCCTGTATTTCTTCACCACCGGGGTGCGGCCGTTCGGCGAGACCGAAACCTTGCGCGGCATGCGGCGGCGGCTGTGGCGCGACCCGCATCCGCCGCGCAAGCTGAAACCCGACTATCCGCCCTGGCTGCAGGAGGTGGTGCTGCGCTGCCTCGAGATCGAGCCGGTGTGGCGCTATCCGACCGCCTCGCAGCTCGCGTTCGAGCTCGGCAACCCCGGCCAGATCAAGCTCACCGCGCGATCGGAGCGTATCAAGCGCGATCCGCTCGCCACGGTGTGGCGGCGCCGCTTCAACCGCGGCCTGGTTGAGCCGAAGCAGAAGTCCGATGTGTCGGCGCAATTGGCGTCGAGCCCGATCGTGGCGGTCGCGCTCGACACCACGGAAGACGCCGAGGAAATTCGCGCTGCGCTGCGCGTCACCGCGAGCCGCATCCTGGCGACGCTGCCGTCGGCGCGGCTCGCCTGCGTCAATGTCTTAAAGCTCGGCCGCATCACCATCGACCGGACGCTCGACGAGCAGGGCCACAACAAGCACGTCGACCGGCTGGTGGCGCTGAAACACTGGGCGAGCCCGCTCAAGCTCGACGAGAGCCGCCTCACGGTCCATGTGCTCGAAGCCATCGATCCGGCTTCCGCGATCCTGGAATTCACCGAGGCCAATCATGTCGACCACATCCTGATCGGCGCGCGGCAGCGTTCTGGCCTGAGCGCGCTGCTCGGCAGCGTCTCGGCCAAGGTGGCGTCGGAAGCAAGGTGCACCGTGACCGTGGTGCGGCCGCCACGCGCGGCGCTGCAATCGGCGCAAAAGGATGTCGCGCAGGACCGGGACATGCCGCCGGTTTTTTAGGCCGCTCGGCATTGAACGCGAAGGGCGTTCGGCTAGTCCAAGGGACGGTTCGGCCCAGCTTTTCGAGACCATATGTCCGCATTGGATCAAATCTTCGCCGGTGGTGCCCTGGTTTGCGGCCTTGCGACCTGGATCGTGCCGCCGCTGCTGTTCGCTGCGCCCTGGAAAGAGAGGCCGCGGACGTCGTTGGCCGCGGTCGGCCGCACGATCGGCACTCTTGTCATAGCCGCATGCTTCTCCGCGGCCGGTGTCTTGCTTGCGCTGCTTGCCTTCGCGTTCGCGCAAAACACGGACCTCGCCTGGTACGGCCTGCTCGCGATCGCGGCATTCTGGGTGCTCCTGGTGACGGGGAGCTATATCGGCAGCCAATGCTCTCGCGGCCAGCCGAACGGGACTGAGGGACGTTAGGGTGCCTCGCCATGCTTCGCGGCACGACGTCGCCACCCTTTGCGGTGGCAATCATGCCGCGAAACGGCTAGCTTGAGCTTTCGGCAAATGGGGCTCGGTCGATGAACGAAATCACGTTCGAGGCAGCACTCGACGGTCGCGTCGAGCAAATGCTGGACGCCTGCACCCGGTGCGGCAAATGCGTCGAGGCGTGTCCGAGCGTCGAACCGGCCGGTATCGCCGATGCAAATCCTGTCGAGGTGATCACCGGCGTGATCGATCTAATCCGCAGCGGCGCCGGTCCCGAGGCATCGCGCAGATGGGCATCGTCCTGCACGCTCAGCGGCGAGTGCATCAAGGCCTGCGACTACGGCGTCAATCCGCGCTTTCTGCTGGCAATGGCCCGCGCGTCCGTGGTGAAGGCGACACGGGAGCTGCCGGAACGCCGCCGGCAGGGCGTGCAGAATTTCCGCGATCTCAGCCGAGACGTGGCGGTGTTGTCGCAACTACAGCTCGATCGCATCGTGCTCGAGCGGCTCGGCCAGGGATCGGCCGCGGCGGCCGCGCCGAACGAACTGCCGGACTTCGTCTTCTACACCGGCTGCAACGTGCTCAAGACGCCGCACATTGCCTTGCTGGCGCTCGACATCATGGACAAGCTCGGCCTGACCTACCGGGTACTGGGCGGCCCGAGCCATTGCTGCGGCGTCCAGCAGTTGCGGGCCGGAGACGTCGAGATGTCGGGCCGAATGGGCACCAACACCATCGAACGATTGTCGCAGAGCAAGTCCGGAAACGTATTGTCCTGGTGTCCGAGCTGCTATGTGCAGTTCACCGAGACGACGCTGCCCACGCTCGAGAAGCAGCGTGGCGCCAAACCATTCGAGCTCACGCCGTTCATTCTGTTCCTGGCCAGCCGGCTGCCCGATCTTGCACCCCATTTCGCCAATGCCGTCCCGATGCGCGTGGCCTTGCACCGTCATCCCGGCGTGGCCGGGGTCATGGAGGCGGCCGCGGAACTTCTCAACGCCGTTCCGGGCGTCGAACTGGTTGAACTAGGCGTGCCGGCCGCCGGACTGCAGAGCATCAGCCTCGGCGCGCTGCCGGCCTACAAGCGGCAATTGCAGCTTGCCGAACTCGAGGCGGCGCGCGAGCACGGCGTTGACGCGATCGTCGCGGTCTATCACTCCGATCACCGCGAGTTGTGCGCGCACGAGCGCGATTGGCCGTTTCGCATCGTCAACATCCTGGAGGTCGTCGGCAGAAGCATGGGACTGCATCAGCCCGATCGCTTCAAGGAGCTCAAGATCATGCAGGACGCCGACCTGATCGTATCGGAATGTCAGGAGCTGATCGAGCAGCACGCGCTCGATCCGAACAAGGCGCGCGAGGTCGTCGTGAAGGCGATGCTCGGCGATCAGCCGCTGCCGCTTCTGCGGTTAGCCCCGTCCGGCGACTCTGCGGCGAAAGACGCAAGATAGGCGGGCAGGAGGCTGATGCGCTCGCGGCAAGGGGTGCGTGCAACCCGGCTTCGGCTTCTGATCGAGCGACGAAATCTCAGATCGCTTCGCCGCGCGCCAGCGCCGCCGCATTGCGGATCGCGGAAATGTTTTTCTTGTAGGCGTCCATCGTGCCGCCCTTGAACACGGCGGAGCCGGCGACGAAGGCGTTGGCGCCGGCGGCTGCGAGCTGGCCGGAGACATCAGGGCTGACGCCGCCATCGACCTCGATGTCGATCGGACGGCCCGCGGTCATCGCGCGCAGATCCTGGATTTTGCCGAGCGCGGAGGGGATGAAGGCCTGGCCGCCGAAACCGGGATTGACCGACATCACCAGCACCAGGTCGATCATGTCGAGCACATATTCGATCGCCGTGATCGCCGTGCCCGGGTTGAGCGAGACGCCGGCCTTCTTGCCGAGCGCGCGGATCGCCTGCAGCGAGCGATGCAAATGGGGGCCTGCTTCGGCATGCACCGTGATGTGGTCGCAGCCGGCCTTGGCGAAGGCTTCGAGATACGGATCGCACGGCGAGATCATCAGATGCGCGTCGAAGATTTTCCTGGTGTGCGGGCGGATCGCCTTGATGACGTCGGGGCCATAGGAAATGTTGGGCACGAAATGCCCGTCCATCACGTCGAGATGGATCCAGTCGGCGCCTGCCGCATCGACGGCGCGGACCTCGTCGCCGAGCTTGGAAAAATCCGACGCCAGGATCGACGGCGCGATGACGAGGGGGCGTGGCGCGAAGGAAGTGGACATGATCGCCTTCCGGAACCGTATCAAAAGCGTGCGAGAGGCAACCTCGCTAACATGAGCGAGCCAACCCGGCAATGCGGGCGGGCACCTTGACTATGCCCGCTTGCGTTTCGGTGTACTGCGACTTGATTTTTTCGGAACCAGCGCCGGGCGGGCGGCGGCCGCCGCAAGGCCGCGCTCGACCCATTTCTTGAGCGACGGTTCGGTCCGGTAGCCTTCCGGGGCGACGCGAATGAAACCGGTCATCCGGCGCCCGCCGATATCGGCCGGCTGCGCATGCGCCTCGCCCAAAAACCGATCGCGCGTGTCCGGATTCACCCGCACCAACAGACCGCCTCTGCCGCTGACGGAACAGCACATGACGTCGCTGGCCATGAAGGACAGGCCGCCCATCAGCTTCTTTTCGACGATGTCGCGCCGCCCGGCCAGGATACGGCGGACGCGCTCGGCGGTATTTTCATCGTAAGCCATCGATCAACCCGCGCGGTAGATATGGAGCGCCGATCATCGCCCGGTGCGACCAAAGATCAAGCGCCTGATGGCGGGGGGAGGGGAGGAAATTTCTGCCGCGTGCGGCACCAATTGCCCGGGTTCGAAGCCGGCCGTCATGCGAAAAGCTCTTATTTTACGTGTGTTTTGTTGATGGCACGGCGCTTGCTCACCCTGAAGGCCGATAAACCAAGTAAGCCGCTCTGACGCGGCGTTTGTATGGAGTTTGCCATGCTGATGGCCCTTGGCGCTATCTCTTCCGCGGTCGATGCGCTGCAGTCGCTGACTTCGTCGTCGTCTTCGCAATCCTCGAGCTCGGCCCAAACGTCGAGTTCCCCGTTCGGCTTCGACACCACCGCACCCTCGACCGCTCCCCCGAACACCTTCGGCTCCAACGGCGTTGCGCAGATTTCGCCGCAGACCATGAGCGCGCTGATCGCGGCGCAAGGCCAGGCGGGGTCCTCGACCACCGCCACCAGCAGCGCATCGCAAGACCCATCCCAAGCCCTGCAGAACCTGTTCTCCCAGATCGATACCAATGGCGACGGACAGATCACCAAGAGCGAATTCGAGAACGCGCTCGGCGCCGGCGGGACCAACCTCGCGCAGGCCGATGACGTCTTCAGCAAGCTCGATACCAATGGCGACGGCTCGGTCAGCCTCAGCGAATTGAAGTCCGCGCTGCACGGCGCCGGCGGCCATCACGGTGGCGGCCACCATCATCATGTCGCAAGCTCCGGCGATACCGACGGCACCAATGCGACCGATGGCAGCTCCAGCGGCACCGACAGCAGCGGCTCGGGCACCGATGCGTTGCTGCAAGCGCTCGCCGGCGCCTCCAGCACGTCCACGACCAATAGCGACGGCTCGACCACGACGTCAGTGACCTATGCCGATGGCTCGAAGGTGACGCTGACGACGCCGGCAGCCTCGTCCTCCAGCTCCGCGAACTCGTCGAGCAGTTCAGCTACCTCGTCCTACAATTTCGTCGAGCAGATGATCCAGCGCGAGGCGCAGGCGCTTTCGGCCTCGGCTGCCACGTCGCTCTCGGTCAGCGCCTGAGATCAGCGCAAGTTCCTAGAGCGCGATGGCCAGGGCGGACATGACGCGGACATGCCGAAATCGGTGCGGACGACCAGAAACGGAGTGTGACGCCAGACACAAATCTCTGGCGGCCAGCAGTTCGAATCTCTTCGCGCGATGGGAAAGGTCGCTGTCGGCTTGCCGACCCTTGAGACCCGTAAGTACCGGCTGACGCCGGGCCGGCATCGCTCGCCCAAGCGATCAAGGCCATCATTGCGCTGCTCGGCCGAATCCAGGGCGCAAGGTGCTCCGGCAGTCTCCTGGCGCTTTGATCCTCAACGCCTTTTCGCTCCAAGAGCCGGCTCGGCACCTCGCCGGCTGGCAGCGCACCTTTCCAAAATCAATGTGCAGACAAACACTTGCGCCCCAAATCGACCGCAGCGACCTCGTCGCTGTTATCTTGCCGTCCTAAACCATCATCGCTCACGATGGCGTGTCGCGGGATGTGATACCGTCGTCGCCGAACACGGCACGACGGTGGGGAGCATGGCATTGAAGCTTGGCATCTACCTGAACTCGCAGCATCCGGTAGGCGATGATCCTGCCCGTCGTTTCGCCGAAACGCTGGAGCAAGTGCGCCTTGTTCGTTCGCTCGGGTTTGACTCGATCTGGGCCGGCGAGCACCACATCACCCCGGGCTTCCACTTCTTTCCACAGCTGCCGCTGCTGCATCGGCTCGCCGGGGAGGCCGAGGGCCTGTGGATCGGGACCAACGTCACGTTGCTGCCGCTGCACAATCCAGTTGAACTGGCGGAAGCCGGTGCCTTTCTGGACGTCATCACTGGCGGCAAGTTCCTGCTTGGCGTCGGACTCGGCTATCGGCCCGAGGAGTACCAGATGTTCGGTGTGCCCATGTCGGAGCGCGTGAGCAGGTTCACCGAGGCCGTCGAGATCATCCGGCGGCTGTGGAGCGAAGACCGGGTCACGCATTCCGGGCGTCACTGGCAATTCAGCGATGCCACCATTGCACCGCGCCCGCTGCGAGCGCCGCGCCCGCCCATCATTATTGGCGCGCAAGTGGACGCGGCCATCGCGAGGGCGGCCAAGATCGGTGACGGCTGGCTTTCGATGCCAACACACACGCTCGACCAACTCGACGCGCAGATGTCGGTGTTCAAGTCCGCGCGGTCCGCAACAAAGCTGCCGCCAGCGGAGCATTTCTGCCGATTGCTCGAGGTGGGCTGCGCGACCGATGACGATACCGCGATCCGCCGCTCGGCCCCATTTCTCCTGGAGAAATACAAATCCTATGTGTCGTGGGGCTTGGAGGGACTCACTCTCGATCCGAACGCCGCCCCCGAGCAACAGTTCCGCGCGCTGGCGTCTAAGCGGTTTGCGGTGGGCGCGCCCGCAAGTGTCATCGATATGCTGGTCGCCCAACATCGCTGCGGTATTAACCACCTCTCGATGCGCGTGAGTTGGCCGGGGATGGGCCAGGACGAGATCCTCGCCAGCATCGAGCTTCTTGGCCGCAAGGTTCTTCCCGCGGTGCGGCACCGAACCGCGCCCGCGGGGCCGTAGCGCCGCCATCGAAAGCCGCAGCCGATCGGGTGCAGCGCAGTTCGGAGGCCGTCGCAGATTAGCCAATGGGGGCGCTTGGTCGGCGCTGACATCATAGCGCCACGGCGAAGCAATAGTGGTGTGCTGGGCATGTTCAGTAGCTTGGAGGTGAAAGTCCTCTACCCAACCTGATGGAGGTGAAGGGTTAGCGACAACGCAAGGGCTGTCGCCGCGAGGCGAGGTCTGAAGGAAGCGTATAGCAAACG
>Ga0307479_10002324_pt1 | contig 17267 bp, 14 predicted proteins | sample atmos_gasesECM4C_FD_203743 | JGI IMG/M metagenome (GOLD analysis project Ga0307479, IMG submission 203743) | Hardwood forest soil microbial communities from Morgan-Monroe State Forest, Indiana, United States - atmos_gasesECM4C_515 | ecosystem: Environmental > Terrestrial > Soil > Temperate... | reverse complement strand
GTCCAACGGCTGGAGCTGAACGGGGATGCGGGCACCGCAACCATCAGCGCCAGCACAAGTATCAGCGGCAACCTCGCACTTCCGAACACTACGTCGAGCTCCGTGGGCGTGCTCACCTTGGGGGGCACGCCGTTCTTGCACAACTTCGGCACTGGCAACACCTTCGTCGGCGCATCGGCCGGGAACATGATCATGACGGGACAGTTCAACACCGCAGTGGGCTCTTCCGCGCTCTTGTCCAACACGACGGGCAACACCAACTCCGCTTTCGGCGCGGGCGCGCTCCAGTTGAACACAATTGGCCTCCGCAACTCCGCCTTCGGCTTCGACGCGCTCTTGTCCAACACGACGGGCATGCAAAACTCCGCCTTCGGCAAGTTCGCGCTTATCGCCAACACGACGGGCTCCAACAACTCCGCATTCGGCGTCGGCGCGCTTGAGAACAATGCGACGGGCTCCGGTAACGCCGCCTTCGGCGCGTCCGTGCTCATGGCCAACACAGGCGACAACAACTCCGCTTTCGGCATTAGCACGCTCGTCGCCAATACGACGGGCTTCAACAACTCCGCCTTCGGCATCGACGCGCTCGGGAGCAACACGACGGGCATGCAAAACTCCGCCTTCGGCTCAGGCGCGCTCCAGAACCTCACGAGCGGAGACCTCAACACTGCCATAGGAGCGGGCACGGGCAACAGCCTCACGAGCGGCAGCAGTAACGTCTACATTGCCAACAGCGGAGCTGGCAGCGAATCGAATACCATCCGTGTCGGCACTGTGGGAACACAGACGACGACCTTCATCGCCGGAATCAACGGAGCGACGAGTGCCAGCGGCGTGGCGGTCTTTGTCAACTCCTCGGGCCAGCTTGGCACGACCACCTCCTCGCGGCGGTTCAAGCACGAGATCGCCGACATGGGCGGGGAGAGCGACCTGGTGATGAAGCTGCGGCCGGTGGCGTTCTATTACAAACCCGAGCTCGACGAGACGCAGACCCGGCAGTACGGCTTGGTGGCCGAGGAGGTGGCGCAGGTGGCTCCGCAGCTCGTGGTCTTCGACAAGGATGGCACTCCGCAGACAGTGCGCTATCACTTCGTCAACGCCATGCTCCTGAACGAAGTCCAGAAGCAGCGGACGATCATCGTAAGCCAGGAGTCCAAGATCCAGAACCTGGAGGCTCGCCTGGCGAGGCTGGAGACGACCATCGCAGGGCGATGAACCTGGAGCCAGGTAGTGTTCTCTCCGAGTTTCGAACTGTGATCTGGCGGTCCGTCTCGCTTTGCAAGTCGCAGTCTTGTTCAGAAGTTCTGGATGAAAGTGACATACGTACATTTGAAGTATGAGAAGGACTTGCACTAACACCCGCTTGTCAATCAAGCAGTACAAATTTTGCGTTGACTTCGCATCAAGCCGAGAGTAGTGTTCGCACAATTTCCCGGGGCATCACCCAGCTTCCTTGCATGTCCTCACTCGGTAGGGGCGTGCGGCGGCTTTACCCGAGAGAAAATCTGGATTTCTTCTGCTACAGATGAGAGGAGTGACCCCATGAAACGGACCATGAGATGGGTTGGGGTAGGTTTGTTGTTTTCTCTGGGTTTGGGGGCGGCAGGAATGCAGGCACAGCAGCCCGTGGCAGCGGAGCCGCAGGCTCCGAGCCGGACGGTGCAGACACCAGCGGAGTTGGTGCCGGCGTTACCGGTTCCTCGCTTGGTCAAGTTCGCGGGCACATTGAAAGATGAGTTGGGCAAGGCACGCACTGGCGTAGTGGGCGTGACGTTTGCCATCTACAAGGAGCAGGAAGGCGGGGCGGCGCTGTGGCTGGAGACGCAGAATGTGGAGTTGGATGAGCAGGGGCGCTACACCGTTCTGTTGGGGTCGAGTAAGAGTGAAGGGTTGCCGCTGGAGCTGTTCACAGCGGGAGAGCCGCGCTGGTTAGGCGTGCAGCTGAATCTGCCGAAAGAGACGGAGCAGCCACGCGTGCTCTTGGTGAGCGTGCCGTATGCCTTGAAGGCCGTGGACGCGGAGACACTGGGAGGCAAACCACTCTCATCGTTTGTGCTGGTGAGGTCTCCGTCAGAAGGCGTTGTGGGAGTGGGCACACAGCTCAAAGCAGCCACAGGAGTTACTGGGGCAGCCGCGATTGGCGGCGGTGGCACGCCGAACGTTGTGACGAAGTTTGACGCGACGGGGGCGAACGTAATCAACTCTTCGATCTCAGACAACGGGAGCCGGATCGCTGCGGGGGAGGGGATTGATTTCAGCAGCGATTTCAGTTTTGTGGGGAACGCCAATCCGGCGGCGACGGGGCGGGTGCAGATGTTTGACCGGGCGTTTGTGGGATTTGTGATCCGGGGGCTGAACGTGCTGTTCGAGACGCTGCAGGGGAGCCCGGCGGTGCCCACCGAGGTGATGCGGGTGACGCAGGGGGGCAACGTGGGGATCGGGACGACGGCACCGGGGCAGAAGCTGGAAGTAGCGGGGAACGTGAAGATCAGCGGTGGCGGCAACGCGCTGGTATTCCCGGACGGCACGGTGATGACGAGTGCCGGTATGGGCACCGCCGGGGGAACAATCACCGGGGTCACAGCAGGGACGGGCCTGAGTGGCGGCGGCACGACGGGAGGCGTCACGCTTAACAATACCGGCGTACTCTCTTTCAACGGACGCCCTGGCTTGGTGACTCCTACTGCGGGTGACTACTCGTTCGCACAGATTAGCGGCGCAGCGACAACAGCCCAATTCCCCGCGGCGTCATTGGTGCGCACAATCACCTACCTGGCGGGTTGTGACAGCTGTAGCCCTCTGACCACCGCGGATAGTCAAAATACCATCTATGTCGATCTTATCGGGGGCATGACGATCAACTCAGTCACATGCTTTTCCGATGCAGGCGGTCCGACAGTAAATATTCAGGGCAACCACGCAGGAACGCTCACAAATGTCCTTAGCGCCAATCTGACCTGTTCCACTGCCGGCGCCACAAGCTCCAGCTTCTCAACGAGCACGCTCAGCCTGAATGACAGCCTCAACTTCGTAATGGCCACAGCGGACGGGGTGGCCAAGCGAGTGACCGTGATCATCAAAGCCACCGTGAACTGAGGCGCCCGGCGTGCGGAAGCTTTGGCGGCGCCTCATGAATTACACTACTAAGTTAGGAGTAGCAGTGTCGGCTTTCGAAGCCAGTAATGTCGCTCATTGAAACCGAAACCTCATGCGGGGACAACTGGCGCTCAGCCAACCCGACATGCAGGAAAATGACATGAATAATCGCATTGTACGTCGCTCGATGCGAGCATTAGCGTTCGTGACGGTGCGCATCGCTCTTGTAGGAATCGTGTCGCTTGCGCATGGGCAAAACGCGCAATCTCCTACCTCCTCTGGTACGAACCAAAAACACGGTCCGCTGCAGATTGTGGCCAAGTCTGCTGGCACCTCACGAGTACCCTCCGCCTCCGGCGCATCGGCTCCGATGTGCGTCGATTCTGTAGGAAACCCCGGTACGTGCCTGTTCAATGATTATGGCGGTCCGGTGATCTCGAACATTGATGTGGTCGTCGTTTACTGGAGCAGCAGCATCAGCAGCGTGGTCAATTGCGGTGACCATGATTCCCTTGGAAATTGTATCGGCATCAGCCAGTTCCACAGTGCCGTGGTGAACAGCACGTATCTCGACATGCTAGGTGAATACAACACGAAAGGCGTTAACGCGACCGCGGGAAGCAAAATCGGAATGCCCGGGACCCAGGTAATAGGCCGCGGGACACTACATTCAGGCTCGCCGTTCATTATCATTCCCAGCAACTTGGGCACTATGCTCAGCGATTCGGATATTCAGAAAGAAATTCAGAGCCAGATTGCAGCGAACCACCTCCCCGCTCCGGCAACGGATAGCCTGGGCAATGTGAACACGACCTATATGGTGTACTTTCCGCCCGGCGTGACGATTTCTCTTCCCGGTAACGTTGTCAGTTGCGCTGCCGGAGGATTCTGCGGATACCACAGCACCTATAAGGTGGGTAATCTAGGCGTGCCCTATGGTGTCATTCCTGATTTTGGTAAGGGAAGCGGCTGCGATATCGGTTGCGGACTTGGCACCCAGTGGCAGAACATAACTTCCACTACCAGCCATGAGTTGGGAGAGGCGATCACTGATACTGCCGTCGGCCTCGCCACAGGCACAACATTCGATTACCCACTCACCTGGTACGACGTCAATAACGGCGAGATCGGCGATCCCTGTGATGTTAATGGGTCCGAAGTTGCCCTTCAATTCGGTGCGACCACCTTTGTCGTCCAGCAGTTGTTTTCGCAAAAAGCGTATAAACTAGACCACAATGCAGGCTGTGTCTCTCCAGGAACGCCGACCTTCACGCTTACCGCTCCAGCTAGCAGCACTCTGGGAATTGCATTCGACGTAAAAGTGACCGCCAACAACGGTGACGGCAGCAATTACCTGGGTACCATCCACTTCACCAGCAGTGATGGGAGTGCCAGCCTGCCGACGAACTACACGTTTACTTCCGCAGATGCTAACACCCACACGTTTACCGGTGGCGTGACCCTGAATACGGGAGGTGCCGACGCGATCACCGTGTCCGATGCGCGACAGACCTCGAATCCGGGTGGCGCAACCGTAAATGTGGGAACGCAGCCGACAACTATTTCGGTTGGGTCCTCCGGGAACCCCTCGCTGTACGGCCAACCGGTGACCTTGACGGCCAGCGTCACCTCTCCTGCCGCGGGCACGCCGACTGGCAGCGTCACATTCTTTGATGGCGCGAACCAACTCGGCAGCGGCACGCTGAACGCCCAGGCGTCGGCAAACCTCTCAACTTCTTCGCTTTCTTCCGGCAGCCATACCATTAATGCCATGTATGGTGGGGACCCCACCTTTTCAGCCAGCTCCTCTCCGCCTTTGACCCAGGCCGTCAACCAGGCCTCGACCTCGACAACGGTTTCTTCCATTCCCAACCCATCGTTGCTTGAAAACTCCGTGCTCCTTACAGCGAACGTGACCCCCACGCCCCCTGGCGGAGGAACACCCGATGGCAGCGTCCAGTTCTTCGACGGGACAACCTCACTGGGGACGGCACCGTTGACAGGCGGTATGGACTCGCTGAGCGTCAGCGGGCTCGCCCAGGGAACGCACAACATCACTGCCATGTACAGCGGTTCGTCCAATTACGTCGCCAGCACGTCGCCGATGCTTGTGCAAATTGTTCTAAAGAAGAGGAGGGGCCAAGTTGTCAGCCAATAGAATCTCTGCAATAGGCCGGCTCATTGCAGGAACACGAACGAGACGCTCGACTTTGTGATGGTCACCGTGCGCAGGGTAGCCAAGGGCGTGACGGTGATCATCAAAGCCACCGTAAAACTGAGGCAGGAAAATCGCGAGGCGGTGTGTTTCTGAGTTTTAAGTAAAGGAAACAAGACACATGGCTACGACGACACACGGATTTAAGAGCCTATTCACCTTGTTTATTGTGGGATTGATCCTGATCCACTCCGGTTCGATCCCGGAATATCTGAATGCACAATCGCAGGGTACTGCGGCAAACGCGCGTATCGCCAGCTCCGACCAGGCAGGATACTCGAGAGTAGTCCTTGGGCCGGTATCTCCTCCAGCTCCGCTGCTCGCGCCTCACGTGAGCGGAGCCGGGGCTGGCCTGACCATCATCCCAACATTTAACGCCAGTATTGACGCCGCCACCCAGACCGTGATCAACAATGCGATCGCTTTTTACCAGAATACATTCACCGACAACATTACGGTCAACATCGAGTTCCATAACATGAGCAGCGGGCTGGGCCAGAGTGTTTTCTTTGTTTTCACTGTTCCCTACACGTCGTACCGCACGCAGCTAGGGGCCCATGCGACGAGCGCCGATGATGCGACTGCGCTTGCTAACACGCCGAGCGGCTCTACAAACCCGGTCACTGGCAGTTCGAGTATCGTAGTCAAGTCACCCAATGGCAGAGCCCTTGGGTTCAATACGGCCGAACAGCCGTTCGGCGGTGCCTGTCCTACAGCCTCCTTTACAGGCTCCGGGTGCATCGGTCTGAACGTGACCTTGGCCAACTCCCTCGGTGTCTTGACGGCCGTGGTGGAGCATGAAATCGACGAAGTTCTCGGTCTGGGCTCCACTCTGCATGGCACTACAACGCCCGCCGATCCCTGGCCCGAGGACCTCTTTCGCTGGGCCAGCTCCGGAGGAGGCCGGAGCTTCGCTGCGAATACATCCACCACACACCCTTGTACCAGCCCCACCCCGCAGTCCTTCTTCTCGATCGACGGCGGTACCACCGACCTGAATGAGTTCAATAATTGCAACAATGGCGGAGACTACGGCGACTGGATTACCCACACGCCATCGCAAGTGCAGGACGCATTTACCAACGGCACTGGCTCTTCCTCCCTGAGCGTTACCTCTACGGAAGTGCGGGCACTTGACGTAATAGGGTATACCATCGCCACCGTCTCCTCGAAACATCGACGCGGGCAGCTCATCAGCGAGTGACTTCTTGCAGCCGTGAGCTGACGTGCGACACCTCGAAATAAACGGCGCGCCTCGCGTGGCACACACACTAAATCCTTCTCGGGCCTGCCCCTCACTGGGACCTCAGGGCTAGTCGCCGGCCCCGGTAGATCCTCAGCTTCAGCTTGAGTTTGGGATTTATTGGTTCCAACTCTATTCGCTATGTTCTCCGAGCCGGCTCCTGGGTCTCATATGGTGAACCTCCAAGCCTTCCATGGAACCGCACTCTTGACACCGCCAGCCATCTCGTTCGAGCACGCGGGTCCGAACGGTTGCGTATTTTTTCGGACGCAGTTTGAGTCGGGGTCGTTTCTGGCGTAGACGCGTCGAATTCGTTGACCTTTGCATAATCAAATCTATGGCTGTGTCTCGGCCAGGTTGGCCCCCGCCAGAAAATCCGCACAGATCATCTCCAAGCAGTAACCCCTCGACTTGCTTGAGCCGAGCATCAACCCAACAGTTTCGAGCGCCTCTTCGATCACGGGCAGCTGGCTCTTGTACACCTTGAAGTAGAGGATCTCGTGTAGCTCGGTCTCCTGTCCGGTCAGGTGCCGCTCCACCTCTTGCTTGAATTCCTCCCTAGGCATCGAGCTGGCCTTGTGCACCCAGGGTGCACAATCGAACTTCTGCCCCTCCCTCCGGGCCACCTTCACCAACTCCCGCGCCTTGGTCCATCCCATCAACCTTAGCTCCGGTTTCGCGATCCGCGGTAGATGCTCGTAGATCGCCATCAGGTAAATTCCGGAAAGCGCTTCTCAAGAAATTGATTGAACGACTTCAAGTTCTCTAATCTCCAGTACTGCCCTGCCCGAACCTCGCACAGGTACTGCCCCAACTCCACAAACCGCGCGTCCTTCTCTTGCTCTTTGCTTTTCTCCCAACTCAAGATCTCATCGATCTTGCCCAAGACGAAGACTGCCCGCCGACGATTTAATTCCGGTGCCACGGCAGTCCGTTCGTTAATCCACAAGCTCGTCAAGCCAATCAAGATCGCTCGCTCGTGGTCTGCGGATAAAGTTGGCCGCTAGGCGACCTTGACCTTTGGTTTGGAATTCTTCGTCGTCATTGGTGTTCTGATCGTGCTGTAAGGTTACAACGACCTAACCATGCCAACAATAAAGGTCTGAGGGATAGTATGGCTTAAGTTACTTACAGCTCACTGTCTTAGAGGATAATTTGATGCTCGTCTGTCCTTGATCTCGGGACAAGGGATTCGAATGATCCCAAGCACATTCGCAGGCTGCTTACAAGGTCGCTGGTGTCTATTATTGGTCGGGGTGCGGAGATTTGGCGCCAGCGTGTTGCAGCGCGTTCTCTGCTTCCCGCAGTTGGCGCAGGCGAAGTTCAAGTTCTGCGGCATAAATCTCAGCGCGCTCATGGATGCGAGCATTCTGAATGGCGACAGCGGCCGGGACAGCAAGTGACTTGGCGAGCCGAAGATGCTCAGTCGTGAAGGTACAAGGTGGGTTTGTTCCAAGAGAGAGAATCCCGAGAACGCGGCCAGCAGCGAGCAATGGAACGCCTAACCAGGAATGACAATGGTCAAGGGGCTGGACATCCCGCCATTCCTCCTGCCTGGCGACATCCGACACCAGAAGCGCTTTCTTTTCGAACAAGATGCGTTGGAGGAATATGTTTTGCGAGGCATTCAGAGTCAGCCCGATCCTCTTGGGGATGACGCGAGGGGCTTCACGGGCAACCATCAAGTCCGCCCCGTCTTCGACAAAAAGCACTGTTGCTTTGTCGAAAGGAATTAGTTCGGAAATGCACTGCAGCAGCGTGTCGAGCACCGCGTCCATTGCCAAATTCTGACTGAGGGCCAACGTCGATTTGCGAAATGCTTCGGCTTCAGCTCGGGCAGCCTCCACGGCATCGAGTTGTTCGCTAATCTTCATCTGGGCCTGTTTACGCGAGGTGATGTCCTGCACTGTGCCGACTAGCCAGCGCGTTGCGCCGTCTGCGGGGACAGGAACGCCTTTGGCCCAGGCCCAGCGGACTTCCCCATCGGCGCGAATGAAACGGAACTCCTCATCAAGAATCCCAGAATCTGCTAAGTCCTGAAGTCTAGATAGGACGCGAATTCGATCTTCGGCGTGAATTAATTCACGGTACGAGGATGGATGTTTGGAAAGACTTTCGAGGCTGTGCCCAGTGATTGTGGCGTACGCAGGGTTAATGTACGTGATCTCTTGCGTTTCAGCATCCATCATCCAGAAGATTTCCTGAATGTTGTTGGCCATGTGTTGGAATCGTTCTTCACTTCTTCGAAGAGACATCTCCGCCTGTGTGCGGTCCGTCACGTCGCAAAGGATTAGGACATGCCGGCCCGGCAAGTAATTCGCGGCGGCAGTAAAGTCCACGAATAGAGTCGCTCCGTCGCCTGCGGTGAGTTGTGCGCGCCCCCTGTGGCTCTTGTTCTGAAGGAATAGGCTCCAGCTATCGGGAAAACCATCACAATCTGCAAGGAAATGACTGATGTTTTGGCCGATCAATTTGTTGGTGGTCAATCGCAGGATGGCTGTAGCCGCTGGATTTGCATCCAAGCAATCGCCTACGTTATCGACGATCAAAACTCCGTCGAGTACATTCTGGAAGATGGAAGAGAATTCACAATCGGTGTCGCGAAAAGCTTGATCCACTTCCCGATGTTCTCTCCGAAGATGCCAGAATGAATAAATGTTTAGGAATACGGCGAAGATCAAGGCAACGACAAGCGAAGGAACTAAATTCGCAGCAATGATGGTGTGGTGGTTGTGAGGAAAAAGCGATACACAAAGGAGCCCGACAGAAGCTGCTAGCGTTGCGACGGAACACCAGCGAAGCCAAAGGGGGAAGGGATGGCAGAACATCGTCGAAGGCTGTGAAACTGAAGATGGTTTAATGGCGTACACGCGCGAATCTAGCACCCCCTCAACATGGGGAGGGTATCACCAGGTTGGGTCCCTCTTCGGATTGATTTTTCGGCGTCTGTAATTAAGGACAAGTATATTCTCAGGGTAAGAGGAATTTCTATGTGCGGCCCTAGTTTCGTTGCCGAAACAGGGGAATCAGGCAATCTAAGGTTCAAACAGAGCCTTCAAAACAAGGCGCGCTTGTTTAAGTTGTTTCAGATCACGTTTTTCGATAAGAAGGCGGAGGTCCTTCTCCACAGTTTTTGAGTTTGCCTCGGAACGATCAAAATCAAAAAGGGTAGCTGGGGATACTCTCAAGGCAGTCGCCAATTGAAAAATTAATTCAAATGAAGGATTAACCTTACCGCGCTCAAGTCTGCTGATGTGTTTTGAGTCGACGTCCACTACTCGGGCGACCTGCCCCTGTTTCAGGCCCGCCTCCATCCTAACTTCTCGCAGCCGTTTACCGAATCGTATCGATTCTGTCACGCGAGCCCTCACGGGCACGATAGCGGGATCGCAGAATCTCAGGAACGCCTTGATAGATCACTTTTATCTTGACAAAGTGCGTTATTGGAACGATACAGGTACTTAGGTGCGGTAAAAGGTTGATCGTTCTGTGCGACGGATGATTTCGGACGGAGCGACACTCAAGCCCTTTGAGAGCTTCACAATTGTCCTCAAAGTGGGGCTTACCAAACCTCGCTCTAACATGCTGACAAAAGTGCGATCAGAGTCACAATTCGCGCCCAGAGCTTCTTGGGATAGCTTTCGCTGTTCGCGCATCTGGCGTAGCACTTCTCCAAACGCCCTCTCAGGTCCAGACATAGGCTGAACATGTTTCCGACGCTTGCCCATTTCATCGAAGAGCGTGTTCCGTTGTCGAACATATTGCTACAGAACATGTTCTGTATCAGCTCATTAGGATTGGTAATGGATTGCGGGGAGGCAGGTTGAGTTCTCCCGCGACAACACGGTTTTCTGGCCTGTCCCTTCCCGCAGAAACAGCGGGTAGGACGCATATTTCAATTAAACAGCCTTCAGGGAAGACAGAGACCTCCGACGAATCTCTTCTGACCAATATTTGCGCAGGCGACCGCGAGTCCCTTGCTGTGCTCTTCCGACGGTATGGTCATCTCGTCCGAAATGTCGGTCAGAGGGTTCTCCGGGACAAATCAGAGGCGGACGATCTTGTCCAAGAGGTGTTTCTTTACATCCACCGGAAAAGCGCGCTATTTGATAGCTCAAAAGGGTCGGCGCGTTCATGGATCGTTCAGGTGGCGTACACCCAAGCCTTCTTGCGAAGAAGGCAATTGAAGTCCCATGGATTCTATTTGTCCGGAATCACGGACAAGCCATGTGAATGTGACCAAGCGAGTTATAAAGGAGCACACTACGACAATACGGTCGAAGGACTCTTCGGCAGGAATGGATGGAAAGCGATCGTAGAGGGTCTAACCGAGGATCAACGAGAAACGCTCAGGTTGTACTTTTTTGAGGGCTATACATTCGCAGAGATAGCTGAGAAGTTGGGTCAATCCTTCGCCAACGTAAGAAATCATCACTATCGAGGTCTTGAAAAGTTTCGAAAACACCTAGCGGGCAGCGAATTGAACAGGCGATAGTCCGTGTGCTACAAACTGAAATCCGATGAGAAGTCGAGGCATTTGACGAATGAGTTCGCATGAGGAATTTCTCGAACTCTGCGCGTCTGCGACCGCCGGCGAACTGAGCGTCGACGAGCAGGCGAAGCTCGACGCGCATCTGGCCAAGTGTCCCGATTGTCGCCGGGCGATGAGCGAGTACGAAGCTGCTACGCGAACTGGTATGGCAGCCCTCGCACAAGATTTTGCTTCGAAGGATGAAGCCGTGGATGGTTCCTGGTCCGCCGAAAATGCGGAGAAAGCCTTTTTCAAGCGGCTGGACAGACAGCAGAAACACGCTCAGTCGGCCACGTCAAAACAGGGCCACACTGAAGGACTGATGCCAGGGCGTCGTTTCGCTTATCGTCCGTCACAAATCCATTGGCGGGAAGTTTGGATGACGTTCGCGGCGGCGGTGCTTCTAGCACTGGCGCTCGGCATCGCCTCATATAGAACTGGCGTGAAGCGGGGTGCGGATGTCGCGCGAACGATTCCGTTGGCGCCCAAAGAGTCGGCGGGTTCTCTCGAAGAGCAAGCCAGCGATGCAGGTTACGAGCGCGCGCAATTGGAAGCGAAGCTCGCTGAGAACGCTAAGGTCATCGATGAGTTGAAGCGTCAACTGTCCGAACAGATTAAAGTTGTGAGTTCCCTGAAAGCCATGGAGGTGGCTCCAGCACACTCTTCGGGAAGCAGCCATCAAGCCATACAAGAAGCGAGCGATGCCAGGGCCAAGCGAGACGAAGAACTATTGGCTGCACAGGCAAGACTGGCGGAGTTTCAAAAAACAGTTGAAGCGGCGACAGCACAGCGAGATGAAAATGCACGCCAGGCAGCTGTTCTGGAGGCAAAGGTTAATGAATTGACTCAGCTTGTGAAGGAGCGCGAGCGAACGCTCGATCAGAAGGATGCGGAGGTAGCAAAAGGTCAAGAGTTGCTCGAACATGACCGGGACATTCGGGAGTTGATGGGTGCTCGCGACCTCTATATGGCAGACGTGCATGATGTCTCCGGGATGGGGACAGACAAGACGTACGGCCGCGTCTTTTACACAAAAGGAAAAAGACTGATCTTCTATGCTTTCGATCTGGACGCACATCCGGGTGTTCAGAACGCGAGCTCGTTCCAAGCCTGGGGGCGGAAAGGGCCGGACAAGCAACAAGCTCGGAGTCTCGGAATCTTTTACGAAGACAACGTGAGCAAGAAGCGCTGGGTTTTGAAAGCCGACGATCCCAAGACGCTCGAAGACATTGATGCCGTTTTTGTGACGGTTGAACCGAACGGCGGAAGCCAGCACCCAAGCGGCAAACCATTGCTGTTCGCCTACCTCCGCATCAGTCCGAACCATCCCTGACATTGCAACCAGTGTCTTTTTGGAACTGTCCTGCTTTCAGGACAACGAACGATTGAGACAAAAATACCCGCCATTCGCATAGACCTTGTTAGTGAGGAGAAATCCCTCACTTCCGGGAGGGTCCTTTGCGACTGCGCAGACTTTTTCTAGTTTCCTTCATTTGGTTGTCGTTTGCTTATTCATCTGCTGCGCAGTCACCGAGCGGAACGATCAGTGGAATTGTGACAGATCCCACGGGAGCCACGATCGCCAGCGCGGAAGTGATCGTAGTGAATGATGCCACACGCGCGCAGTTTTCCGGGAAGACGAACGACGAGGGGATTTACGTAGTTCCCAATCTGCCGCCAGGCAACTACCGAGTTCAGGTATCCAAGATCGGTTTCAAGACGATCATCAAGCCGGATATCGTCGTGAACGTGCAGGATGCACTGGCAATCAATTTTGCGCTCCCTCTCGGAGCCGTGTCCGAAATCGTGACGATTCAAGGAGGCGCCCCGCTGGTCAACACCGAGTCAGCGGCGGTCAGCACGGTGATCGACCGCCAGTTCGTCGAGAACCTGCCGTTGAATGGGCGAAGCTTCAATACGCTCCTTCAGTTGACCCCGGGCGTGGTCATCGCTTCTACGGGCGGCTCCGCACAGTCTCCCGGGCAGTTTAGTATCGCCGGGCAGAGGACGGATGCTAATAATTTCAGTGTTGATGGGGTCTCGGCAAACTTTGGTGTCGCCGGGAATAACGGTACCGGAGCGTCGGGAACAGGTTCTGCACAGGTATTCAGTGCGATTGGAGGGACGAGCAGCTTGGTCTCCGTGGAGGCTCTGCAGGAATTCCGTGTTGAAACCTCTTCGTTTGCACCAGAATTTGGCCGCTCGCCCGGTGGACAGGTAATCCTGAATACGCGTTCGGGTACGAATGATTTCCACGGTGGAGTATACGAGTACTTCCGCAATAACGTGTTGGACGCAAACGACTGGTTTGCGAATGCTGCGGGAAAGGCCCGTGCGCCGGAACGTCACAACGATTTTGGGAGTTTTCTTGGTGGGCCCATTTTGAAAGGCAAGACTTTCTTTTTCATTTCTTACGAAGGCGCACGTCTTAGAATTCCTCAAAGCAAGGTCATTACCGTTCCTTCTGAATGGGCCCGGACGGTCGCCGCCCCCGCAACGATTGCTCCTTACCTCAACGCGTATCCTCAGCCAGATGACCGGACGGTAATGCCGGGTGTCTATACCGGCCTGTTCACAGGTGTTTGGTCCAACAGTGCAACACTTAACGCCGGGAGCGTGCGGGTTGACCATACCTTTAATTCCCGGTTTTCGATCTTCGGTAGATACAACGAGGCGTCATCGGAGTTCGTCAGCCGAATCGGTGGTTCAAACACTCTCACTTCCGGCCCCGTAAATACGCGAACGCTAACGCTCGGGTTCAATGCGTTCTTGAATAGCCGGATGTCCAACACATTTCGTGCCAACTATTCAACTCAGTACGCAGCCGGTCTTCTCTCCTTGGATTCGTTTGGGGGCGCGGTTCTTCCCCCGTTAAGTCTCTTGTTGGGACCTCTGTCCAGTAGGAATACCGAAGCCGGTTTTAACATCTATGATGCCCCCGGCGGTTACACGATAGGGCCAGCCGCCAGGAACACGTCGAGACAGATTAATTTCGTCGACGACTTTTCCTTGGTTGTAGGCACTCACCAGATGAAGTATGGCGTAGATTATCGCGCCATAGAACTCCACGCCGAGCCGCGCCAGAACCAAGCCTTTTACGTGGCGTCTACTGTGCAAGGGTTCATTTCCTCTGGCGGGAAAGTCAGCATGCCGACAGCCACCTTAGCTTCTGCACGGCTTCGTTCTCAATCCTTGTCGTTGTTCGCCCAAGACGCTTGGAAGGTTTCTCCAAGAATCTCACTCACCTATGGGATTCGATGGGAACTTGCCCCGGCACCAGAGGCGCTGGGAGCGACCACGCTGGCATCTTGGACTAACGTTGACACGCCTTCCCAGATTGCACTTGCGCCTCTTGGCACACCTGTGTGGGGCACTACGTATGGCAACTTCGCCCCACGGATTGGAGTGGCGTACGCCCTAACGGATAAAGGAGACTTTGTGCTGCGGGCCGGCGGCGGCATTTTCTATGATCTCGGCGTGGGTTCAGTCGGAAACCTAGCATCCACATTTCCAAATTCGGCGGCCCGCAACAACCCGAATGTCCAATTGCCTGCAGACCCTACTCCATTCCTGCCTGTTATCTCTACAGCTCCTCCATACAGCAGGGTGCAAGCATTTTCACCGAATCTGAAACTCCCTCGTTCCTATCAATGGAATCTCGCGTTGGAAAAGTCTTTTGGAGGGAAGCAAGCGATTTCTGCGACCTACGTCGGACAGGCAGGAAGAGATCTATTGAGGCAGGAGGCTTTGTTTCGGCCAAATTCCAGTTTTAGCAACACCTTTTTACTTACACAAAACGATGCGCGATCGAATTACCATGCCTTGCAAGTGCAGTATCGCAGGCCCCTTTCGGCACGTTTGCAGGCGCTTCTCAATTACACGTGGTCGCATTCGCTGGACAACGCTTCGAGCGACGTTGTGGCTGGCTTGTCAAATACCGTGATTTCAGCCGGGAGCGACTACGCCTCTTCCGACTTTGATGCGCGGCATAGCTTTTCAGGGGCTCTCACGTTTGCTGTTCCAGCGGCATCCAACTCGGGACCGTTGGGTCTCGTAACTCGAGATTGGTCTATCGATGCAGTCATCGTCGCGCGAACGGGATTCCCATTCAATGCAACGGTTAGCGCAACCTCCGTTACTGGTTTTTTTGTGCAGACTCGGCCGGATCGTGTGCCCGGACAGCCCTCATGGATCGCCCAACCCGGCGCTCCGGGGGGAAAAATTGTCAACTCCGCGGTTGATCCCAACACGGGCACATTCTCGGGAGCATTCTTGCCGCCATCGACTATTCGACAAGGAACTGAAGGAAGAAACGACATCCCAGGCTTCGGCTTGACGCAAGTTGACCTTTCGATTGGCCGAAAGTTTCCGATCACTGAGCGGCTCAGCCTGCAATTCCGTGCGGATGCGTTCAACCTCCTCAACCATCCAAACTTCTCGAACCCAGCTGGCACTATTGACTCAGGCGATCCTACTGATCTTCAGGCTGCCAGAATGCTGAACCAGGGCCTAGGCGGGCTCAATCCTCTCTTTCAGGAGGGGGGGCCGCGTTCCCTTCAACTCTCTGTGAGGCTCACTTTCTAACCGGGCTGCCCTTGCCTTAAAGCAGAGCTCTTCCTAACGAGAAAAGCGAGATGCTTGGTGACACATCTGCAGGGCAGCCAGTAAGTGTCTCGCTGGATTCGGGAGTTTACACCTGATTGCTGAGACTACGAAAAGGCATTAACCAAATCTTGCAAAAGCCGTCGTATGTCCGAACAGTGCCTTGTCACGGTTTATTTTGCCATGGACGAAATGCAAGCTGTTTCTCTGGTGGAGCTAGAATGCGCATTGTTCACGTTTCCTTACTGTTCGCGGTTCTACTTATCGCAGCGACCTCATCTGGTCAGCAAAGAAAACCTGGACAAAATCAGCGAGCGGTTACTGTTGCGGATGCAATCCAAATGAGGCGGTTGGGAGATCCTTGGTACTTTGCCGGCAGTTCCAAGTTCAATGTCGCCAATTTCTCGCCCAATGGCAAGCGATTCATTGTAATCGTGACAAAGGGAGACTTAGAACACAATACCAACCGATATTCGCTCCTCCTTTTTCAAACGTCCCTTGTCTTCAACTCGCCCAAACCCGAGGTCTTACTTACCATGTCCTCTTCGTCTAACCGGGAGGCGATCAAGGATCTCAAGTGGCTGTCTGACAATGAGACCGTCGTTTTCATTGGGGAGAATCTGCGGGACTCGCCGCAAGTGTATGCGTTGAACATCCGGACAAAGCGGCTCGAAAGACTGACAAACCATCCAACTCCGATCGTGGCTTTCGATACCACCGGCAAAGGCCACGAATTGATTTTCAAAGCTGACCCTCCGAGCAAGCGAGTGATGGACACAGAACAGGTGCGTCGCGACGGAATCGTCGTCACCAACCAGCTTCTCAAACAGCTCTTAGCCGGAGATTGCTATACATTTGTGCCAACACTCCTCGAAGGCGAACAGGTTTTCCTAGAGGCACGAGGAGAGCCCTCAATCAGGGTTCCGTTGGAAGACGTGGCAGCCGGCTTCACGCAACTCTCGATGTCGCCTGACGGTCGCTATGCATTGATCGAAGGCTTTGTTAGAAATGTTCCGAAAGCTTGGCAAGATTACGACAATAGAGTTATCCACGAATCTGCCTTGGAACAACAGGAACGGGGAAGGGCCTCGATATTAAGGCGGTATACGTTGGTCGAAGTACGAACTGGCGGGGCTACGCAGTTGCTAGATGCGCCTTCGGGATTTCACGAGAAAGCCCTCGCCTGGGCGCCAGACGGACAATCTCTGGTACTTTCTGGAGCATATCTGCCGTTGGACGTAGCCGATCCGGTTGAGCGCGAGCGCCGCGAGAAGAATACCTATGTTATCGAGATAAAACTTCCAAGCAGGGACGTCACGGTAATCACCGAGCAGAAGTTGAGCGTCACCGAATGGGATCGCAAGACGAATAGAATTGTTCTGGCTCCAAGTGGGTGGGACAACCATCTTCCTCCCGCAGCGTATAAAAAAACTGAGTCTGAGTGGAAGGAGGTTGCTGTATCTCTCTTCGATGATACGAAGCCGAGTGCTCAGGTGAAGGTAACTCTGGAAGAAGATAGCAACACTCCGCCAAAAATATACGCGACCGATCGTAGGACGCAACAGAAAGTGCTTCTTCTC
>Ga0307479_10002323_pt1 | contig 17269 bp, 19 predicted proteins | sample atmos_gasesECM4C_FD_203743 | JGI IMG/M metagenome (GOLD analysis project Ga0307479, IMG submission 203743) | Hardwood forest soil microbial communities from Morgan-Monroe State Forest, Indiana, United States - atmos_gasesECM4C_515 | ecosystem: Environmental > Terrestrial > Soil > Temperate... | reverse complement strand
GCCGGCGGTTGTGGTCCTGCATGGGGCCTCTTCGCCATCGCAAGATTTGCCACTCTACGAGCACCTCAAGCGCATCCTTCCTCCGGTCGGTGTCGCGCTTTTTGTGTATGACCGTCGTGGTAGCGGGCCCTCGGGCGGTGACCAAGGCCAATACGACTTTCAGATTCTCGCGCAAGATGCCACCGCGGCACGTAACGCACTGACCGGCAATCCGCATGTAGATGCAGCACGAATCGGATATTGGGGCATCAGCCAGGGAGGATGGCTCGCATTCGCGGCGGCCGCACTCGACCCCAAGGCAGCGTTTGTCATTGCGGTGTCTGCGCCCATGACAACACCAGACGAACAGATGAACTTCGCTGTGGAGAATATCTTGCGCATTCACGGTTATGGGCCGGAGGAGATCGCTAAAGCTCTGCATGCGCGACGGGCAGTGGATGACTATCTGCGCGGCAGCCTAGATCGCGCGAGCGCCGAGCAGGCTCTCAATGCGGCGCGACAGCGGCCATGGTTTCCGCTGATTTACATGGACAACACAGTTGGTAATCCTGAAACATCCAGTTGGCTGAAGCAGATGCGATTCGACCCGATGACGATGCTAGACAAGGTATCGGCACCAGTGCTGATGCTGTACGGTCAGGATGATCCCTGGGTACCGGTTCGCTCGTCCATGGATCGCCTCCGTGCAGTCGCAAAACAGCACGCCAACCTGAGGGCGGCTGTTGTGGCCGGAGCTGACCATATGATGATGTTAGGGGTGGATCCGAAGGACCAGGTGGACCCCAAGTTCTTTCCGAAAGAGGCGCCCGATGCCCCAGCGTATTTTGCGTTTCTAGCCACATGGCTAGCACAACAAGGCTTCGCGCAATGACACAGTGGATCGACGATTCAGCGGATCCGCTTCGATGCTGAATGCGGTTCGTCCGTTCGTCCCCCCGAGTCTTCAATTCTTCTTTTTTCGGACAAGTCCTTAGTTTAGATTAGGTTAGAAGTCTCAGAAAAACAAAAGGGGCCATCATCCCGTGTCGGACAATGGCCCTCATTGGAAACTCCTGTGTTTTGTCGGTTACATCATTCGCTGGATCCTAAGGGTGCAAAGCACCAGGCCAAGGTTGGCCTCTCTAAGAGCGAGCAGACGCAGTTGCGCCTCCCTTCCGATCAGGTGCGCGCTTGCGAGATATGCAAAATCCGTTCACGCCGTCTTGCCAACTGGTTGGCTCGCTTGCTTTCGAGCTTCATACCAGAGAGCGAGCTCGACCCGGTTGCTTAAACCCACCTTGTCGAAGATATTGTGCAGATAATTTCTGACGACCTGTGCGCTGATCCCGAGCTCCTCGGCGATCTCCCGATTCTTGAGTCCTCGGGCTACCAGCTTGATCACCAGCAGCTGGCGTTTGCTGAGTTGCCGGTTTCCATAACGATCAACGGACTGTGCATCGATCTGCATATTTATCCTCTTGTAAGCAAGCTTCTTGTACAGGGCCATCGCATCTTTTTTGCACCTTGTCTGGACGCAAGAATTCAAGACCATTCATCTAAGAAGGCATGCGATCGAACGATGTCATGAATAATGTGTAAGCCGTTCGAGAGCGCACTAATCCTGCCAACATGGTAGCGAGAAGCTCCCGGTCCGTATCTTTTTCCACTTGGGCCACATACCTTATGGGGAGATACTTTGCCGCGAAACTGCTGCCCGCCCCGCCCAGTAGGATCGTGATGTAGTCGGTGTAGCGATGATCCTACTCCGTCCATCGCCAACAGCGTAAGATCCAATTTTGGCCTTCTGCAGCTATAGCGGCATGGTGATCCGGAAATTGGGGGTAAGTCGGCCAGAAACCACTGACCCGCATACTCCTCATTTCCATTCACTGCCAGCAACCGGGCCGGCTGCCCTGGAATGAGCGCCGGCTCCACCAACGACATCTCCAATGATAGCCCCCACCCAGCAGCCTTTAACCTAGATAATGCACAAAGATGAGGATTCGAACGGGCTTTCTGAGAAAGTCTGAAGGGAAAAACCATTTGGAGACCCTGGAAATGCTGTTGTAGAACAGGGAGGCCGCGGAGTATGCAGCTTCGCGAGCCCATCTTCAGAGTTCCCCAAAATGGTGATAAGCAGATCGAAGCATACCCGGAAACCGCGCGTCCCACAAGCTTCCCCCGAGAGGCCTTTCCCGCCCAATAAAATCAATGCGAATACGACCTTTGACTTCGAGGGTAAGAACTTAACGTTGTTGTGGAGAAAGTGGATATGACACGAGGTGGCCACATGGTAGCGATTTGCCGACGTGACGGAATCCGGCAGAGAATCGGAATCCTCGATCTGCCGTTGCCGACGCCAGCGCCGGCCGGTACGGAATGGATCGCAGCGTACCGCCGCTGGCGCAGAGGATTCTGAATGAGCGAATACCAGTTTTACGATTTTCGGGCAATAGACCGCGCGCTGACAAAAGCCGAGATAGCCGAACTACGATCCGTCTCCACGCGCGCCACGATTACCTCGACGAGTTTCACGAACCACTACGAATGGGGAGACTTGAAAGCAGATCTCTCAAACTGCTGGAAAAGTACTTCGACGCGTTTCTTTACGTTGCGAACTGGGGAACGCGTGAGTTGTATCTCCGCCTTCCGCAGGAATTGGTCGAATACAAAGTGTTCAGAGCCATGTGCCGAGGCGGAGCTGCTCAAGTGCGAAGAGCTGGTGAGTCGGTGATCGTCGCTTTTGAGAATAGCCTTGAGGACGATGACTGGGACGACGGTACAGGATGGATGGGCTCGCTGATGTCTCTGCGTTCAGACCTGCTGCGTGGCGACCTCCGCTGCCTTTATCTGGGATGGCTCCTTTGTGCGCGCAAAATGAAGCGTTCGGCAAGGATGAACTGGAGCCAGCTGTGCCTGCTGGTCTGGGCGAATTGTCGGCTCCCCTCCATTCGCTGATCGAGTTTCTTGGAATAGACGAGAACCTCGTCGAAGTTGCCGCACCTGTTTCGTCGCCGTTGAACGCTGGCCCGGATCGGGAGGAACTGGCGACTTGGCTTCAGAGCCTGCCCGAAAAAGAAAAGAACAATTTGCTGGTTGCTGCGGTCTCAGGACCTGGTGAACGGTGGAAGAACGGACTGCTGCGACGTTTCGAGCAACCGAACGCGCGACGCACTCTGTCCGGGCCCGACACAATTTGTCGGCGCACTGCAGGCGATCTTCTGAGACTGGTTCAGGCCCGTGTGGAAGAAAGAACCCGGTTACTGGAGGCAAAGCGAGCGACGGAAGCTGCGCGACGGAAGGCAGAAGACGAGGCTAAGCGCTATCGCGATCTGGACCAACTGGGGAAGCGCGAGGAAGCGACTTGGAATCAGATTGCAGCGCACGTGCAAAAGCGGCAGCCCAACGAATACGACAAAGCGGTCGCTCTGCTGATTGACCTGCGTGATCTCGCGGTCCGGCAAGGCCGCGGGGCTGCATTCCAGTCCGCACTGGGGGAACTCCGTCAGGAGCACGCCGCCAAGGAAAGTCTTCTGCGCCGGTTGACTAAGGCAAAGCTGTAACGACCGGGGCGCGATGAAGGAGCCGGATCGGAAGATGTAGGCTCGCTCTGGGAGGACACCCCTGTATCGCGCACACCCAGGTAGATAGAAATAACCCACCACGAGCGGGAAAGTCCCGCGCCGTTCAATTTTCGTTCCGGATCAGACGAGCCTATAATCCGAAATAGACGAACCATCAATCCGAATTAGACGGAGCCCCCCCCCCCCGCGGCATGGACGATACCGATCACGCGCTCTTTCCTCGCTTTTCCGCCGAACTGGTGGCCACCGCGCTCCAGGACACGCCGGTCGTCATGGTTACGGGGCCGCGTCAGTGTGGCAAGACCACACTTGTCCGCGATTTGGTTGCGGGTAATCGTGAATTCATTACCATGGACGACGACACGGTGCTGGCTGCGGCACGCAGCGATCCAACTGGATTGGTGCGCGCTCTCGACCGAACTACCATTGAGGAAGTACAGCGAGTGCCCGACCTCCTCCGGGCCATCAAGAAGTCAGTGGATGACGATCGCCGAGCCGGCCGATTTCTGTTGACTGGCTCAGCCAATATTCTCACGCTGCCTCAAGTCTCGGAGAGTCTAGCTGGCCGCATGGAGATCGTGAGCCTTCTGCCCCTTTCACGGGCTGAAATCCGAGGCAAAAAGCCGGTTTTCCTCAAAGCAGCGTTCGATAGCAAACTTGGCAAACCCGCGGAGCCAATGATCGGCAAAGACCTAATACAAGCCGTGCTGACTGGCGGTTACCCCGAAATGCTGCGGCGCGAAGATCCAAAGCGACGCCAGACATGGGCACGCGACTATGTAAGAGCCATCGTGCAGCGGGATGTGGGCGAGATTGCCGACGTTGAAAAGCTCGACCAAATGCCGAGGTTGCTGCAGGTTCTCGCCCACCACTCTGGCCAACTCACCAATTTCACGCAGATGGGCGGCCAAGTTGGATTTGACGACAAGACCACTCGGAAGTATGTCTCTATTCTGGAGCAATTGTTTCTCGTTCGTCGGTTGGAACCGTGGTTTCGGAACCAACTGAAGCGTTTGGTAAAGACGCCCAAACTGCATTTCCTTGATTCCGGCCTGCTCGGCGCACTCTCGGGTGCCACCGCAGAGCGGATTGCGAAAGACCGTTCGATCTTCGGACCGCTTCTGGAGACATTTGTTTTCGCTGAGGTGTTGAAACAGGCATCTTGGTTTGGTGAGAGCTGCGCTTTGTACCACTACCGGGACAAAGATCAGGACGAGGTTGACCTTGTGATTGAAACGGGAAGTGGCGCATTGGTCGGTATCGAAGTCAAAGTGAGCGCGACCGTGAATGCGGGTGACTTCAAGGGTCTCCGGAAACTGGCGGACGGCTGCGGCGATAAATTCAAGCTGGGAGTGGTTCTCTACGATGGTGGAAGACCGGTTCCCTTCGGCGACCGTCTTTTTGCTGCGCCAATGTCTTGTTTGTGGGGGTGACTCGATTTTCGCCGTCTTCGGGCGCAACAGTGGATGCAGGTGTTGCAATACGTCATTACATTCCAGGAAGTGATGACGGTTTAGATTTTCAAGCGATATTTAGCCTGCAGAAGGAACCCACGTCCGACAAGGCTCTTTGGCCTTTCATGCTAACCTTCTCGGGTTGAATTCAACCTGGCCCGGCCCGGGCGGCGAAACTCATACAATTTCTCCATCGGGGTCTGGGCCTTGATCCTTATTCAGGACAATCCCGCCACCATCTTTTCAATCGCCGCTACCGGAGCCACGCTAATGTTCGGGCAGAAACGCTCCAAAGAAATTGCGGCCTTAGCAGCTGCCGAGCAGGCTGTGCCCAAGATTCTAGTGCTGTACCACCATTCAAATCACGCGGGACTCTAGCCAGAGACTCTGAAGGAGTTCCTGGCTCATACAACCACCCCCAAGAGGTGGCCGGTGCTAATGTCGGTTGACACACCTAAGACGGCGCAGGCGTCGAGACTCCCTTTTTCCATTACAATCGAGGGTTCGTAGGCGTTGGTGCGAGGTTGCCTGCATTTTGCGGTTTTGTCAGGCGGCGAGCCCGTGATGAGAGCGAATGCCTGCTGCAATTGCTGCCAAATCGAGTCTTCTAGATTTGCGGGTAGGGAACGGGATGAGCGCTTCTTTGGATGGGATTCTGGTGGTGGAGCCGAAAGTTTTCGGCGACGCACGCGGGTTTTTCCTGGAGAGTTACAACCGGCGGGAGATGGCGAAACTCGGTGTTCACGCACAGTTTGTGCAGGACAATCACTCATACTCCGTGCGCAACGTCTTGCGCGGTCTTCACTATCAGACCCAGCATCCGCAAGGGAAGCTGATTCGGGTGGTAGTGGGCGAGATTCTCGACGTTGTAGTCGATCTAAGAAAGGGCTCGCCCACTCTTGGAAGGTGGAGCGCAATGTCATTGTCAGGGGAGAACAGACGGATGCTCTGGATTCCGCCGGGGTTCGCTCATGGTTTCCGTGTGGTGTCAGCGGAGGCGCATGTTCTGTACAAGACAACTGACTTCTATGCGCCGGAGCACGAGCGGACTCTTGCCTGGAACGATCCTGATCTTAAGATCGAGTGGCAGCTCGACGGCGAGCCCTTGGTGTCCACCAAAGACCAACACGGAGTCCGCTTCCGCGAGGCAGAGAAGTTCGACTAGCCAGTTCTCACTCCATGCGAGTCACATTTTTCGCGCCACCGGACGGTTGGGACGCGCGTTCGAGACCAACGAGGTCTCGGGAAGCCGAGACAAGGATCCGCAAACTCCTTCCAGAGTGACGCATTTTACCTACGTCGTGGGTGTTTGGCGTTGGGTGCAGATGCTTTCCCAACACCATTCTCAAGGTTCGCGGCGTCTCGTGCGGAACTGGATGTCGTCGATGGCCAGCACCGTGAATGCGACGTGGGCTCGGTGTACAGGTGGATTTCGCCATCGCACCCGCTCAGCAAGATTGTGAAATTCGGGAGCGCTGCGTAGCGACAGAAACGTCAGATCACCTGTTGGATCGAATCCTTCTTCCAATGCTATGCATTGCTTCAGCCGGTCCAACGCTTTCAGCCGCTCGCCGAGTAGTGCGTAATCATGTGCTAACAGAAATAGCGCCGCACCACGGTCTACCAGCCGCGGCAGCAATCTTTTCACTGCATTAGTCTTGTCGAGCAAGGGCTGCGATGCAGATACGGGTGCTGGAACCGATGCCTGTTGCGCAGCTTCCACCTCTGCATGAGCCGCACTGGACAATCCGTCCGAAGCTAGCCCAACTGCGCACCCCACGGCTAATGCCAATATCACTCCCGCTCTTTGCGGTTGACGGCGCAAACCGGAAATGGGAGACAGAGCTTCCGATTTGCCGACCAATTCACGAAGTTGGTTTGGTTTTTGGTTCTAGCGTATCGATCATCAAGTCTAGCGGGAGCAATGTCTAGGCATGCACGCTCACCGGAAAGTTCGCTCCCTCCCATGCTGCGATGCCGCCAGCAATCTCACCCACGGGAGCAAAGCCGCCGCCTTGCAGCAGGCTGGCCGCGATAGAAGAGCGGTACCCGCTCGCGCAATAAACGAGCAAGGCACGGTTCTTCGGCAGCGTTGTCAGATTTTCCGCCAGACGATTGAGCGGAATGCTCAAACTACCGTCAATGTGTTTCTGTTCACGCTCGCGCGCCGAGCGAACGTCAATCACGAGTGGCGGCTGGCTCGAAGACAACCGTTCCGCGGCCATTTTGGGGGCTGAGGCGCTCCGTAAACGCGATCAATTCCGGCCGCGATTTGCGGCTGTGCAACCCGCGCTGCAGATATCCGGCGACATTATCGAATCCAAACGGGAATCGCGCTCTTTTAGGCCAATCAATCCTGCAATTCCAGGCACGATAGGCACATGGCGCAGCGTATAAACACTGGCGATTCGGCATCTCGTTCCTTCGCGTTACGCAGTTGACGCAGCCGTTTCCCTCACGCCTTCCCCAGCCTCAACATCTCCCTCCGCAATCTGCCATGCCTCTGCAGCAGATATAGGTAGCGAATCTCGTCTCGCCCAACCTTCGCGTGGATGATCTCGACCAGTCCCCGCTTCTCCGCAGCGCTCCACGACCTCAGCCCCGGAATCAACGTCACGACCAGCGCAAAATCTTCAAAAGCCTTCCGCGTTCGCCCGCCTTCGGGAACTCGCGTCCGCAGCACCCGTGCCAGCGACCTCACGCCAGCCTCGCGAAAACGCTGCCCGTCTCCTCCCAATTCTTTTCCCATCGTCCGCACCACCCGCAAGCCTATATTGCGCGTCGAGAATCCATCCCACGCTCCCAGTTCGCTGCCGGGCAACTCGTAAAACGCATGTCCTTCCGCCAACCGCCGCAGCGTCCTCGCTGGCGTTCTGTACTTCGGATCGCGCGCAATCCGCGCCTCCTCCCGCTCCACCAGCCGCACCAGATCCTTCCTCCCCGGCCGAAAACCCAGCTTGCGGTAAAACCAGAACGCGCCTGACTCGATGGCCTCGTCGTTGTTGTGCCCCAGCTGATAGGGATACATCGAAATGCAAGTCGTCGCCATCCACGAACACAGGCAATGCAGCACTTGCGCGAAGATCCACGCCACCTCACCGCCCCGGAACGTGTAGAACGTGTTGAACCCGACCTCCATCCACTCGAACAGCCCGATCGCCTCGATGTAATTGATGGGCACGCCATTTTTCAGAGTGAGCCCGGCCACGTAGGCGCGCAAGGGAAGCCGCCGCTCCGGCGGAAGGTTCCACAGATAAATGGATACGCCCCGACCCACGTCGGCGCGCACCACCGTCCGCGGATCGCCCAGCGTGGTGCCGTACAGTTCGCGGTACCGTACCAGCATGACCTCGCGGATCAGGTCCATCACCCGCCTGCCTTCCGCTTCCGACAGACGCTTCATCGCCGGAGGCCGCCGCGCCAACTCCTCCGCCAGCGACACATCCCGCCGGATGATCAGCGGCTCCTGGTGATAGAAAAACTGCCGCACCGGCCTCCAATTCCTCGTGCGCGAGACCGTCGAATTCTCCAGCCGCCACCGCACCGGCAGGCGCAGCGACTCGTAGAGCCGCGACTTCACCGCATGCTCCAGCGGCAACTCCGCAAATCTTTCCACCAGCCACGCCGGACTTGTGCTCTTGCTCCCTTGTGCCGCCTCCAGCCACTTCGGCCACGGAATGTTCGCTTCCACCAGCGCATCTTCATCCAGCAACGGCAGAATCCGAGGCCACACCGCGCCCATCGCGCGCTCGTCGTGGTAGTCGTTCCAGGCAATCTCCACCTTGCCCGGCAGCCGCTTCACCAGCCAGCGCACCAGGTCCAGACCCAGCGTGTCCTGCATCGTGGTCCCGGCGATACCCGACACCTCAAGCGGATCGAAATCGTCCATTGCCGCCCCGGCCCGGCGCAACGCTTCCACCCGCTTCCAGAAGGCTCCCAGCAGGCTCTCGCATTGCCGAAGCACACGCGGGCTCGGCGGAAACGCCCGCAACACCAGCAGAGTTTCGTGGAATCGAATCACGGAAGGGACATCCGCGAACCGCACTCGTCCCGCTCGCGCCAGAATCCTTGCCGTGCGCGCAGCAGCGACGCGCCCGAACTGATAGCGACAGCTCTCCAACTCAGTCAGGAATCGGCCTGGCGAGGGCGCGGGCATTTATTGCGAGCTGTACTCGATCTGCACGTCGTGCGGCGTGCCGGTCCAGGGGATGTTCTCCACCTGCACTGTCCCGGCTTCCGCCTTCCAGGTTCCCGGAGGCTTTCCGTCCACCGTGACCTCGCGAACCTTGCCCGCCCGGTACACGGTGACCTGCACATCCTTGAACCATGGACGGTACGGCCCCACGGCCTTCGCAATATGCACGTTGACGCGATCCGCTCCCGCCTCGCATGTAAAGTGCGCGCGCAGGAACTCGCCCCTCTGGTAGGCCAGCGTGTTCCCCTCGTCTGCGTAGAGATCCCCGCGGCAATCCGGTCCCGGATACACGCGCAGCTCCAGTCCGCCCTGCGGCGTCTCATCCACGTTCTGCACCACCGGCTGCTGCGGCAGGATCGTCCCCGCACGCACGTACACTGGCAAGGTATCCAGCGGAGGCTCCACCTGGATGGTTCGCCCCCCGGCCATCTTTTCCCCCGTCCAGTAGTTGAACCAGTCACCCTTGGGCAAGATCACTTCATACCGTCCGACGAACGGCCATACCTTGGGCGCCACAAGTAGTCCTGTGCCGAACATATACTCGTCGCCGTTCGTCGCCAGCCCCGCCTCTGCCGGAAACTCCATGAACATCGGCCGCATCAGCGGAACACCCGTGCGTGTGGCCTCCTCCATCCCGGTGTAGATGTAGGGCAGCAGCCTGTAGCGCGTCTCGATGTATTTCTTCCGAATCGCCTCGTGCTCCGGCCCGTCCACCCACGGCTCGCGGTCGCGCGTGCCTTTGGCGGCGTGGTTGCGGTAAATCGGATTGAACACGCCCAGCTCCATCCAGCGCGTCAGCAATTCCGGCGTGGGACTTCCGTTGAATCCCCCAATGTCATCCCCCACAAATGCATATCCCGACAGCCCCAGATTCGTCAGCTGCGGAATCGAAAGCCGCATGTGATTCCATGACGCCGTGTTGTCGCCCGTCCAAGTCGCCGCGTATCGTTGCGCCCCCGCATAGGCCGCGCGCGTCAGCACAAACGGCCGCAGGTCGGGCTGAAGTTTCAGCAACCCTTCGTAAGTCCCGCGTGCGTTCTCCATGCCGAATACGTTGTGAATCTCGCGATGGTCCGTCTTCCGCCCCTCCACCGAGTGCACCGTGTCCAGCGGCATCGTCTTCGACGGATAGACGAACACCGCCGGCTCATTCATGTCGTTCCAGAACCCGCGAATCCCGTTGTGCACAAAATCTGCATACAGCGTTCCCCACCACTCGCGCACCGCCGCCCGCGTGAAGTCGGGAAACGCGCTGTCTCCCGGCCATACCGGGCCCACATACACCGAACCATCCGGATTCTTCACGAAGTAATCGCGCGCCATGCCTTCGTCATACTGCTTCGATCCCGGCAGCCTGGCAATGTGCAGGTCGGTGATCGCAATCAGCTTGAAGCCCTGCTGGCGAAGGTCCTGGATCATCTGCTCGAAGTGCGGAAACCGCTCGCGGTCCACGCTGAAAGGCCGGTTCTTTTCCTGGTAGTCGATGTCCAGGTAGATCACGTCCGCCGGAATCCTGCGCTTGCGAAACTGGTCGGCAATCTCCCGCACTCGTGCTTCCGGATAGTAGCTGTACCGGCACTGCTGGTATCCCAGCGAAAAAAGCGGCGGCAGGGGAGTGCGCCCCGTGAGCGCCGTGAAATCGCTCACCACCCGCTTGGGATCGGGTCCGTAGAAGAAGTAGTAGTTCAGCTCACCCGCGTCCGCCCCGAATGAATACGCGTCCCGGAATTCCTTGCCGAAATCGAACGTGCTCCGGTACGTGTTATCCAGAAAAATTCCGTAAGCCGCTCCGTTACGCATCCCCAGAAAAAACGGGATCGCCTTGTACAACGGATCTGTCGACTCCTGCCAGCCAAACGCGTCCGTGTTCCACATCGTGAAGGCCAGTTCGCGATGATCGAGCGGCCCGGTCTTGTCGCCGAGTCCAAAATAGTGTTCGTCCATCGGCATCGATTTCCACACCCGGAACGCCGACCCGTTGAACGAAACCGGCTGGTTCGCCTGATCCTGCGAAATCACCCGGCCCTGCTCATCCTCAAAGACCACCCGCAGCGGAGACTTAAGCACCCGCACCCGCAAGCTTCCGGTGTCGACCACCACCGCATCGCTCGCATCCTTTACTTGAACCTTCGGTGCGTCGGGAAACGCATTGGGCAGCGCCGCGAACGATGCGTCCGTCGGAAACGTGCCTTGCGGCGCATACTGCAGCCTCACCACATTGGGCGACAAGGCGACCACATGCACCCGCGTCGCCCCCGCCGTGAGTTCCACTCCGTTGGCCAGACTCTGCACCGCACTGACAGCGCCCAGCGCATACCGCTGCGCCTGCGCCAAAGACGCACTCGCCACAAGAAGTAACCACCAAGGCTTACTCAGAAATCGCATTGGATTGTCCGGGTTGCGCCGCAGAATCATACCTGAAACACGGGCGTCATGAAGTGATCGAGACATCGAGCGTTATCGTCCTTTACCTCGCGCAAACAAAACAATCTTGTCATCCCGTCTCTAACGACGTTTAGCCTTGTCAAGACCCTTTTGAGCGACACTACGCCCTGCTGACGTTGAGCCAGGGAGTGCAGAAGAAGCGGAAGCTGTGGACGGCAGCGGGGCGGGCGGAGTTGGAGAAGCCGGAGTTGTTGCCCTACGCGGCGGCACGGCGGCAGCAGTTGCTAGGGTCCTTGGACGTGCTGGCAGCGGAGATCGAGCAGCTGAACCGGCGGGTGGAGTGGCGAGCTACTTCGGACTGATTCCGAGCGAGCACTCCAGCGGGGGACGGCAGAAGCTGGGCCGGATCACGAAGCAGGGCAGTTCGTTTCTGCGTTTCTTGCTGGTGGAAGCGGGACAGTCGGCGGTGCGCAAAGATGCGGAGTTGGGCCGCTTCTATCGGCGGCTGGCAACGCGCAAACATCGCGCGCTGGCCAAAGTGGCGGTGGCGCGCAAGCTGGCGGTGCGGTTGGACGTACGCGCAACTATGCAGGGCGATGGTGCCGGTGAGCCCGAGTGATGCCGTGGTCGAAGGTTAGTACCGACCGTTTGAGTGGGCAGCCGGCCTCCCCGAAGAGCGGGGAGTTCGAAGTCAGAATCATGGCAGCACGTACCGAAGAGATGGATGGTGGGAGCGCTGCGTCCCCCCGAGATTCAAAACCATGAGCCTTGGTCGGCAACGTCAAAACCTTTCCACGAGACAAAGTGGCGCAAAGTCAAAACCACTTCGCGCCCAGACCCCGGATGAAAATCACAGCCTATAATCAGCATGACGTTGGCTCCTTCTCGAGCCCTTGGTCGTTTCGTCACCACCAATTTACTCGTGGCAGTGAGCCAACGTCGTTATCCAATGAAGCGCAGTGAGGCGCCAGCCGAACGCAGTCGAGGGACCCTGAGTTCCAGCTTTCCGCTCTACCCCCGCCCTCCCTGCGATTTTTCCAATTCCGAAGTTGACAGTCGCCCTTCCTCCCCATACTGTGTCGTGTTTGCACCCGGAACAACAAAGAAAATCGATCTCGTAAGGGCACTGGAGCATTCGTCAATGGAGGCTCGCTGAACCAACCATGAACGCAACCGCAGCACTCACCCACCGCACGCTCGCGCCACTCGACCTCGCTATCATCGGTGTCTACTTCCTGGTTATCTTTTCCATCGGACTGTACTTCGCCCGCAAGGAGCGCACTTCCACCGACTACTTCCTCGCCAGCCGTGACATCGGTTGGTTCTTCATCGGCGCGTCCCTGTTCGTCTCCAACATCTCCACCGAACACTTCATCGGTCTGTCGGGCACCGGCGCGTCATCCGGCCTTGCCGTTGGCCACTTCGAATGGCTCGCCTGCCTCATCCTGCTCATCCTCGGCTGGGTCTTCGTGCCCTTCTACCTGCGCACCAACGTCTTCACCATGCCCGAGTTCCTCGAGCGGCGCTTCAACCGCCAGTGCGCCGTCTACCTCGCTGCCATCTCAATCATCGCCTACATCTTCACTAAGATCTCCGTGCAGCTCTATGCCGCGAGCGTGGTACTCGAACGCGTCGCTGGTTGGAGCCTGTGGAAGACCGCCGTCGTCCTGGTCATCGCTACCGGCATCTACACCATCGCCGGCGGACTCGCCGCTGTCATCTATACCGATACCGTTCAGACCCTCATCCTGATCACCGGTGCCGTCGCCCTCACCGTCATCGGTCTGTTCCGCGTGGGCGGCCTCGCGCACTTGCGCACCATGGTGCCCGAAGGCTATTTCCACATGATCAAGCCAGCCTCGGACCCCAACTTTCCCTGGACCGGCATCTTCTTCGGTGCGCCGATCCTCGGTATCTGGTACTGGTGCACCGACCAGGTCATCGTCCAGCGCGTGCTCTCCGCGCGCGATGAAGGTCACGCCAAAGCCGGCACCATCTTCGCCGGCTTCCTCAAGATTCTCCCCGTCTTCATGCTCGTTCTGCCCGGCATCATCGCCTTCGCCCTGTTCCCCGACCAGGTGAAGAAACCCGACTTCGCCTACCCCACACTGGTCTTGAATCTCCTGCCCACCGGCCTCGTCGGACTGGTCATGGCCGCCTTGCTCGCCGCCGTCATGGGCGCCATGAGTTCCGTCTTTAACTCCGCCTCGACCCTGGTGACGCTCGACTTCTACAAGAAAATCCGCCCCGAGGCCTCCGAGAGCCAGCTCGTCAACTTCGGACGCATCGCCACCGGATTCATGGTGCTTCTCGGATTGCTTTGGGTCCCTTTCATCCACCTCATCAGCAGCCAGCTCTACATCTACCTCCAGAGCGTCCAGGCCTACATCAGTCCGCCCATCTCGGCCTGTTTCGTTCTCGGAATTCTCTGGCCTCGCTTGAACGGAACCGGCGCCATCTCGTCGCTGCTCACGGGTTTCGTTCTGGGCGCCGTCCGCTTCGTTGCCGAGTTGATGGCCGCGCGCGGAACGGAATTCAGCGGCTTGATGGAGTGGCTGGTGAAGATGAATTTTCTGCACTACGCCATCTTCATGTTCATTGTCTGCTCCGTGGTGTTGGTCGTGGTCAGCCTGATGACTGAGGCCCCTGACCGCAAGCGTCTCGCCGGACTCACCTTCGCCACCGTCACTGACAAGATGGAAGTCACAGCAGTCAGCATGCCTCAGCGCAAACCCGCTCACGAAACAGCCGCGGAACATCGCGTCAACATCGTGTTCAGCGTTCTCTTGCTCGCTACCGTAATTGGCTTGTGGATTTACTTCCGCTAAGGAGTCCCGCAAAACCAGTAAAGTCCGCCGGTGCCGCGCTTTGGTTCCAGCCGGCTACCTCGCCACCTATAGCCGGCATCTTGCCGGCTATCCGGCGGGCGTTCCCGCCCGCCGCGGTGCGGACAGGATGTCGTTGTCATGCGCGCGACCACGGCTTTCAGAGCACAATCAGAGCACAAAAGTACAACTGTCATCCCGAGCGAAGTGAGGCGTCAGCCGAACGCCGTTGAGCGACCTTGTGTTTTGCAAGTGGCTCTCTCCGGTCCGGGTGAACTCTCACGATCCCATCCCTCTCCTCAATTCATCTGCCAGATCCGAAAATTCAAGTAAGACGCAAACCCCACCCACACCATGTATGGAACCAGCAGCCAAGCCGCCAGGAACGAAATCGGCAAGAACGCCACCGCCGTCGCCACGACCATCATCCACAGCAGAAGAATCTCTCCGAACGCCAACCCGATTGCGTGCAGCCGGAAGAAAATCAGCGACCACGCCGCATTGAGCAGCAACTGAACGGCAAACAATGCCATCGCCGCGGTCGCCCCCCTCCCCACGCGCCAGACCAGCCACGCGCTCATCGCCATCATCACGTACAGCACGGTCCGCACCGGACCGAAAACCCAGTTCGGCGGATTCCACTCCGGTTTCCTCAGCTGCGGATACCAGGTACGCACCGCGCCACTCGTAAGGACCGAAGCCACGCCCCCGGCCCCCAGGCACACCGCCAGGAACGGCATCAGAGACATCCACGATTCGCGGTTGAACATCCAGGGCAACCCTTCTCAGCGACGGTTCAAAATCCCGGACAAGCCGGGTAGATCGCTCGCCGCGAAGTTGTTGGTCTCGGCGCGCCCCTCATCCCCGTCCTAGCTACAAGGTACAGGAACTCGATTCGAAGTTGCTCGTGGCCGCTTGACACGGTTCGCGCCAGAGCGAAGGCTTGGCGGGGTCGGCAGAGTAAACGCCTCCTCAATTTGTTTGGAGGTTGACAGAGATGAGGCCCGCTGGTAAGGTTCAGCTCGTTCGACTCCACTCGCGGCTCCTATCGTCTCATTTCACCATCGGCTCCCGACCTCCGATTCGCAGTCTCCATCACTCCGGCCCCTCGGACGAACCCCTGGAAACTCGGTTCAACGCTCGACGCGAACTTCTACCGGAAGAGCATCAATGAAGATCAGGACTCGCCTATTGATCGGCGCAGGTGTGATTCCATGCATCGTTGCCGTGGCGTTGGCAACCCCTATCGTTGGGCTAAATTTCGGCACCATTCTTTCTTCGGGCACGACCAACAGTGAAGTGGGTCAGCATGTGCGAGTTGCACTGCCTGTTACCAGTGGAGAAGAACCGGAAGACAACCAGTGGACCGCCAGGTTTTTCACCAGCGGACCCTCGAACTTTATCGTGCAGGATGTTTCCTATGCTCCGAATGGTCACACGGGATGGCACTCTCACCCCGGGATTCTCCCGGTTTCCGTTATTGAAGGGTCGATTGAGTGGTACGACGCCAATTGCCAACGCACCGTCTACAACGTAGGGGACTCACTCACCGAGAGCACCGCCACTCATTACGTCCGCAATGTAGGATCCGTAAACGCCCACTTTATGGTCAGATACGTCCTTGCGAAAGGTGAGGCTCGGCGAATTGATCAACCGGCCCCGCCCTGCGCTGCATCGTTTGGCCTCGACTGATCTGCACAAGGTCGAATCTTGGCGGAGAGACCGGACTTTTGTCCGGTCTCTCCGCTCACTGCTTCTTTTTCCCCAGCAGTCCGCCCAGCGCGTTGTTGATGGCATCGCCAGTCTTTCCAGTCCCGGCCTTGCTCCCGCCCAGAAACCCCTGCAACGCGCCGTCCGCCAACCCGCCTACCATCCCTTTCACGTCAGGCACAAACTCCGGTTTCGCGGTCGTTCCTGCAATCGAGAACGGGATCCCGCCCTTCCCGCCGCCCATGGCCGCTACCTGCGCCAGTTCTCCCACCATACCGCCGTGAAGATTGGCCAGCATCTTGAAGTTCAGGGTTCCAGCCGGGCTCACTGTTCCCGCTCCGGTAATCACCCCGATCGCCGGAACGTTCAGGTTGAGGTTATCCGCCTTCGTGCCTTCAGGCGCCACCCGGGCGTTCGCACTGAAGTTCTGGATAGTCGTATCCGGATTCGAAACCGCCTTGCCGGCAAACGCCGAGAGCGCGCCCAGCTTCTGTCCCAGGTCAAACCCAGCCAGCTTGGTGTTCGCCAGACGCACCGGCCCGCTGATGACCAGCTTGTCGATGGGCCCTTCGATCCCCAGTTCCGTCGAGAGCGTGCCCCCCTTCAGCTGCGACCCCGAAGGCAACACCACGCCCAGCGCCGGCAGCATCGCTTCCAATTCCTCGACCGGCATATCAGGTGCATTCAGCTTCATGTTCAGCACCTGGGTCTCGCCCACCGTCTTGAATGTGCCCGTGAGGTGCGCCACGGCCTTCCCGATTTCCACATCCCCCCGCGTCAGCGTTCCCGACTCCTTGTCCAGGTCGACATCCACCGCGTGCTTCACGATCACGGTCTTTGGAGCCGGCGAGCCCTTCGGGGACAACTGCAGCTTGTTCCCCGTAAACGTCCCCACCGCTTTCGCCATGCTCCCATTTGAGGTCAGCGTGCCATCAAAGTTCGCCAGCCCGGCAATCCCGCTCGCCGGATCGATGAATCCCGACGCCGCGATATCCATGTCGTTGACCTTTACCGCCGTTTCAAACGGAGTCTTCGCCGCGTCCGCAGGATTGATCGGTCCGGCCTTCCCCGAGATGTCCGCGTTCCCGCCCGCCGGCAACTTGGCCGTCAGCTTGAACGGAAATTGCGACGTCAGGG
>Ga0307479_10002322_pt1 | contig 17270 bp, 13 predicted proteins | sample atmos_gasesECM4C_FD_203743 | JGI IMG/M metagenome (GOLD analysis project Ga0307479, IMG submission 203743) | Hardwood forest soil microbial communities from Morgan-Monroe State Forest, Indiana, United States - atmos_gasesECM4C_515 | ecosystem: Environmental > Terrestrial > Soil > Temperate... | reverse complement strand
TGCTTTCCGAGGCGGTGTACGGCGGGGTTTTTCGTCTCTCCACACAGCTTTTAGTTCACTTTGGTTTGGAATTCAGTTTTGTAGACACTTCCTCGGAGGCTGCGGTGGTGTCGGCCTTCCGGCCCAACACCAAAATGTTGTACATCGAGACGCCCACCAACCCTACGATGAGAATCGCCGACATTGCCGCACTGGCTAAGGTCGCGAGTCAACGAAACATTACCGTAGTGGTGGACAACACTTTCCTAAGCCCCTATCTCCAGCGACCCATCGAGCTTGGCGCGCATATCGTAGTTCATTCCATGACCAAGTATCTCAACGGCCACAGCGACTCGACGGGCGGAGCGGTGGTATTAACTCGCCAGGAAGACGCCGAAAAAATTTATTTTATTCAGCGATCTGCAGGTTCCGGATTAGCGCCCATGGATTGTTTTCTAATTTCTCGCGGCATCAAAACTCTCGCGGTGCGCATGCTCCAGCACAATGCCAACGGCCTGGTAGTGGCGCGTCATCTTGACACGCACCCAAAGGTTCAAAGGGTTCTTTACCCTGGGCTCGCTAGTCATCCACAACACGAAATTGCGCGCCGTCAACAGAAGGGCCCTGGTGGCATGCTCTCCTTTGACCTGGGCTCCCTGGAAGCGGCCCGACGTTTTCTCAATCACGTGAAGCTGTGTGCGCTCGCCGAAAGCCTTGGTGGCGTTGAATCGCTAATCTCGCTTCCAGCACTGATGACCCATGCATCCATGCCTCCAGAAGTGCGCGAGCGCGTTGGGATCACTGACGGACTAGTTCGTTTGTCGGTAGGCATCGAGGATGCCGACGACATCATCGCAGACTTGGACCAGGCGCTTCACCACGTCTAGCGCTCGACACCGATTCGCGCCCGTAAGTGGAAGAAAGTAGCCAACTATTTTCTAGTTCGCGATGGCTTCACGTTCTCAACCAGCCATCTCAAATACTCGCGCGAACCCGAAACGACCGGCAGTACTAAAAATTCAGGCACATCATAACTGTGCATCCTTCGCACCAATCGTTCTAATTCAGGCAAGCGCCTCGTCGTCGATTTCATAATCAGCAAAAACTCCCGCGACACTTCTATCTTGCCCTTCCAACGATAGATAGAGTCCACTACAGTCGCCAACACGTTGACGCAAGCGGCAAGTCTTGCCTCGACGGCGGCGCGCGCGATCCGCCTCGCTTCCGGAAGCGTTCCGCAAGTAACCAGGACTACTCGAGATTGCCTCGCGGGCATTGTTCCCTTCTAACCGACTCCTCGATTAACTGTTGCCCGTTTGCGCTTATCAATTACGGGGCTAGAATACATCGCCATGACTCCTTCTCCGAATCCTTCTCCCATTAAGTTTGGCACTTCCGGTTGGCGCGGCCTGATCGCCGACGATTTCACCTTCGCGAACGTTCGGCTAGCCGTGACTGCCATCGCGGAACACGTCAACAGCAAAACCAAAAATCCCACCCTCCTCGTCGGATACGATCCGCGGTTTTACTCCGAAGAATTTTCGCAGCTCGCGGTCGACATCCTCAATCGGCATGGCATCCGCACGCTACTGTGCGACACCTTTACTCCCACGCCCGCCATTGCGTACGAGATCACCCGTCGCAAGTTGGACGGCGCCATTAATTTCACCGCCAGCCATAACCCCGCGCAATATCACGGCCTCAAATTTTCTACCGCTGACGCCGGGCCCGCGCTTCCGGAAGTCACCAAGGACATCGAGGCGCGTGTAGCCAAAATGGTTGAGAAAGATGGTCCGTTTCCAGCAAAGCCGGTAACGACTTCAGATGACGAGCGCGCCCCAAATGAAATGGTCAATATTCGCGAAACATACTTGCAGCGGCTCGAACAACTCGTTCGCTTCGACGTATTGCGCCAAGCCAAAGCTCATTTTGTCTTCGATGCGTTGCACGGATGTGGTGCCGGCTATCTCGATAATGTTTTGACGCGCAATGGAATCGCCGTTCAGACCATGCGGCTAAACCGGGACACTCTGTTCGACGGAACTGGCCCCGACGTTTCTGAAACGAATTTGGCGCCGCTACGTAAAACGGTGCTGGAGACCGGAGCCATCGCGGGGCTGGCCACCGATGGCGATGCTGACCGCTTCGGTGTCATCGACCGCGACGGCACGTGGATCCAGCCAAATCATATTCTGGCGTTGCTCTACGATTATCTGGTTGAGACGCGCGAATGGCATATGCCCGCGGCTCGCAGCGTAGCCACCACCGAAATGATGGACGCCGTGGCAAAATCCCACGGCCAAAAAATCTACCAGACTCCTGTTGGATTCAAATACATCGGCCAATTAATCCGCGAGGACAAAATTGCCATGGGTGGCGAAGAAAGCGCCGGACTCACCATTCGCGGGCACGTGCCGGAAAAAGACGGAATCCTCGCCTGCCTCCTGGTTGCCGAAATGCTTGCGGCCCGTGGTACGTCCATAAAACAACTGGTGAACGCGCTGTTCAACAAACTCGGCCGCGAATTCTGGCCCGTGCGCGAAAATTTCCACCTCACAGACGAACAAAAGGCGAATGCAGTAAGGCAGGTTGCCATTGACACTTCGACACTACTTGGACGAAAAATTCTTTCCGTGGATCGCACCGATGGCGCAAAGTTTGTTTTCGAGGACGGTTCCTGGATGCTCATTCGCCTTTCCGGCACCGAACCGCTTCTGCGCTTATATGTTGAGGCCCCCAGTTTGGAGGCTTCAACAAAGCTGACCAAAGAGGCCAAAAATTGGCTTCTGCATGGATCATGAACGAGGAACACGGTAAAGATGAAAACGAAGGTTGACGAAAAAGCAGGCGGTTTATTGCGGCACGGACCCGCCCTGCTTGTTTTGTTTGTGGCGGTTCTTTTTGTGCACGATATTTTTGGCGCCCACGGCTACCTCTCCATGCGACGCACTCAGGATGGCATCAAGAAAGTCAGAGCCGAGATTGAGCAATTGAACAAAGAAAATGCCGCGCTCGAACAGGCTGTGAAAGATTTAAAGACTGATCCGCGCGCTATCGAAAAAATCGCCCGCGAAGAACTCATCCTCGCGAGGCCGGGCGAAATCATCATAAAAATTCCGCAATCGCAATTTCTGCCGCAAGCGTTCAATACTCGCCCGTAGCGTTTCCTCCTCGAACCCAATCACATAGCTTCGCTCAAGCTCTGCGTTGTTGCGGTCGGCAGACTAAGTGCAGCGCGCTTTTTGGTGCGCGTGCGCCATATCGAGGCTCCCAGCATTGCCGCAAAAATCACTATCATCCCGGCGGACGCCAATGGAATAGTGCTCCGGAATTTCGGAAGAATGGATAATCTGCCATACACAAATTCGATGTGCACCCAATAAACCAGCAACGATGTTTTGCCGAATTGTATGAAGGGGCTAAACCCTTCCGTTACCCAGCCCCAGCGGCACCACGCAAAAATCGCAAAGGTGAGCAGTAACAAAATACCGCACCGCATCAAGAAAAAATTCGGGCTGCTATGCCAGTAATCGTAGACAGCGTAAATCTTGATGCTCGAAGAATCCCACCAGAGCGATAAAGCGCAGGCCAGCACACCAACCGCCCCTACCGTACAGAGCGCCGAAACTTCTTTGCGCTGCGCAAAATCCGAAAATAAAAACGAACCAAACGCCAGCCCTACGAAAGCAAATCCGCACCACGGAAAAATGGAAAATATCCATGGCGCCGGTGAACCAAAATTGTGGACCCCGTTGATATAGGACTCCAGCATCCACGGAAGGAAGTGTGGACGGTGCGTCGTCCACAACGGCGGCGTGGCGATCGCCACAACAGCGGCGATCAGCAGCGATAGTCCAATCAGGCGGTTTCTCCATCGCTCACGAGACTCCTTGCCTCGAAGCGATACACTGCCGAGGCCCGTGCTTGCCTCAGGCAAAGAACTAATGTTCACCAGCCGCCAAAACAGCGCCATGAAAATGATCGACACTCCCAGAATGTTCAGCACATCCACCTTCAACAAATCCGTCCACTGCGATTTGGGATAACCAAGCACGAATTCTTGCACACGCAAAAGAAACCCCAACCCGAGGATTTCCGCCCCCCGCAAAAGTGCAGTTTTAAAACTCTGCGATTGAGGTCTGTTCTTTTGCCGCAGACCTTCAGTCACCAGCGCAAACGAAACACCGCAGAGGAACAAAAATATCGGAGCTGCCAGCGTCGACAACTCCTGCGACCAGCGATACAGCATCGTTCTTCGCGCTTCCGGATTCAGCCAGGAGTCATAACAGTGCGCCTGAATCATCAGCACGCACGCTAATCCGCGCATCCAGTCGATATACGCTAATCTTTTGAAAGGCACTGGCAGCTGAGTGGTCGTCCCCACTGGACTCGCAAATACATTAGCGCACAACTCCGCTTAGAGGACTGGAAGCGGAAGCATAAAGCCTCTTCGGCATGCGGCCGGCAAGAAATGCCTTGCGTCCCGCGATGGTAGCATCGCGCATCGCTTCCGCCATCAGCACTGAATCTTCTGCTTCCGCGATGGCCGTATTCATGAGCAGACCGTCCGCGCCCAACTCCATCGCGGATGCCGCATCCGACGCGGTGCCCACTCCCGCATCCACAATCAACGGCACTTCCGTGATGCGTTCACGCAAAATTCGCAAATTCGCCGGATTCTGTATACCCAGCCCCGACCCAATAGGCGCTGCCAGCGGCATCACCGCCGCAGCCCCCGCGTCCACCAGCTTACGAGCAACAATAAGATCGTCATTGGTGTACGGCAAAACCACAAATCCTTCTTTCACCAGTACGCGCGTCGCCTCAATCAATTGCTCGGTATCCGGAAATAATGTCTGCTGGTCGCCGATCACTTCGAGCTTCACCCAATGAGACAACCCCACTTCGCGCCCCAGACGTGCCGTGCGAATAGCTTCTTCCGCGGAGTAACATGCCGCCGTATTCGGCAAAATAAAAATATTTTCGCGATCGATATAATCAAGCAGCGACTCTTTCGATTTATCCGTGAGGTTCACCCGGCGCACCGCTACCGTAACCATGTCTGCGCCTGACGCGGCGTGTGCACGCGCCATTTCTTGAAAGCTCCGGTATTTCCCGGTGCCAACAATTAGCCGCGACTTAAACGCGCGCCCCGCGATGACCAGTTGATCGGACATTTGTTCCCCAACTCTGATTTTAGTCTGGCTGGACACTAGCGGCAAATCGTGCGAGCCCAAAAATCCCAGCAAATTGGCGAGCGTTAATCCTGAAGCATGGGTCGCGGTTCGGCCGCATCAGCATAAAGCTCATCAATAATTTTCCGGTAGTGTTGCTCCACAATGCGCCGCTTCAGTTTCAAGGTAAACGTGAGGCTTCCATTGTCGAACGTGAAGTCCTCGGGAAGCAGCGCAAAACGTTTAATGGATTCATACTGGGCCAGGTGGCCCGTAAGCCGTCGCACTTCCGACTCAATCAGTGCGTGAACCCACGCATTCGATGCCATCTCCACATTGCTCGCAAATGTAATTCCCTCTTCAGCGGCCTTCGCGGTAATCGTTACCCCATTCGGCACCAGCAGCGCGACTACAAATTTGCGCTCGTCGCCCACGACCATTGCGTTCAGCAAATAAGGACTATTCTTCAGCGCGTTTTCAATAGGCTGCGGAGCCACAAATTTACCCGCCGCGGTCTTGATCAAATCTTTCTTGCGGTCGGTGATAAACAAATACCCATCCGCGTCCAGGTACCCGATATCTCCGGTCTTGAACCAGCCATCGGTGCTCAAAATTTCCCGTGTCGCTTCCGGATTCTTGTAGTACCCCTGCATCACACATGGCCCGCGCGCCAGAATTTCTCCATCGTCAGCGATCCTGATTTCTACGTTCGCTATGGCTTTCCCGGAGCTGCCGGCACGATTGTTCGGATAATTTGAGCTTAGCACCGGAGAAGTTTCCGTCAATCCGTAGCCCTGATATATCGGTATGCCAATAGTCCAAAAAAACTCTGTCAGATTTTTAGAGAGCGGCGCGCCTCCAGACAACACCAGCGACAGCCGCCCTCCCGTTCCTGCGCGAATCTTGGAATACACCAGTGCATTCGCCAGCAACCATTGAAGCCTGACTGCCAAAGGCGCTCGCTCTTCGCCGCATCGCCATTTGCCCGATTGGCTCGCGACCTTCATGGACCAATCAAACAATTTGCGTTTAATTCCTGTGGCCTTGCTTCCCTGCTCTACTATCCGGGTATAAATTTTTTCGAATACACGCGGCACCGCGGCCATCGTGGTGGGCCGCAGCTCCAACATAGCTTGCGCCACCTGCTCAACTGCTTCGACGTAAGCCACAGTGACCCCGTGAAATAAAAACGAGTAGTCGATCATTCGGCCGTAAACGTGTGCCAATGGCAAAAACGAAAGCGCCAGATCATTCGTTGGGTCATAGCGAACTTGCAGGTGACTGTCGGTGACGTTCGAGCAGAAATTCGTGTGTGTCAACATCACCCCTTTCGGTTCCCCGGTGGTGCCCGACGTATAAATCAACGACGAAAGTTGACCGGGCTGCACCTGCGACGCCAGCAGTCGGTACGAAGCGATCTCCGTCGCGCCAGCGCCCGCGATCAGCGTTTCATACCGAAGACATTCGAATGGTGCTTCAGGCCCGGCATCGGCGGCCACAATGTGTTCTACAGTGAGCAGTTCAGAACGGCGCGCTAGCAGTTTTTCCAGCTGCTTCGCCCCAGAAACAAAAACAATCCTGGCCTCCGAATGATTCAGGATGTACGCCATGCGCTGCGGCGATTCGTTGAAATAAATGGGTACGCTGACCCCGCCTGCGCCGGTAATCGCAAAATCCGCCGTGTGCCACTCCGGCCGGTTCGCTGAAAAAATTCCTACCCGGTCGCCTGTTTTCACGCCCAGTTCCACCAGCGCGCTGGAAAGTCCCGCGACGCGCCGAAGAAATTCCGCCGACGATATTGCTTCCCAGCGATCCCCATGGCGGAACATTTGAGCCCGTGGATTCGGCAATCGGTCGATCGCACTTAAAAATCTGGAGGGAAGGGTACCGTAATTCATTGCGATTTCGACTCTACTCCAGCTATTTACGCGGCGCAATTGCCGCTTCCGCTCCATGCTTCGATAAACAAAAGAGTGCATTTCACGCCACAACTCGCCTTCGTGCAAATGCTTTCTCCCTGCGGTAGTATTGGCGTTGGGCGATCATGACTCCAATTTCTTCCGAACCCTCCGTTCTGTCTCCGACTAACAAAGGTCCATTCAAATCGCCTCGCGGAACTGAAATCACATGCAAGGGTTGGCAGCAGGAAGCCGCGCTGCGCATGCTGATGAATAATCTTGATCCAGAGGTCGCCGAAAAACCTGACGACCTGGTCGTCTATGGCGGCACCGGCAAAGCGGCCCGCAATTGGGAATGCTTTCATGCCATTGTTCGCTCCCTCAAGGACCTTGCTGAGGACGAAACGCTGCTCGTGCAGTCTGGAAAACCCGTAGCGGTTTTTCGCACGCACGAATATGCGCCTCGCGTATTGCTTTGCAATTCCAATCTTGTAGGTCATTGGAATAATTGGGAGCGTTTTAATGAATTAGATCGTGCTGGCCTGATGATGTACGGCCAGATGACCGCCGGTAGTTGGATTTACATCGGCACCCAGGGAATTTTGCAAGGCACCTACGAAACATTCGCCTCCGTCGCCAAAAAACATTTCGCCGGAGACTTGGCCGGCAAGCTCGCCGTAACCGGCGGCATGGGCGGTATGGGCGGTGCGCAGCCGCTGGCGGCCACCATGAATGGTGCGGCCTTTTTGGGCATCGACGTCGATCCCGAGCGCATCAAGCGCCGCGTCAAGACTGGCTATTGCGATGTCATGGTCACCAACCTCGACGAAGCCCTGCGCATTTTAAAAAATGCTGTGCGCAAGCGTGAGGCTGTTTCTGTTGGCCTGGTTGGCAATTGCGCCGACGTGATTCCCGAGCTGGCTCGCCGCGGTGTCGTACCGGATGTGCTCACCGATCAAACCAGCGCGCACGACCCGCTCAATGGATACGTGCCAAACGGCATGAGCCTCGATGCCGCGATCGAACTGCGCAAGAAAAATCCCGATGAATACAAAAAACGATCTATGGCCGCCATGGCCGAGCATGTCCAGGGCATGCTCGATCTGCAAAATCTTGGCGCAATAACTTTCGACTACGGAAATAATATCCGCACCTTCGCCTATGAGCAGGGCCTCAAAAGTGCCTACGACTTCCCCGGTTTTGTGCCCGCCTATATTCGACCGTTGTTTTGCGAAGGCAAAGGCCCGTTCCGTTGGGCCGCGCTGTCTGGTGAAGCTTCCGACATTGCGCGCACCGATCAATTGGTACTGGAAATGTTCCCGCATGACGAGCATCTCAGTCGTTGGATAAAGCTCGCGCATAAACGCGTTAGATTTCAGGGGTTGCCGGCGCGCATCTGCTGGCTTGGATACGGTGAGCGAGATAAGTTTGGCTTGGCGTTAAACGATCTCGTTGCTCGCGGCGAGCTGAAAGCTCCCATTGTGATCGGCCGCGATCATCTCGACTGCGGCTCGGTTGCGTCTCCCTATCGCGAAACGGAGTCCATGCTTGATGGCTCAGACGCCGTCGCGGATTGGCCGTTACTGAATGCCTTGCTCAACACCGCCAGCGGCGCCTCGTGGGTCTCCATTCACAATGGCGGCGGCGTGGGCATTGGTTACTCACAACATTCCGGCCAGGTCACCGTAGCTGACGGCACCAAGGAAATGGCCCAACGTATCGAACGCGTGCTCACCAATGATCCCGGCATCGGCGTGGCTCGGCACATCGACGCCGGATATCCTGAAGCCAAAGCCTTCGCGAAAAACACCGACCTGAAAATCCCCATGCTGTAATCGAATGCCCTGTCACAGATTTCCGCCCTCCGGCATACTATCGAGGCCTTGAGCATCGCCACACTGATCAGCGGAGCTTCTCAAGTTTTAACTTTGCGTGGTCGTGGACCTCACCGTGGCGCTGCGCTTGCCGACGTCGGACTCATAAAAAATGGCGCAGTGCTCATCGCTGATGGCCTCATTGTCGCTGTCGGCTCCCGCGCTCAAGTTGAGGCTCAGCCCTTGGCGCGCAGCGCCCAACAACTCGACCTGGCCGGCCGCGTGGTTTTGCCCGGCTTCGTCGATTCGCATACGCACTTAATTCACGCGGCAAGTCGCGCGGAGGAGTACGAACTTAGAATCACCGGGGCAAGTTACGAAGAAATCGCCAAGCGCGGCGGCGGGATATTGAATTCTGTGAACAAACTTCGCGCCGCGACCTCGGACGCATTAAAGGAACGTGCCCGTTCCGCCCTGAAGCAGTTCGCCACCTATGGCACTACCACCATTGAAGCTAAGAGCGGATACGGTCTTGATTTCGCCAGTGAGTTGAAGATTTTAAAATTGCATAAAGAATTGTCTGCCGAGCAACCGCTGGATATCGCTTCCACGTTCCTCGGTGCTCACATAATCCCCGCCGAATTTCGCAAGCGTACGTCAGGCGCGAAAGGCTATGTCACCCTGCTGATCGATAATCTCATTCCGGAAATCGCCGCACAGAAGTTGGCCGAATTCTGCGATGTTTTCTCCGAGCGCGGCGCATTCAACCTGGCGCAATCAAAACAAATCCTCGAAGCCGGCAAGCGTTACGGCCTGCGGCCACGAGTCCACGCCGAGCAACTCTCGCGCACCGGCGCGACGCAACTTGCCATAAAGCTTGGCGCGGCAAGCTGCGACCATCTGGAAAAAATAAATCGCACGGACATTCGTGCTCTTGCAAAATCCAAAACGGTAGCCACGCTGCTCCCTGGCTGCGATTTTCATCTGGGCCTGAAGCAACATGCTCCCGCACGTGAACTGATCGACGCTGGAGCCATCGTCGCTCTCGCCACGGACTATAATCCCGGCACCAGCCCCACCGTAAGCATGCCCATGATTCTGTCACTCGCGTGCACCCAGTTGCGCATGACCCCAGCCGAAGCTGTCACTGCCGCGACTATCAATTCCGCTTATTCTCTCGGCCGCGAAAAACAAATCGGCTCCCTCGAAGTCGGTAAGCTCGCGGACATTTCCATCTTCGATGTGGATGACTACCGTGAAATTCCCTATTATTTTGGAATGAATACCTGTCACACCACCATCAAGCGGGGCCAGATCGTTTATTCCAAATCGTCGCTGAGTACAACCTGAGGTCGCTGCCGTCGTACAATTCAAAATATGACCCGATTGATTGAGTGCGTTCCCAATTTTTCCGAAGGACGCGATCCCGCAAAGGTCGAGGCCATTGTCGCCGCCATGAGCAGCGTGCCCGGCGTGTACGTCCTTGATCGCGAAATGGACGCCGACCACAACCGCTGCGTCGTGACCCTGGCCGGCGATCCCGATGCTGTTGCGGAAGCCGCGCTACTCGGTGTAGGCAAAGCCGCTCAATTGATCGACCTGACTGTTCACCAGGGGGCGCATCCTCGAGTTGGCGCAACCGATGTAGTTCCTTTCATTCCCATCGAAGGCGTCACACTCGAGGATTGCGTTGCGCTTGCCCGGCGAGTCGGCAACGAAGTATGGAAACGCTACCGCATTCCGGTATTTTTCTACGAAGCCGCGGCCACGCGTCCTGATCGAGTAAACCTTGAAAACGTGCGGCGCGGCCAATTCGAAGGCCTACGCGAAGACCTGAAGCGCAATCATGACCGTCAACCAGATATTGGCGAGCCCAAGCTTCATCCTACCGCCGGGACCACTGTGGTGGGTGCGCGCAAATTCCTCATTGCCTATAACGTGAACCTCAACACTTCAGATATCGGCGTAGCCAATAAAATCGCCAAAGCCATCCGCTTTTCTTCCGGTGGCTTGCGCCACGTAAAATCCATGGGCGTGGCGCTGAAAGCACGGAATCTCGCGCAAGTTTCCATCAATCTCACCGATTTTGAATCCACGCCCATGCATCGCGTCTATGAAATGGTCAAGCGCGAGGCCGAGCGCTACGGCGCAATCCCTGTGGGCAGCGAAATTGTGGGCCTGGTTCCCAAGAAAGCTTTGGAGATGGCTGCGGATTTTTTTCTGCAGCTGGAAGATTTCTCTCCCTCGCAGGTACTGGAAAATCGTTTGCAGTCGGCTCTTTCCGGCGCATCACCCGAAGCCCCCACTGGCGACAGCAAGTTCGCCCACTTGGCGAAGCCTTTTCTGGATGTCGTCGCGGCCCCGACGGCAACTCCCGGCGGCGGCAGCGTTTCCGCATTCGCGGGCGCTCTGGCGGGTGCGCTTGGTCAGATGGTCGCGAGCTTATCTCGCAAGAAAAAATCGCAAGCAACGTTCGTCGTCCAGTTGTCGGAAATGCTCGACCGCTTGCGCAAAACGACAGACGATCTAACCAAGGCCATCGATCGCGACGCAGAAGCCTTCGATGCCGTGATAGCGGCTTTCAAATTGCCTCAGGGCGAAGCGAGCGAAAACACCGCACGAGACAAAGCCATTCAAGCTGCTACGCGCGGCGGCACCGAAGCCCCTCTACAGGTAGCCGATGTGACGGTTGCACTTTTCGAACAACTTATGCAACTGGAAGCTATCGCCGCCGCATCCATGCGTTCAGACTTACAAGTAGCCCGTTTCATGGCGGCTGCCGGGGCGCGCGGCTCTTTGGCAAACGTGGAAATAAATCTGGACAGCTTGCATGATGCCTCTTACGTATCCAAAGTCAGGAATAAGGTCGCCTCGTTGCGCGCGCGCCTGGAAAAGAATCCCGCCGTCTAAAGAAATATGCAGCAGGCGTCCAGTTTGAAAGGAACACAAATGAATCCGCGGATCAATTCAGCCATACCCACCAATACTGGCGCTGTCACAAGAATCGCTCGCCTCTTCGCCCTCGCCATACTTGTCGCACTGTGTTTTGCCATCCCAAAGCCCGCTCGTGCCGGCCGTCTAGCCGCGGACACCATCGCTTTATTCCCGAAAGAAATTGGCGAATTCGCTTACGCCGACCTCAAAAAAGCACGCACACTCAGTTGGTTCCCGCAATTACAGGAACAACTCTTGCCGGACCGCTTTAAGCAGTTCGAGCGTTTTCTGGCCTCCGCCGGCATCGATCCAAACAGCCAAGTCGAAGAGTTGGCTTGGGGCCTGGTTCCCGAAGGCGTAACCGCCAAAACCGCCGCCACCGGCTCTGATGCCGTACCCACGGGAGAAGAAATTGTCGGCGTCGCTCTCGGTAATTTCAATCCCAGCAGCGCCGAATCTTATTTTAAGCAGCAAAAATTGCCGACCTTCAAAGCTCGCGGCTACACCTTGTACGCTTTCGGCAGCGGTGCCGGCCCCAACGATCTGTTCTTTTTATTTATTGATTCAAGCACCGCGGCATTCGGCCACCGCAAGCTGCTCGAAAAAATGATCGAGGTACGATTCGGCGGCGAAGAAGGCCTGCTTCGTAATGACCAGTTCTATCCGCTCATCAGCGATGCCAACGGTACTGGCACGGTGTGGGCTGTCCTCAACCCCGCGTATACGCGGCTAGCCATGCAACAACTCGCTCCAGAAATTCAACAATTTCCGGAAGCCGCGAAGCTCGTCACGCGCATGCGCAATATGATCATCAGTGTAGACGCCAGCGGCTCGCTAGACGGAAAGTTCCAGGCCATCTGCGGCTCCACCGAAGACGCCAACACCCTCGGACAATTACTTCAGGCCGGATTTTTGTACAAGCGCTACCAGGCTCAACAGGATAATCCCGAGATGGCCCAGCTTCTCGATACGGTTCGCGTTACTCCGGCGGGCGACCGCGTGATTTTGCGCATGACCCTGAGCGACGATCAAGTCACTTCGCTGATCCGCAAAAATACCTTTGCCTTCAAAATGTAATCATTGCTAGCTGTAGGAAGCCTTGCGGAAATCCACTAACCGGCGAAAGCCTGTTCGCCTACATATTTCGTCAAGCGTGTGATCGCCATTTCCGCTCGAATCTCATGTTGCACCCGGTCTACCCCAGCGATCATTCCCTGTTCTTCCGAATCAGCGCCGATACCGTCTGTCGCCCGCCTTATCACCACCACTTCAATGCGGTCCGCAGTTCTGGTCACCGTCACCTCCAAACGTTGGCTCGAGCCTATGCGCTCAACTTCCCGGTTACACACCGCAACAATCGCGGATTGCAATCCTGAAACATCGTCGTTCGCCAACCCCGCCGCATCCGCAAAATAACGTCCAGCCCCACCCGCAGCGGCGCACAGTCGCTTGTCAGCGTCCAGTTGCATGCCAATCTTTTGGGTGTCAGCGTGCACGGTTGTCAGCTAACGATACGTCACAGGCTTCCCGGCAATCCGGGCAATAGTAAAGTCCATCCATGCAGAGTCGCACGCCAAGCTGGCCTTGGCAAATCGTGCAGTACTTTTCGCACGCGCAATGCTCTTCGGTTTTATCACACTGGACACACACTACCTGTGCGGGCATGGGACCCTCCGAGAAAACTCTACCTGAGGACCAACGGCCCGGCAAGACGCGTGCACCCGCTGATGCGCGAATTAAATAGCTGTACCTTCAGACTTTCGTCGTGCTTTTTGACCCATCGGAGGGTGCATGCTAGTATCAATTTCCGCTGAATTTTGTGGAGTCTACCGTCGATCCGTCCGTCATTACCGAGCTTCGCAAAACGCCTCTAAATGCCATCCACCGCCGTTTGGGCGCAAAAATGGTGAATTTCGGTGGTTGGGATATGCCTGTGGAATACCCGTCCACCGGGGGTTTGGTCGCCGAACATAAAGCCGTTCGCGCCGGCGTCGGCGTTTTTGATGTTAGCCACATGGGCGACATTCGCATCAGCACTGCGCGCTCCCAGAGCGGCGCCTTGGCCGCCGTGCAGCACATCACCATGAATGATGCCTCCAAATTAGCGACCGGCCAGGCCCAGTATTCAGCCATGCTTTACCCATCGGGCACCTTCGTGGATGACGTCATCGTGCATCGCCTTGGAGATGACGATTTTCTTCTGGTGATCAATGCCGGGACTCGCCAAAAGGACATCGATTGGGTGCGTCAAAATACCGCGTCCCACGACTGCAAAGTCGAAGAGTTGAGTGACGCTTACACCCAACTGGCCATCCAGGGACCACGCGCCATCGATGTGCTGCAAAAGCTTACTGACGTAAATCTGCATCCGATCAAAAATTACTGGTTCACGCACGGCACTGTTTGCGGATTGAAAAACACATTGATCGCTCGCACCGGATACACCGGCGAGGATGGCTTTGAGATTTATGTGCCTTCCGATGTAGCCACCAGCGAAGAGGTCTGGGCGAAAGTCCTGGAGGTTGGCCGCGAATTTGGAATCATCCCGTGCGGTCTTGGATGCCGCAATACCTTGCGCCTCGAAGCGAAAATGGCGCTCTATGGCCACGAGATCAGCGAGAACATCAACGTTTGGGAAGCAGGTCTTGACCGCTATTGCAAAATGGAAAAGGGAGATTTCATCGGTCGTTCAGAACTCCAACGCGCCAAAGATGCGGGATTGACTCGGACTCTAGTCGGCCTTGAAATGATCGAACGAGGCATCGCGCGCGACGAATATCGCTGTCTGAATGAACAGGGCGAACCGGTAGGGTTTATTACCAGCGGTTCGCCATCTCCGACGCTATGCAAAAATATTGCTTTGGCATACTTGCCGCCTTCTATGTCAGCGATTGGAACCACCGCTTATGTAGAAATTCGTAATCAAAAGGCTAAGGCTCAAGTTGTTCCAACGCCTTTTTACAAGCGCGCGAAAAAATCAACAACTCAGCAACTCGCAAGCACCGTTTAAGTGACGGAAAGGAACCGATGACTTATCCCCCGTCGTACCGCTACACCAAGCAACACGAATGGATCGATGTCAAAGACAGCGTCGGCACGATTGGTATCACCGATTACGCTCAGCACGAGTTGGGCGACGTCGTCTTCGTGGAACTTCCTAAACCCGGCGCCAAAGTTCAGGCCGGAAAATCGTTCGGTAACGTGGAATCCGTAAAGGCCGTTAGCGAAATCTACGCGCCTGTCTCGGGCGAAGTAGTCGAAGCGAACGCCGAACTCGAGGCCACTCCGGAGAAGCTCAACTCGGACCCGCACAAATCTGCCTGGCTGATTCGCGTAAAGCTTGCCGATCAAGCGGAGCTCGCCCAGCTGATGGATGCGAAGGCGTACGAAGCCTTCATCTCCGAAAAAAATAAGGAAGCTTCCGCCTGATGCGCTATCTCCCCAAGAGCCCCGCCGAGCGCAAGCAAATGCTTGCCGTGGTCGGCGGCAAAACAATTGACGAACTGTTTTCCAGCGTTCCGGAACAATACCGTCTAAAGAAAGCTTTGAATCTCCCCGGCCCGCTTTCCGAAGCGGAGATCATTCAGTATTTCAAGGCCCGCGCCGCTGAAAATTCTCTTGGCTACACCAGTTTCCTCGGAGCCGGCGTATACAATCACCTTCGCTCCGTCATCACCGACACTATTATCCAGCGCGGCGAATTTCTTACCTCCTACACTCCGTATCAAGCGGAAATCACCCAAGGTACGCTGCAATCCATCTTTGAATTCCAAACCCTGATGTGCCAGTTGACCGGACAGGATGTCGCCAACGCCTCCATGTACGATGGCTCCACAGCTGCGACCGAAGCGGTCTTGATGGCCGAGAGATTGACTTCACGCCGGCGCGTTCTTGTGGCGCGTTCCGTACATCCCGAATATCGCACGGTCCTGAAGACCTACGCTAAAAATTCCGGCCTAGTAGTGGAAGAAGTCGGCATAAGTGCCGACGGCACAGTGGACACCATAGCGTTGCAATCGAGCCTGAAAGAAGATGTCGCCGCAATCCTGGTGCAATCGCCGAATTTTTTGGGTGTAATCGAGCCAATCGCGGATCTTGCGAACATTGCCCACAAGGTTGGGGCACTACTCGTCGCTACTGTAACGGAAGCCGTTTCGCTCGGTCTCGTAAGGCCTCCGGCTGAGGCCGACATCGTAGCCATGGAGGGGCAAAGCTTCGGGTTGGCGCCAAGTTACGGCGGCCCTTACGTAGGCGTTATCGCCTCGCGAGAAAAGTTCGTAAGGCAAATGCCCGGGCGTCTCGTAGGGCAAACCACCGATTCGAATGGCCGCCGCGGTTTCGTCTTGACCCTCGCCACTCGTGAACAACACATCCGCCGCGAGAAAGCCACTTCCAACATCTGCACCAATCAAGCGTTGTGCGCTCTTGCCGCCACAGTGCATCTTTGTTTGCTTGGTAAAGAAGGCCTGCGCGAGATGGCTCACCAAAATCTATCCAAAGCGCGCTTCGCTCTCGCTGAACTCGAGAAAATCCCGGGCGTGCGACGCGCCTTCGATGCTCCGTTTTTTAACGAATTCACAATAGTGCTTCCGCGATCAGCGAAGCTCGTGAACGCGCAACTTCTGCGCGAGAAAATAATCGGCCCTTTTGTACTCGGCACCGCTTATCCCGAATTAACCAAGCACGCGTTAGTTTGCGTTACTGAAACCGTCACTCGCGTGGAAATTGAAAAGTTTGCAAGTGCGCTGCGTTCCGCGCTGGAACAGCCGGTTTAAGTCCAGCACCGCTTTACAACTAAGTTTCAACTACGCGATAGGAATAAAAAATTGATCAAAAAAGCTTCCCAGCACGTTAATCAGAACGAACGTCTCATCTTTGAGACCTCTTCACCCGGTAAGCGTGCCTTTGAATTGCCCCCGCTGGACGTCCCGTCCGCCGACGCCGCCAAAGTGCTGGGCCGCCACCATCGCGACGAGGGCGTTTCCGATTTTCCAGAAGTAAGCGAAATCGAAGTTTTGCGTCACTTCACCCGTCTTTCTGCCTGGAATTACGCCATCGACTTGGGCATGTACCCGCTCGGCTCCTGCACCATGAAATATAATCCGCGCGTAAATGAATTTGTCGCCCGCCTCGATGGCATCGCCACCGAACATCCTTATCAGCCCCAGGAACTTTCGCAAGGCTGCCTGAAAATCGTAAAGCTGCTCGAAGATTGTCTCCTCGAAATAACCGGCATGGACTCCATCACCTTGCAACCTGCGGCTGGCGCGCAAGGTGAACTCACCGGCCTGCTTTTAATTCGCGCCTATCTGCAAAAACAGGGCAATCCACGCAAAAAAGTTTTGATCCCCGATTCCGCTCACGGCACCAATCCAGCTACTGCCGTGATTGCCGGATACCAGGTCGAAAATATTAAGTCAGAATCCCACGGTCAGATCGACGTCGACAAACTTCGCGACCTGGTTACCGAA
>Ga0307479_10002321_pt1 | contig 17273 bp, 17 predicted proteins | sample atmos_gasesECM4C_FD_203743 | JGI IMG/M metagenome (GOLD analysis project Ga0307479, IMG submission 203743) | Hardwood forest soil microbial communities from Morgan-Monroe State Forest, Indiana, United States - atmos_gasesECM4C_515 | ecosystem: Environmental > Terrestrial > Soil > Temperate... | reverse complement strand
GCAAGATGTTCGCCGACGTGATAGGACAGCACGCACATTACACGTCCACGTATGCACTCAGCAATAATTGGTTGATCAAACGTCTCAATAGACGAGCACTTCGGAAGATGCAGAAGAATCAGAAGCTCATGAAAGCAGCACTTGAGATCACGGCCGGAATCTTCACCAAGAAACCAGGTCTAATCGAACAGGCGAGAATAGGAGGAATCCTCCCCTAAGTTGCAGTTGGCACGGCGACCACGAGTTCTTCCTCCGGAAGTCTTACCTTCTTGAAGACTGACCAGAAGTAACTGATTGACGTAAGGTAGAGAGCAGTGCAGAGAAAGAATGGGAGTGCGAGGTAGAATGCTCCTCCAAGTCCCATGAAGTAGGCCCCAACCGATGTGCTGAGCGAATTAGGCAATCTCCAGAGAGACGCCGTCACTGCCGAAGCTTGAGATCTCTCCTCCGGTGGAACGAGGCCCATCAAGAGAGACTGCTCAACAGGGTTGGACATCATCATCAGCGCACTTCTGACGACATAGATCGACGAGGCCGCCCCGAAGCTTGGTGAGAAAGGCAGTGAAAAGAGAAAAGCGGTCGATGAACCTTGAGTAAGGACTATTGTCTTGACCGTTCCGAACCGTCGCGCTAACCTAGGCGCGGCAAGATTTGCGAACCCCATGACAAGACTGTTTATGCCACCGAGGATCGGAGCGCTTACATCGTCCACGACTCCGAACTTCAGGAGCGCCCAGCCTGGCATCAATGGAATCACCATTCCAGCGCCTAGAGCAATCAGAATTCCTGCAAGCGAATATTGAGCGACAGTTCTGCGCGACCTCTTTGGGATGATATGGAAGCCTCGATGGTCAACCTCTGAAGATCTTGAATCAGATACCGTGAGAGCTATCGCGGGTCCAATCAGGCTCAGCAGAGCCACGCCAAGAAACAGATACCTATGCCCCACCACGAGATCAATAGCGTACCAGTTCTTCAACAGTCCAAGAATGCTTGCGCTAAAGCCGCCGACAGCCGCGCTGATCGTCGATATGAAGAAAGAAAGGCTAAACGCGCTAGTGCGCTTGGCGTCGGTCGCCTTGTCCGCAAGCATTGCTCCCCAAGAGGATGCGTACATTGCCTCGGAAAGACCAGATAGAACTGCAGTTCCAACCAGTAGCGGGATATTTGTTCCGACAAGAGCAAACAGAACCAAGGTGAAGCTTGCGACGACTCCGCCTAATACGACGAATCGTTTCCTTCCGTAACGATCTGCCAGTCCCCCGAATAGAAGAGTGCTCGACGCACTGGTTATGCCGATAACTGTGAGGATAACTCCGCTTGTGGCGAAACTGAGCCCTTCCAGCACAAGATAGATCTGGAGCGTTATCCAGAGAAGACCCGCCGCGGCCCAGTTGAAAAAGCTCGCATAGATTAGGAGATTGGCCTCCCGAGGAATACCTCGGAACTCGTCGAGGCCCGTTATGATGCGCTGGAACACTGGATGAGCCTCGCCGGATTCTACAAACGAGTTTGCGACTGCCTCCCACTAAAGGATTAGCCTAGATGGCTTGATGATTTGACTAGAGAGCAGTGATTCCGAGTGAAGACTCGGCCCTCGCTTCTCTCGGTTGAAGACTTGAGAAGAAGTCGACAGAGAGGCTCGAGAGTGGTTAGCCGAAGAGTGACGACTTTCCCTTTACTAGGTCGACGATCCTTTCCAGACTTGCGGTGATAAAGTAGGTTCCTATTGTGAAAATGTAGACTAGATGGAAGTTTGCTAGAATGCCATTGTTGAGATTTAGCCCGAGCCCTGGGTCGAGTCCTAGTGCCAGGAGCATTAGGTAGGCTACTGTGAACGATGTGGCGATTGCGGTCCGGACAGCTCCCTTTTTGACGAAGTCGTCTTTGCTCTCGCTCTTCCCGTGCAGGACTTGAATTGTAAGAAGGAATGCGAAAAGAGACGTAGATCCAACGCCGTATCCTGCGAGTGAAGGACCGCCGCGTCCTAAGACGATTAGTAGAAATGATGCAATGCTTATCGCTAGCGTGCCGATTAAGGCGATAACTAGGAAAAGTCCTGAGTTAATCGGGAATTTCTTCTGACTGAACGACAAGCCTCTAGTTCAGCCACGGCTACGTGTTGGCTTGAACGAGAACAGTTTGTTACCAATCTCTGCCAACAGAGGTAAGCTTACGATCGACTCGACTGCGCTGGATATGATGTTAGCGCCTGGTAGGCTTGGTTTCGAGTGTTTCCCATGGAAAGCTGTGGTGATGTTTGTAGTACTCCACGAGTCCGCCTTCACGCATAAGACCGCGTAGGAATTCGGGAACCTTGAGCGCGGGATTTACGCTGCCATCTGGGGTCTTGACGGACCAGGCTGTAAGGTCCACTTCAATCTCATCAAACTGCTTCACCTTCTTGGTAATTCCTGGAACCTCCAAGGCGGGGAGACCTATCGCGAAACAGTTACGATAGAAGATTCTCGCAAAACTCTCAGCGATGACAGCGGCGACGTTGGAGTATTTGATAGCAACAGGCGCCTGCTCCCTGCTGGAGCCTCCACCAAAATTCTTTCCAGCGACAAATAGATCTCCGGGTTTCACCTTCTTGTAAAACTCGGGGTCAAATCCGTACATGGTATACTTGGCCATCTCTACTGGATCGTTGGTTCGGGCTTTGAATCGGAACGGTATGATAATGTCAGTATTCACGTCATTTGGCCAGACCCATGTCCGGCCTTTCAGAATGCCAGAGATGGTCATAGGTATCTCCTAGGGTCCGCGATCTTCCCTTCTATTGCAGAGGCTGCAGCTGTTGCAGGGGAAGAAAGATAGATCTTTGACGTTACCGCACCCATGCGGCCTATGTAGTTGCGGGGGGAGGATGAAATGCAGACCTCGTTTTCTCCCAAGACTCCAAGATGAGTTCCCACGCACGCGCCGCAGGTAGCATTGGTGAAGACTGCTCCGGACTGGAGAAATATCTCAGCTAGCCCGTTCTTGATCACTTGTTCGAAAATGCTTCTGGACGCGGGGGTGATGACGCATCTAGTTCCAGTCTTGACCTTGTGACCCTTCAGGATCCTGGCCGTGACAGAAAGATCCTCGTATCGTCCATTCGTCGATGACCCGATGAAAGCTTGGTCGATCGGCGTGCCCTCCAACTCTCCAACTTCCTTTACCTTGTCGACATTTCCAGGCTCTGCAACTTCGGGACCTAGCTTTCCGACGTCGATATCGTATTCGTCCTTGTAGCTGGCTTTGGACCCAGCGTGAATCTCGCGCATGGGTTTGCGATTTACTGATCTGAAGTATTCCTGTGTTAATGTGTCTACTTCGAAAATGGACAGTTTGCATCCACACTCCATTGAATTGTTGCTGATACAGGCTCGTGAGGCCATTGAAAGGTCCTTGACTGTAGAACCCTTCCATTCTATTGACCGATAGTTCCCTCCATCCTCCCCGACTGTTGCGATGAAGTGAGAAATTACATCGCGAGCAAAGACTCCCTTCTTGAACTGGCCCGTCAGACTGACCTTGATGGATTCGGGAACTTTGACCCAGAGTTTTCCAGAAGCCCAGACAGCAGCCATCTCAGAGCTGCCGATTCCAGTAGCAAACGCACCGACCGCTCCAGCCTGACAGGTGTGAGAGTCGGCACCGAAGAGAACCATTCCTGGGACGATGTGATTCTCGAGAAGGTGCTGGTGTGAAATGCTTCCTTCTACAAGCCTCACGCCGTGCTTCTTGGCGAATTCTCTCATCAAGTGATGAAGATTGGCGACTTTCTCGTCAGGAGCGGGAAACGAGTGATCGATCGCGAGATGGATTCTGGACGGGTCCCAGACTTTCGGAACGCCCATCTCGCCGAACACTTTGATTGCAAGCGGTCCAGTGCTGTCCTGAGCCATAGCAAGGTCAGCGGGGATCACCGTGATGTCTCCTGGACGATGGATCTTGTCTCCAGCCTCGGCTCTGATGCTGATGATCTTCTCAGCGAAGGTCAGCGAGTCGTCGTTCAGAATGTCTTGGCGCAATAGTGTTCTGAAGCGGGCGAGAAAACCGGTCGCTATTAAACGTGAACGTAGAACATAGACGACCGCGTCATCTAAGATATCATGAATGCCTCCCAAGGACGGGGAATCTGAAAGCTTTTGAGATTGAACCGACTCGTATCATGTGTTCTTATGGTTGTTAGGGAGAGATGACGCTTGACTGAGAAGAAACGCTTGCGTCCGTGGGAGGAGGCGAAGCTTGTCTTCAAGATGCAGGAAGAGACTCGTAAGCGCAAGCTTCTGGAAGTGGACATGCAACAGCGTCGAGTGCGCGCCAAGCGTGTCGGTCCGAATACCTCTGAGGAGCTTGAAGAAAACAGGAAGCGGCTAAGAGCGTTACAGGAGCGAATCGAACACGGTGACGATGGATAGCCGCCGGTTACTGTCCCGGGGCAAGAAGTCCGAGCCTCTTGAGCACTAGGAGGGCTTGTAGCGTTATCCACTTACTAGGTTTGCCAGCCTCCTCAATTTGGAACGCTCTCTCCGTTCCCCATCCTTGGGTGATGAGCTCTCGCTCTTCGGGGCGCGAAACGGTCTCTTCTCCATGCATCGCGTGTCCATGTCGCCATCCTCGATACACACCGTCCAAGATCCACTTTCCATCGGGCAATCTCTTTTCCAAGAGAAGAGAAACGGCATCGTTGACTCTTGGATCATTTTTGACGCCCAGCTCTGTCAGAACCCGCAGTCCGTGCAGAAAGTCATAGCAGTAGTGCATAGGATAATGCAATCGTAGAAAGTCAAGCAATACGACAGAATCGTCCTTGTCTGACCGGTAGACGCGATGCTTGAGCAGGAACTCAGCGCCTCTTTTCGCAGAGGCTTCCCATCCCTCTCTGGCGTCATGCGACATCATTTCAGACAGCGCCCAGACTGGCTGAATTACCGACATGAAAGATCCATGTTTCCCCGATGGTGAACAATTCCAACCTCCGTCGGCCAACTGTTTCGACAGCAGCCAATCCATTGAGCGAAGCACTCTATGATCCTCAGCATATCCCATCTTTGCTAGAGCACGAACCAAGTTTCCGGTCGCGCAGATGTGAGGCTCAAACTTCTCGTGACCTTTTGGTCGAAGTGAGATTCCGCCCGTTTCCACGTTGTGAAGTTCTAGGAAATGATCCACCGCCTTGGCCACGCGTGGGTCCTTCGATGAAACGCCCAGGTCCGCCAACACGACGAGTTGCCACGAGCACGCCGAGAATTTTGGAACAAAACAGGACTTGGGATTGTCCCAGTACGTGCTTTCTTTCTGCTTGGCGAGAATCTTTGATGCCCACCCTACCTTTCCGATACGATTCCGAGTGTTGACGACACTCTGATCGTTGAGCCCCCTATCCTGGAGACCGACGAGGGCATGATAACGGGCTGACGGCTCATCTTCCTCTAGAAGCCAGTTCAACATACTATTCGAAACCGAAACCTTTGGAACCTGAACTTGTTGCAGCTGTAAGAACCTCGCTTAGGCTCCGAGAGATTCTTCGAAATAAAGCTGGCGCGTTCAGCCAATAGCCCTTAATTATTGAGATATGACCGAAAGCAACGTAGATTCGCGCTTTGCCCCAGAAGAAAACAGCGACAGGCTCCAAAAAGAGAATTCGAGTCCTAGTCGCAAAGCCTGGGTTGGATGGTCATGACCGAGGCGCCCTCATTCTCTGCCGAGCCTTGCGGGACGCAGGAATGGAGGTCATCTACACGGGCTTCCTCGCAACCCCGGAACAAGTATCCCAGATGGCGATCGACGAGGACGTTGACGTGGTCGCCATGAGCCTCCTCAACGGCGCCCACATGACCGCCTTTCCCAAAGTTGCCAAACTCATCCGAGAGAAAGGGGGCGATGACATTCTCCTAGTAGGCGGCGGAATAATTCCTGACGATGACAAGCCGCGACTCGAGAAACTAGGAATTACCGGGAATTATGGTCCCGGCACTCCTCTGAAGACGATTATCGAGCATGTCGAGAGAGTAGTGAGAGACCGGGACTCCAAGAAACCTAGACACAACTAGGCAAGTCGTGGAAGTCAGGGAGCAGATCTCAAGACCATGGGCTTTCTCTCGATCATGGGCAAGATCTTCATCGGTCTAGCAATGCTGACCTTGCCCGTCGCTGTGTCTCTGATCCTCGTCTTCAGCGAAACCCTAACGACGATAGGAGTCGCAATCTCGCTGGGAGCCAGCGTCTTTGTGTTCTTTTGTGGAATCTATGCGGGATTCCTCGGGATCAAGTATGAGCGATTGCAACAGAAGTTCGATTTGTTTGTCAACCCTCTCAGAATCCGGTCTAGCGCCGTGAATTTGATTAAAGCGATCTGCCCGATAGATCATGGGGAGGTTGTCTTTGTACATGTAAGTCCACATCGTGATGATGCTCGACCGGACGGCTTGGACATTTTCTTAGGATCTTGTGGTCACGAAGTTCATCGTGGGGAAATAGAAGTAGAACAGCCTGCCGAATCAGCCTAACCTACTGAACTTGTTAGCAGCCCAAGTGTTCTACTCGAGATAATCGGGGAAGAAATGGTCTGGCCGATTGCTGGGCCAGCCGTGACGGTAGGAACTGATGGTGCTGCGGAAAGCGTTTGAGATGTGCTGTTGATCGTGAATGTGTAGGTTATGGATTGGGTGCAGCTCAGAGGTCGCAGGGAGGAGTCGCTGAATATGATTGCGCCAGTTGCCCCCGTTATCGTGACATTTTTCGTGTTGTCGACTGTGCTGCAATCCCAATTGGCGTGGGTAAACGTTAGGGCATTGTTTCCAAGTACAACAAGAGATGTAATGTTCAGAGTAAACGTTCGGTATACACCACTATTCTGAGAGCTGTCAGTAGTGGGCAACCGTGCTAGTAGATTGTTGTTGAGCTTGATTGTTTCTTCATACGTACCATCGTAGTCGTAGCCCTGGAAGGTCAGTGTGAACTTAGACGGAGAAGGCAGAGGCGGCGGAGTCACTGTCAGGTTGAAAATGATAGGAACCGTGGTGGCACCTAGCGGGCTTGCTGTCACTTGGACTCGGAAAATTCCCGGAGGTGTCACGGAAGTCGTGAGTATTGTTAGCAGGCTCGAACTGGTGGGTGTCACCGAAATCGGAGAGAACGAGCATGACGCGCCTCCTGGAAGAGAAGCAGCTACGCATGACATCTTCAACGGCTGGGCCGTGCCGCTGGTCAACTTAGCATTGAGCGTGGTTGTGCCTGAGCTTCCCTGTTGAATGCTAATGCTGCCAGCATCCGATAGAGAATAGTCGAAGGGTGGAGGGGGCGTTGTTTGGACAAGGGGCTTGTTCTGGAGGAGACAGCCCCAACCTTTTGGTGTGCTGTTGCACTGCATTGCACCGAGAGATCCTGAGCCTGGTGTGTTGGTCCAGTCTCCAGCGGTCCACCAAGTGTAGCCTATCCGACTTGGGGCTGAGTCGTAGAGATTTGTGAGTGTCTGGATGAATCTGAGTGTGATGTTGTTGTATCCTGCCGAGCCGGTGAGAATGTCAGTTGGGCCACCTGTTCCTAGGTAAGGACTTGCTCCGCCTTCTGTGTTAAGCGCGGGCCAACCTGTCTTTGCGATTCCGGCCAGCACGGTGTTGTAGTATCCTTGTGCATAGGCGTCCGCGTCATTGTACGTCCATGAGGTTGGATTGTTCAGGTAGGAGTGCATGGAGATGAAAATGTGGCCCGCGGGATCTGTGACTGTAGGGTATCCGTTGACAGCTCCCGGGAGGCTTCCATCGCCGTTAGCGTCGAGGCCGCAGCCGAAGCTGCATATGTTCTCCACTATTATCCAGTGTGTGTCGCCTTGTGCCCGGGTCTGGTCGATGAACATTTGGTACTCGTTTGAGAGATATGGTACGCACGCGACAGCCCCTGTGCAGGCTGAGCCAGTGAAGCCATATTTCGGCTCGTTCTCAGGTTCCCAGATTATCTGGTTGTAGCTGTTCTTGAACTGGTTTGTTACTCCTGCCCAGAAATTGAGCCAGCAGGCCGAAGTTGCAGGGGTGAATGGGTCCGTGTATCCGTGATAGTCGAGAAGTATCCAGAAGTGGTAGAAGCTGGCGATCTGGATGGCTGTCGACACTTGGTTTGCGGTATAGTTTGCGTCGACGAGACTTGGAGATATGCTACAGGTTGGGTCCCATGATACTCTAATTCCGTTCATTCCCTTGGCCTGTGATAATATTAGAACAGATTCCATGTCGCTCGCTTGCTGGCCTGGAAAGACTTGGCTTGGAGGATTACCGTTTGCGATTCTTGAGACCTCGTTTAGTGAGATTCCTCCCCAGCCGATAACAACCGGCTTAGCGCCGCCACTGTTAGTCGGTAGTACTGTGATGGATTGGCTGGTTCTGGCTATGGAACCCGTGTTGTCCGTGGCATTGAGCGATATTATGAAAGCGCCTGATGCTTTGTAGGTGTGGGTCACGAACGCTCCTGTAGCTTTGGAATTGTCTCCAAAGTTCCATGCGAACGAATACGGCGCAATTCCATTCACGGCAGTACCTGTCAATGTGACGGTCGAGTTGATGGTGGGACTCGATGGTGAGATTGTGATGCTTGCTGTCAGCTGTGGCTGAGATGAGACGGTAATGGATTGGGATGCCCTGGCGGTGGTCTTGAGTGAATCTGTAACGTCTATCGAGACGGTGAAGGTGCCCGATGTGCTGTACGCGTGAGATGGCTTCTGTCCGGTCCCTGAGGTTCCGTCTCCAAAATTCCAATTGTAACTGTATGGAGATACTCCTCCGACAGCCGTGCCCGTGAATGCGATCGCCTGGCTTGACAGAGGCTGGGTTGGGATGAAGGTGAAGCTCGCAGTCAAAGCTGGGATGTTTACGACGCTTATCGTCTGAGAAGACTTGGTAGAACCACTAGCAGAATCGGTCACGGTTAGAATGGTTGTGTATGTCCCGGTGGTGGTGTATGGGTGGGTCGCGACCTGCCCTGTTGCTGATCCTCCGTCTCCGAAACTCCAGGAGTAGGTGTAGGGAGCTACGCCTCCGACCGCGGCTCCTGTGAAACTAACGGCGATATTCACTAGGGGTGTTGATGGAGCGTAGGTGAAGCTCGCAGATAGGGAGGGTGTACTTGAGCTGAAGAACTCTGTCATCGGGGTGGCAGAGCCATCGTTGCTGGTTAGAGTAGACAACCCCCAGTTGTCTTCGATGAGTCTCAGGAGTGCATAGTGATCGTAGGCTGGGCTGTTTGAAACGTAACCTCTCTTGACGCTGGATCCGTAAAAGAGCTCAGGAGGCTGACTGTTCTCGTCCCACCACAGTACGAAGAGCGTTCTATGTCCCGGCTGAAATAGGCTGCTTGCAAAGAGAGAACCTACTGCGGGATTGCTGATCGTTCCGGTGCCAACCAAGAAGTTCTTGATGTACGCATCTCCTGAGGAGACCGAGTTATCATGCATGTTTTCACTGTCAGTCGGCGTATACCAGAGAAAGCTAGGTGGATTCGCCGAGTTGGCAGCCGCAAGGAAACTCGCGGTCGAAACGCTACTACTCATGAACGTGTTCGTGCACGTGTTAGCTACCGCGCAGTTGCCTGGATTCGTATTGGAATAGGCTATGAACGGAAAATGGTCTGAACCTCTTGGACAGCCTTCTGCACAATAGGCCTGCCAAGTCAACCCAGCAGCAGTCAGTCTACTTATCAGATTCGTGACAGTGAGACAGGGAGCTGATGCACGGGGGCAGTATCCGTCTGACCTGCCCTGGTCTGAGCCCGAGGTCAGGGCTAGATAGCATCCTGCTGAACAACCGCTTATGGAACGCCCACTCGCACCGTAGCCCTGATAATTGTTACTGTGAGAACCTAATGCCAACAGACTATTGATGAAAGGAGCATTAGAATTGCCGAAGACACTGGGAAGATTCTGATTCTCCATGGCAATGAAGACCGCATTGTCAAACATGGATCCAACGGGTGCGGCGTTCGGGGTTGACGAACGAGCATCGTGAATCAGAAGTTGGGAAGCTATCGTGCCGCCTAGGAGAACGATGAGACAGAGGGAGAGTGCTTTGAGGCTGATCTCTAGCGTCTTATTCAGTTGCGACTATTCTCCCGGCTCCGAGAAGAGGCTCGAAGCGGAAGCAACCTAGGTTCCCATTTGCGAAATGATTCTCGCAAAGTACCCTATGGCGCGTTCGATACGATTCCTCAACCTGATGACCAAAACGCGCGTATGCGTCTCCTGTGGATATAACAATTGTGGCTACGTGTGTTGTTATGTCATACAACTGACTATTGACCCGAATAGTCAAAAACACTCCTCACTTTACAGAAAAATGTAAATCTCCGGAAGGATGCCAGAATCTAAAAGCAATCTATAGGTTTCTTTCGAGAGCTATAATCTATTATATGCAGAATGTTGAGGTTCATGCAGGGTCCCCAGGATATCTTAACCTGATGACCACCCAAGAGTGTCTTGCGACCCTCTTGGTTCGGGTTTCTTACCCTGGGGACCTCGCTTCCCTTTCACGCGAGAGACTGCATGATTCTTGACAGAATCATGAGGAGCATCTCATACTCCCTATCTCGTGCATTATGAGAAACTTAACGTCGCATCGCACTCGATGTGTGAACGAAATCCTTGCATCTGGAGTTCCTCGTTAGGAGAGAATGAAGTTGCAGGATTATCCTCTGCACATCTGTCTCCTGCCCGCTGCAAAAAAAGCATTACGAGAATGAACTGAAGAACAGCATCGCGATTGACAGGGGTTTCCGCGTACTTGGCGCCTGTCCTATCCATCGCTCACAACCCGCCAAAGGTCCCTTTCTCCATATAATACTATGGATAGAAAAAGGAAAAATTGTAGACTGGGGGTTTCTCCGAGATCGATGCGGTGGCCGATCGTGAACCTCAGATATCTCGAAAAACAGTTGATCAGCAAGATTCCTGACTGAGAATCAGCAGTACATTCCCCCTCCGATATTTGGTCTATTTCTTATAGCGACGTTTGGAGATCGAGCCTCCGTGGACGATGGACCTCAATAGATCGGTTGTCGAGGACGCGATCAGATCTTTCCTAGCCGAAGATCTCGGATATGGAGACATTACCACGAACGTGTTATTGGACTCCAAGTTACGAGGTAAGGGAGAGGTCGTCTGCAGAGAAAACTCGGTGATCGCAGGAGTCGAAGAGGCGCTCGTCCTTCTCGAACTCGCGGGCTGTAATGGAGTAGCTAAGGCTCAAGATGGTGATCGTGTCAGAGCGGGGAGTGTGATTCTCACGGCACGCGGTCCTGTGCGTGGGTTATTGGGTGTTGAGCGGACCTTGTTGAATCTGCTCTCCCACATGTCGGGAGTTGCAACATCAACAGCAGACCTAGTGACAATCTCCGACAAGGAGAGTCGGGGCAAGGTAAGGATAGCGTGCACTAGGAAGACGCTTCCCGGCCTGAGATATTTCGAAAAGAGAGCTGTCGAAGTTGGTGGCGGTGACACCCATCGTTTGAGATTGGACGATGCTGTTCTTATCAAAGATAATCATTTGAAACTCGCAGGTTCCATAATCGACTCTGTTCGAAAAGCGAAGAAGAAGACGAGTTTCACAAAGAAAATCGAAGTAGAGGCGACGACCCCGGACCAGGCTGTGGAGGTGGCCGAGGCCGGAGCGGACATCGTTTTGCTCGACAACATGACACCTAAGGAAGTAGAAAGATCAGTGTCTCTACTGCGTGCCAACGGTCTCCGGGACCGAATCGTAGTTGAAGCATCAGGCGGAATAAGAAAAGAGAATCTCGCAAGCTACGCGAAGACCGGAGTCGACGTAATCTCGGTCGGCGCCATCACTAACTCTTCTCCAGCAATCGACATGAGTCTAGAGATCACTTCATCCAGAAACTGACAGCGGCCCGCTCACTCGATGACCAGTCAGCTTGTCAGGAAAGCAGAGACGTTCCGGGTCCGAGAACACAAACTCAAGCCCACTCTCCGGCTCAAGAATGAAGATGAGATAGTCGAGTTCATCCACAAGCAGGGTCTGGTCTCAGCGTTGGGAGGCAACGAACTTCCAAGCTTCATTAGCGCAATACTGGGCAAGCCTTGGAAGCCCTCCAGGAAGGGCTTTAGCGGCTGGATGGACTGGTGGTCGATCAAGATCTCCAAGCAACCAGTAGCCCACATCTCCCGTGAGATTGAGGGAAGGAAGGACATCCTCGCGACCAGAATATTCAGAGGAACCAAAACCCTCGTCTCCAACACACTCTGGCCGATCCTAGATCCTATCGTGAAACATCATCGGGACCTCGCGGGTAGACATCAGATTCTCTCAGACATGGAAATCAGAATTCTCGAAACTATCGAGACCGAGGATTCAATCCGCACTGACCATTTGAGAAAAAAGCTCAAGCTGGGGGAAAGAAAAAACAATTCTAGGTTTCACCGTTCACTACACAACCTGGAAAGTTACGCGCTAATAGTCGGCGTTGAGGATCCTCATCCTGAGAAACATTTACACGCCAACATTTGGCAGACCTGGGACAAACGCACGCGACAACAGCAGCATCGCTCCAGCCTCTCCTACAACGAAGCACAGGAAAGACTCCTTGTGAAGACAGTCGACGCTTGCGTCCTCGTCCTCGAAAACCAGATACCAAGCTGGTTCAAATGGAGTTCCGATATACAAGAGGCCAAACAGCAATCTCTGAAGGATGGGACCATTCTGAAATCCGGCCGCTACCTAGTTTCATGCAAGACCGAGACTGTTAGCAACTAACGACCGACCCTCAGCGGGAGAGTCTCCAACCTATCAGGAGCAGCCCAGTTCTGGATAATGTGGAATAACGGCTTGCTAGGTGCTGGCCCCGACGACCATCAGGATGAACGTCACCGCAAGAAGCAATACTCCCAACCTTGCGGCCATCCCCAACCTCTTCTGCAAGCTTCCGACCTGAGCAGAAATTGCTGAGTCACCGCCCGGGGCTGTCTGCGACTGCTTCAGTAGCTGAACAAGTTTCCGACTGGTCGGTATCAGGATCACAAAAGCGATCAAAAGGACGATTACGGTTACAACTGCGCCGATCTGGATGTAGATCATCCCTGATATGGGCGCTAGCGAAGTCGCTACTTGATTTATGTAAGCGTACAGCGCGAGACCTGCTACCGCGGCCGCGATAGAGCTTCCTCCGATGAACCGCATGTACTGTGGAAGAGCGGATAGTATGAATTCACTTCTCGATGCGGGAGACATTTTTCGCAGTGCCGGAGCTAGGACCGAAACGAACAATGTGGCACCTCCCATCCAAGCAATTATCGAGCCAACGTGAAGAATGAGCAAAACGAGAAACACGGCATCGGCCATTTCTTATCCCAGACTCGGCGAAGTCTTTTGGATGTTTGATATTTATGATGTATGAACTGTTTCCTCAGATCTAGGAGAGGCCCTTCTGAGGTTACAAGACCTCGAATGTTTTAGATAGTTAACAGTTCAAACAACAATGCTGATCTAATGAGTCTCTTCAAGAATCCTACCGTCCTCGACCTACTAGGCAAGTACAAACCGATCGCCGCCATGGCCCATACCTCCGCCCTGTTAGGATGGGACTTGGAGATCAATATGCCAGAGGCCGGCGCAACTGCGAGAGGACAAGCCCAGGCAGAGATCGATCTGTTGCGCCAGAAGATGACTCTTGACCTGACGGGTCTTATCGAGAAGGCTGAGAAACAGAAGACCCTCAACGATGCGGAGAAGGGAATAGTCCGTGTTGTCAAGAGAGAACTCGACTACTACCAGAAGATTCCAGCAGATCTTCTCGAGCAACTCAACAAGGCCACCGTGGAGGCAGCCGTTCCCTGGAGAGATGCGAGGAAGAAGGCCGATTTCAAAATCTTCCAGCCTCACCTCGAAAAAATAACCGACCTAAAGCGGAAACAAGCAGAGCATCTCAACGCATCCACACATCCATACAACGCACTTCTGGACCTCTTCGAGGAAGGATCGACCATCGATGATCTTGACAAGATCTTCTCAGTGCTCCTTCCTCAGCTGAAGACGATCCTCGCTAAGACCCTCTCACAGGGAAGATTCCCTGAGAAGCATCCTATGGAAAATCTCGATTATGATGTTGAGGCGTTGAAACAAGTAAACGAGAAACTCATAGCCATGCTTGGCATGCCCGCAAAGAGATTCCGCCAGGACGTTTCCACTCATCCCTTCATGATCAGGATCGCGGGTGATGACGTGAGGATCACGACGAGATATGAGCCTAAGAACTTCAAGGCATCAATGTTCGGCGTAATGCACGAGTGCGGCCACGCACTATACGAGCTACAGATAGATCATGAGCTCGACTTTACCCCTACCGGGACAGGCGTCTCCTCAGGAGTACATGAATCCCAATCCCGGTTCTGGGAGAACATTGTCGGAAGAAGCAGACAATTCACATCAATGATCTATCCAATGCTCAAGACAAAGCTCAGCTTTCTATCCCGCTACGACGAGAAACAGGCCTATTCCTACTTCAACACGGTCAGACCGAGCCTCATCCGCGTCGAAGCGGACGAGTTGACCTACAACTTCCACATCGCAATGAGATACGAACTAGAGAAGAGAATGATGCAGGGAACCGTCGAAGTCTCCGAACTACCCTCAGTCTGGAATGATATGATAGAGGAGTATCTCGGCAGGAGACCTCCAGATGATGCTCAAGGCGTTCTTCAAGATGTCCACTGGAGCTGGGGACAGTACGCCAACTTCCCAGGCTACTCGCTGGGAAACGTGATCGCAGGAATGTTATGGAGCACTCTGACAAAGAAACAGCTACTCCCAGTGAGCGGGGACAAGAGCATCCCCGCACTCAAAGGATGGTTGGCGGAAAACCTGCACAAACCAGGATCAACATATCCACCGAAGGAACTGCTTAACAGGGTCTTTGGTCACGGATACGACCCATCAGGATTGGTAAGCTATCTCGAAAACAAGTATCTCGCGCCGAACTGAAACATCGCTCACAAGGAGGAGTGCTCTAGAGCTTTATTGCAAACCATTTTCGTAACATTCTATCAAATTCTCTTCGGCTCTTCACCGGCCGCTCAATACGCTTCTGTCCTCTCGTCACAATGAGTTTCCTGTCGGTTAGCGTCACTCTTCCGTACGATGTTAGCTTGGTGCATAGTCGGCCCTTCTTGAAATGTGAGTTTGGAGAGGTTTGTTGCCAACGGCATCTGCGAACAAACTCCTCGAGCTTGCGCGGTCGTAGGGTAAACATGTACTGAGGTTCCCAGATAGTCTTCTCTTCATCCCATCGTGACAGCAACCTTCCTCTAGTTCTGCGAATGATCCGATATACCCGTCCATTATCAGGCAGTGAATCTTGATAGTCGAGCCTCTTTGGCTCTGTGAACGAGTCTCCGAATCCAACGTCAACAAGCCAGCGATCCTTCAACGTGACAATCAACACCATATGATCAAACTCAGGGCTGAATCCTCTGGTCTTGTGGGCAACTCGTGCCGACAACATATGCACCTTGAACCCCAACCCGATGAGTAGTGCCGCAAATGATCCGTTGAGTTCGTAGCAGAATCCTCCTCGGCGCTGCCTGACGATCTTCCTGTAGAACGCGTCTTGACTCAGTACTATCGGACGGCCGAGGTGAATGTCGAGATTCTCAAATGGTACGGACAGCAAGTGATTCTTGTGAAGCGCAGCCAGGTTCTCGAGACTCGGTTGAAGTGACCCGCGATATTTGATGCGTTTGAGGTATTCTTGAGTCGTCTCAGCGGGGCGTGTGCGTCGGGTCTTCAAGTGAAACTTTCAACCCGACTCGGCTCGATTACGGCGCAACTTCGATGAGTGTCTGTTCTAGGCTAGCTGAAGCATTCTCTCGATGGAGAGCCTAGCTTTGTCCGCGGTTTCCTTCGGAACTTTGACCTCGTACACCATGTCCTGCAGTGACCTGTGGACCTTTTCCAGGGTTATGGTCTTCATGTATTGGCAGACGGCGTCCTCCTTTACTGGCAAGAATGTCTTGTCAGGGTTCTCTTTCTTCATCCGATGAAGAATGCCTGTCTCGGTGGCTACAAGGAACTTGTCCGCTGATGATTCTCGCGCGTGTCGGACCATTCCTTCGGTAGAGTAGATCTGTGTCATTGGGAGGTTGAAGTCGCCTTTCTCTGAGAAATAGAGGAACTGCGTGACACAGCCACATTCAGGGTGGACAAGGAATTCTGCGTCCCGGTGCTCCTCGAGTTTCCGGTTGACGACATCCGGTGTGATGCCCGCGTGAACGTGACACTCCCCGGGCCAGACCTCCATCTTCCGCTGGGTCTTCTCCATGACATAGGCTCCGAGGAACATGTCTGGCAGGAAGAGAATCTCCCTGTCCCGCGGAATACTATTCACGACCTTCACAGCGTTGCCTGAAGTGCAGGCGTAGTCGCTCTCGGCCTTCACCTCAGCCGTAGTGTTAACGTAGGAGACAACAACCGCGCTTGGATGTTCCTTCTTCCAAGCACGCAACTTATCAGCGTCGATGGTCGCGGCTAGGGAACATCCCGCTCCAAGGTCTGGGAGGAGGACCTTCTTCTGCGGAGAGATTATGGATGCGGTCTCGGCCATGAAATGGACCCCGCAGAACACTATCACGTCGGCCTGGGTCCGCGCTGCCATCTGAGATAGTCCGAGAGAATCGCCTACATAATCCGCGATGTCCTGGACCTCCGGGACCTGATAGTTGTGAGACAGTATGACGGCGTTTCTCTCACGCTTTAGCCTCATGACCTCCGCTACGAGATGCTCTCTACTGGATGATTGGAGGGTGGATGGCAAGAATCCCGCGTCTACTGGAACAGACGTCGATCCTCGGTTAAAATGTTGCTTCGAGGGCACCCCGACTACGGGACCTTGCCAGGGTCTGAGTAACAACATTGTTTTCCTCAACGGCTTCAATACTAGACTTGGGTTCCTTGAGATTCCAGAATAGCTGATGTTTGAATTGGATCTCTCCATTGGGTCCCGGGATACTACGCTCTTCGGTAGGAAGCCGACTGCTTAGATGGAGAGGGCTAGTCCTTGAAATTTAGCTGGCGTGATGTGGCCCAAGATGTGGAGAAACATGCTCACAAGATGGCTGAGGATATTTTCGCGCTAGAACCTGACGTAACTGAAGAGGTTGATCTTAAGGCATTATTCGAGCGCATTCTGGGTAAGGAAGACTGGACAGACAAGCTCGCAGCGAATCTAGGACGTGTTAAGGGACTCTTTCACAGACCCCAGAAGGAGACCGAGCTGCCGGAGGACCT
>Ga0307479_10002320_pt1 | contig 17280 bp, 18 predicted proteins | sample atmos_gasesECM4C_FD_203743 | JGI IMG/M metagenome (GOLD analysis project Ga0307479, IMG submission 203743) | Hardwood forest soil microbial communities from Morgan-Monroe State Forest, Indiana, United States - atmos_gasesECM4C_515 | ecosystem: Environmental > Terrestrial > Soil > Temperate... | reverse complement strand
TTACCGCACCGGGCAACGATCCCTACGTGATCACGGTGGGGGCGATGAAGCCGATGGGAACGCCGACGCGCGTTGACGACCTGATCGCCAGCTATAGTTCGAAGGGACCGACGGCGATCGATGCTGTGGCCAAGCCGGACATCGTTGCGCCGGGTAACTTGCTGGTCTCGCTGGAAGCTCCTGGCTCGACCCTGTACAACGAGCTACCCGGCAATCGCGTGCCATATAGCTTTTACGTGAACGGTGGAAACAGTGCGCCGTCTTCGAACTACTTCACGCTCAGTGGCACCAGCATGGCGACGGGCGTGGTCAGCGGAGTCGTGGCTGACCTGCTGCAGAAAAGTCCTGGGCTCACTCCTGATCAGGTGAAAGCCCGCTTGATGAAGACGGCCTGGAAGTCGTTCCCGGCCTACAGCAGTACAACCGATCCCTCCACGGGAATCACGTACACCGATCAGTACGATGTATTCACAATCGGCGCCGGATACGTCGACGTCGAAGCTGCCCTGAGCAATACCGATGTAGCGAAGGGCACGGCCATGTCGCCATACGCGTCTCATGATACGAATTCCGGCAATGTCTACCTCAACGACTACCCGACCGCGGTGTGGAATACCTCCGCCACGTGGTCGAACGCTGCGGTGTGGGGATCATCGCAGTTTGTGACGGGCGCGCCCGCGTCGACCGTCGCAGGCAGCAACGTGCTGTGGGGGAGCAACGTGCTATGGGGCAGCGGCGGCGAACCGTGGGGTTCCAATGTGCTATGGGGCTCGAACGTGTTGTGGGGAAGTAATGTCCTATGGGGCAGTAATGTGCTGTGGGGAAGCAACGTTCTCTGGGGATCGAACGCCTCAGCGGGTGAGCAGTAAGAAATTCGGTACCTCAGTGTGAATTGGGCCGCGATCGATCCGACCGCGGCCCTTTCTTATTCTCCAGGGCCCTCTCTACTGCATGGGTTGTGCCTACGGAAGGGGGGCAGCGGTCGTCTTACCCGGGCCATTCCTCTTATCATCGAGCCGAGCCGCTTGTGTCATCAGGTAATTCTGTTCCGGGATGCTCGTCGTCCGGCCAGCCGCAATGCGGTAGTGCTTGATGGCGCTTTCATAATCGCCCACCATCTCGAGCAAATGGGCACGAACCGCGTCGAGACGATAGTGACCAGCAAGCCGGGCGTCGTTATCGAGCGCCCTCAGCAGTTCGAGACCTTTTGCAGGGCCGTGTACCATTGCGGCTGCAATCGCGTGACTGAGCGTCACCATGGGACCGGGAGACACGCGCTTCAGCAACTCGTATAGCGCAAGGATCTGCGGCCAATCCGTATCTTCAGTTCGTGCCGCCTCGTCATGAACTGCGGCGACCGCCGCCTGTAGCTGATACAGACCGACGGACCCTTTCGATAGCGCGGCCGTGAGGAGACCGATGCCTTCGGAGATCTCGGCCCGGTCCCATAGAGTTCGGTCTTGTCTGTCCAGGGGAATCAATTCCTCATCAGGTCCGGTTCGTGCCGCACGGCGGGCGTCGGTTAACAACATGAGCGCCAGCAGGCCGGCCACTTCTGCATCATCAGGAAGCAGCGCTTTCGCACAGCGAGTCAACCGGATTGCCTCACGTGCCAAATCAAGTCGCTGCAAATGCGCTCCGATGCTACTGGCGTAACCTTCATTGAAGGTCAGGTAGAGCACATGGAGAACTGCCGGGAGGCGTTCCGCACGCTCCTGTGGGGAAAGCAAACGGAATGGCACACCGGAAGCCTTGATGCTTTGCTTGGCGCGGCTGATCCGCTGCGCCATTGTTGCCTCAGGAACCAGGAACGCATTGGCGATCTCCGCCGTGGTTAAACCGCCGACGGCCCGCAAGGTCAAGGCGATGGCCGAGGACGAAGTCAGGGCGGGATGACAGCACATAAACAACAAGATGAGCGTGTCGTCGGGATCCATATCAGACTCGATTTCGACGGAAGGTGTGGTGACGTCCACCTCCCGGGCCACCGCGGTTTCCCTTTCGCGACGGGCAATTTCGCTGCGCACCTGATCGGTCACTCGCCGGGATGCGACCTGGATTAACCAGCCGCGAGGATTGTCGGGAACGCCCTCCTGCGGCCACTGGGTGAACGCCGCAATCATTGCCTCCTGCACGGCATCCTCGGCCGAGGAGAAGTCGCGAAAACGGCGAACGATGGAGCCGAGCACCTGGGGCGCGAGTTCGCGCAACAGATGCTCGGAGGTCGAATCCCAGGGCTTGGTCATCGTCGCTTCCGTCAGAGCATTTCCGGTGGTGGTCCGCTCATAATGGGGCGCACTTCAATCGGCATGTTCAAAGGCGTTCCGCCCGGACCGGGTGCCGCCGACACTTTTGCGGCGATGGCATAGGCTCGCTCGGGGGAGTCAACGTCGACAATCCAGTATCCCGCGAGAAATTCCTTGCTCTCGGGGAACACGCCGTCGGTGATGGGCGTGCCATCCTTCCCAGCGCGCACCAGCTTAGCCTGATTGGGGAAAGCCAGACCTTCAGCTGAGACCAACTCGCCAGCCTGGCGTAGCTCTTTGTCGATGTTAATCATAAATGCGATGTGTGCCTGGAGGTCCTTTTGGGGCCACTGGGGAACTCCACCGCCGGCTCGCATCGTGTTCATCATCAAGATGTATTTCATACCTGCTTCTCCTTTCGCTGTTGCGCCTCTCTGCCCTTCATAGGAAAGTCGGAGCCCACGGCTGATTCTCGACATTCCGTCATTTGTACCAAGGGCTGCACACTAAAAGGCCAAGCGCCGCACTTCAATGGGAACGTTCGTAGGCAATCCCCCGGGCCCCGGCATCGCCGAAATCCGGGCTGCTATGGCATGAGCGCGTTCTGGAGTCCCTACGTCAACGATCCAGTAGCCCAACAGGAACTCCTTCGACTCGGGGAAAATACCGTCTGTGACCGGCAACCCGTTTTTCTCCCCGCGCACCACCTTGGCTTCACCCGGTTCGGCCAATCCTTGCGTGGCTACAAACTCTCCAGATTCGGTCAACTCCTTGGCCATGGCCCTCAGGCCTCCCATATGCGCTTCGATATCCTTGGGCGACCAGGCGTGATACGAGTCAACGCCGGCTTTCGTTCCAGACATCAGCAAAATGTATTTCATTTCGTTCGCTCCTATGCTGGTTTTTGTGACTTTGTTGCAGTTTCCTAAGCCTTTTTGTTTGTTTGAAACATCCATCGCACACCAAATTTGTCGTTGAGTGCTCCGTATGTACCGAAAAAGTGCTCTTTCAGGGGGTCGGTTACTTCGCCACTATCTGACAGTCTTTCAAACAGAGCTTTCAATTCTTCGAATGTTCCACCACTCAGATAAAGACAAACGGTGTTGCCGCGAACTGGAGTTCGGTCGGGCCGTAGCCAGTCCGATGCTGAAATCTCCAGATTGCCGCTTCTGAGTCGTGCATTAAGGATTTTCTCCTGCTGGGCTGCCGGCATTTGATCCTTCGCCGGAGAATCCTTGACTTTGGTCGTAGTCAGTTCTCCGCCAAAACACGATTTGTAGAATTCCATTGCCTGAACGCAACTTCCATCGAACAAAAGATAGGGCGTCAAGGTTGTCATTTCATTTGCTCCTCTTTTCTGCACCTTAGCGTCTGCCATTGAACGAGCGGGCAAAGCAGCCAATGCCGCAGTGGAAAGCGCGGATGCGACGAAACGGCGACGAGATACCTTACTGGCTTTGCCCACGGTCGTTCCCCTTTTGTTCCAGTTGCTTGTCAGACCCTAGTCTGCGTTTTCATGGAGTAGTCGGAGCCGGCCCGGCGTTCTCTACATCCCTCAGAAAGAATTTTTTCAAACGACAAACTGACCAGCCTGTCGATTTTGCGGACCCAGAACCGACATACGAGTGGAGGATGGGAAATGACGACCGACGATGTGGTGGTTGATGTTAGCCAGGATTGGATACTAGCCTGCAATGTCCAGCAGCGATTCATGCAGGTTCTGGATCGGACTAGCAACTTCGTGGATTACAGCGCGCGCTGCCGCCAAGTTCGAGCCCTCGGCGGCGATTGCTACGATTTCATGCCGCTCACAGAGGACCGCCTGGCGGTGGTTGTTGGCGACGCCTCCGGCAAAGGTCTCGCCGCGGCGCTCATGATAGCTAGTGTCCAGTCCTCACTTCGGACCGCGGCTTTGTTCACGGCCAACGACTTGGCCGCATTGCTAAAGGTTGTAAATCACCAGGCATATACTTCGTCGTTGACGGACCGCTATGCGACGTTGTTCTATGGCGTCTTCGACGGGGCAACGCGCATGCTACGGTACGTGAATGCCGGACATAATCCGCCGTTTGTTCTTCGGAGCAACGGCTCAATCGATTGGCTGGAGACGGGTGGCGCACCGGTTGGAATGCTCCCTTATTCGAACTATGAGGAGAGCACCGTACTGCTTGATCCCGGCGATCTGGTCATCGCCTACACGGATGGAGTCATTGAAGCGACAAATCCCGGGCGTGAGGAGTGGGGAGTTCAGGGTCTCTTGAAAGCGACCGCCGACTGGAAGCCACAATGCTTGAACGGTGCTGAAGACCTGGTCCAGTTGATCTTCAACTCCATGGATGACTTCTCCGCTGGCTGCCAGACAGATGATGCGACATTAGCGGTTTTGCGGGTGCTCTAACCATACCCGTTTAAGAATTGCCGCCAAAGGAGGGTCCGGGAGGTCCATGTAGTCGACTACCGCCCCGGAACCGCCTTGTGCAGAGCGGCCTGTAACTCGTCGGGCTTGAATCCGAACGGGCCGGGCTTGCTCTTATAGGCCACCCGGCCATTGGCATCGATCAGGTAAAGGCGCTCGGGCCACGCGGTGTAAGTGCTCTCGGTCGAGTTCCCGAATTCATCCAGAACCGCCGGAATCTGGATTCCAAGCTTGCGGACGCAGGTGCCGGCAACGGAAGCACGTTCGTCTTCATTCCGCGGGCTTGCAAAAACCACATTGTCTTTGATGTTGCTTTGCATCTGCCAGACGTCGCTGGGATGGGCCTCGGTGATGTAGACAACCAGAAACGCCACCTGACTTCCGTACTGCTGATAGAGCTTGTTGAGGGCGGGCACCTCCCGCCGGAATGGCGGTCAGGTGTAGCTGCCAAATACCAGGACCACCGGGCGTCCCTGCGCGTTCAGCGAGGACAGTTGGACGTGATCGCTCTTGTCCAGTTTGGCCAGCGAGAAGTCCGGTGCGGGGTCGCCGAGCTGGAGGTTTCCCGCGCGGGCGCGTATCCAGAGCGTTTCAAAAGGCAAAACCAGAAAAGCGACTGGGCCCCGAATTTTGGACATCACGCGAGCGAAGTGTTCTGGCGATTGCCGCATCACGCCGTACAGAGACGCGGTCGCGAATAGCCAGAGCGCGGCCACGACGCAGACAGTCGCGATCAGCGGCTTTTTGAAACGCTGATATTTTTGCAGCAAGCGAACCCCAATAAAAAGTGGGCCAATTATAGGGACGCAGAGAGGAAGATCAATAGTAGGAAAGAAGTATTCCGCCTGCTGGCGGGCGTAGGCTTTGTCAGGGTGCGACTGTCAAAAGGCGCTGCCGCCGCCGCCGCCAAAGCCGCCCCCCGAGAATCCGCCACCGCCGCCTCCGCCTCCAAATCCGGATCCGCTCGAACTGGCGCGCGGCGCGGAGACGAAGACCTGGTGCATATCCGTTGCCATGCTATGCATCGAACTCGAGAAGAAGATCGGATTGAAGCCACCTCCGTAGTAACCGCCCGGCCCGACGTACCACTGGGGAGGATCCTTGACGATCCCGGCAAAGGCCTGCGCCCAGTGATGTTCGACGCCTAGCGCCATAGCATAGGGCAGAAATTTCTCGAAGGTGGTCGGCGGCATGAGCTTCAGCCGCTCCGCGTCCACCCGATTCATAAATTCCTGAAAGCCCAGCACGGCGACGCGAACTCGTCCGCCCTTTACAGTTTTCGCCGTCATCACGCGCGCAAACAGCCACCAGATCAGCGCTGCCAGCAATACGCTGATGATCAGCAGCAAAGCTGAGTTGAAGAAGTTCGCCCATCCGAGGTATTGAAAAATTCCGAAAGGGATGAGAATCGCGATGGCTGCTCCAACACTGTAGCCATTGGCCGACTCCGGGTCGAGCAGGTAGATGCCCTTGCCTTTCAATTGGGACATAATGTCCTGGCGGATGATGGGCACCGCCGTGTAAAAACGGTTTTTCAGGCTCGACAACCGCGTCTGGTCGCCGCCAGCGAAGACATTCTCTAGCATGACGCGTTCATGGGGAGCGAGATCGGCACCCCACTGCTCGCGCGGCTTGAGCAGGTGGAAGACATAGTCCTTGTGGGTGAAGAGAAGAACTTTCTCCGCAGTCTCTTCAATCTTGATATAGCCACGGACGGCCAGATCGACAATCGTCGATGTAATGTCACGCGGGTGGATGGTGTCGTCGATCAGCGTGCCAGCCTCCGCTGGAGAGACGCCCGGCGGAGGCTCGTACATGGGAGCAACCGACATCCCGGGATCCGGATCCCGCCCCTTGTACCACCACAGCGGAAACATCACCGCTAGCGTGACCAGGGGCAGGAAGACGATTGGATTGCCGCCCAAGAACCAGAAAAATCGCGTGAGCACTCCGGGCTCTTTGAGGATATCTTTCGGAATATAAACGTCAATCGTCAACCCGCCGCGCATGGGCAAGGGATTACTGGTCTCGAACTGAGCCTCGGCGCCGACGATCTTAGTGGTCGCGTCGCGAAGAGATGAGCCATATACGCCGGTAAAGGCCTGCGCGCTTAGCGATCCAGCGGCCGGTTCGGGGAAGCTCACCGTTGCAGCAGCATGATCGATCGGCACGGGCCAGTCATTGCCGGTCACGTTCCAGTAGAACTCATCGTGGGCGTCGAAAAAGCGCATGCCGTTGCGCACGCCGTAGGTGATCTGGACGGTTCGGGTGGTGTCCACCGCATCAGGAATGTAGATTTTTAAGTCGCGTTCGCCGTGGGCCACCGACGATTCGTATTTGAGCTTTCCGCCCTCACCATCGCTGACGCTCTTCACATCGAGGTAGAGTTCGTAATTGGTGCCGTTCGGCCCGGGATATTCGATGGGAATGGTGCGATGAATTCCGTGCCACTCGCCCACAAACACAAGCGTCATGTGCTCGGTCACTTCGGCACTACCGTCCGTGGCGACCACGATGTTGTCCTGAAAGTCCGCGACCCGCCACGATTTGGCCGCCGCGACACTAGTGAGAGTGCAGACGAGAAGCGCGAGAAAAATCGTCTTTGCGATCTTCAAGTACAAAATTCCCCGATTACGAATGACTAGGCCTTTACTGACTCAGCGTGCGAGTTGATCCGCGCGAGTTCCTTCGCTCCGCCTGAAAGACGGCTGCGCTCAGGATGACGCCCCTGTAGAAATGCGCTACTCCGCTTCCAAATTGAGCCTCTGTGCTCATCCCTAGAACTTGACCTGTACCGGCTCGCGGTCAGCTTCGGTGGTCTCGAAGAACTGGCGGGCGCTGAAACCGAACATACCGGCCAGAATGTTGGTCGGAAACACCTGAATCTTCGTGTTCAGATCGCGCACCACTGCGTTGTAATAGCGGCGCGCGTTCTGAATCGAATCTTCGGTCTGACTCAGCGATCCCTGCAGCTGGGTGAATTCTTCCGACGCCTTGAGTTCGGGATAGTTCTCCGCGACGGCGAACAGGCTCTTCAGCGCGCCGGTCAATTGATTCTCCGCAACCGCTTTGTCGGCCGGCGTTGACGCCTGCATCGCCTGGGAACGAAATTTGGCGATGTTTTCAAACGTCCCTTTCTCATGCGCGGCGTAGCCCTTTACCGTTTCCACAAGATTGGGAATGAGGTCGTGCCGCCGTTTCAGTTGCACGTCAATATCGGACCAGGCCGAATCGCAGCGCACGCGCAGCTGCACCAGGCTGTTGTACATCCCGATGAGCACCACCGCGATGACAACCAGAATTACCAGGAAGATGATGCCAGTCATGAGAGTCTCCTCAGAAACCTGAGAAACCTGAGAAACCTGAAGAATGAACTGGAAGTCAATGGGACGGTAGCACAGTGAAAGGCTCGGCGCAAACGAGGGGACCAGCGGAATCTTCGCATTTTGCAATAGAGCATGAAGGACGGATGGGTCCAGGTTGTACCGCGTTGCGCGCCTGCGCCCGGCTGGTATACCGTAAACAGTCCGTTCCTTCGACCCATGGCTGACCGCAACGAATCCTCCACGGTGAACTCGTCTCCACCAGAAAACGTGCTGGCGACGAAAATCGACCCCACTTCGGCACGCTTTGAGGCCAACATGCGTTTTCTTGCGGACCTGATGTCGCAGGTGCGCAACGAGGGCGAAAGGATTTGCGAGGGTGGTGGCGCCCGGGCCATCGAGAACCAGCATGGCAAGGGGCGGCTGACGGCGCGGGAGCGTATCCACTTGCTCGCCGATCCCGAGACATTCTTCGAGCTTGGCCTTTATGCGGCGCACGGCATGTACGAGGAATGGGGCGGGGCACCCGCCGCGGGCGTGGTGGTCGGCACAGCGCGCATCCACACTCGTCTGGTGATGATCATCGCCAACGACGCCACAGTGAAGGCGGGAGCGTTTTTCCCAATGACGGCGAAAAAGGTGATTCGCGCTCAAAACATTGCCATTGAAAACCGCATTCCGACGATCTACCTGGTAGATTCAGCCGGGGTCTTCCTGCCACTGCAAGAGGATGTGTTTCCTGACACCGACGACTTTGGGCGCGTGTTCCGCAACAACGCGGTCATGTCGGCTATGGGGATTTCGCAAATCGCGGCCATCATGGGCATGTGCGTAGCCGGCGGCGGATACTTGCCGGTGATGTGCGACCACTTATTGATGACGGATGGCAGCGGACTATTTCTCGCCGGACCTGCACTCGTGCAGGCGGCGATCGGTCAGAAGGTTTCCGCCGAAGACCTGGGCGGCGCGGCGATGCATTCAGCGATCAGCGGCACCATCGATTTCCGCGAACCAAATGATGAGGCTTGCATCGCGCGTATCCGTTCGATCGTTGAAAAGTGGGGATACCGCCGGCTTTCGCCATGGGACCGCAAAAAGCCTGTCGAACCGGCCTTGGCGGAGGAGGAAATTTACGGCATCTATGATTCGTCGCCGGCGCGTCCCTATGACATGAAGGAGATCGTGGCGCGTGTGCTCGACGGCAGCCGTTTCGACGAGTACAAACCAGAGTATGGCAAGACGTTGATCTGCGGCTACGGCCGCATCGGCGGATTCGCCGTGGGCATCGTCGCCAATCAAAAACTGCACGCGCAGCAGATCGACCACGAAGGCCACAAACGAATTGAATTTGGCGGCGTGATCTACACCGAGTCGGCCGAAAAAGCTGCGCGTTTTATCATGGATTGCAACCAGAACCTGATTCCGCTGGTTTTCTTCCATGACGTGAACGGATTCATGGTGGGCCGCGATGCGGAATGGAGCGGCATTATCAAGGCCGGGGCGAAGATGGTGAACGCCGTTTCGAACTCCGTGGTGCCGAAAATTACCGTGATCGTCGGCGGATCGTTCGGCGCAGGACACTACGCGATGTGCGGGAAAGCCTACGATCCGCGGTTTGTGTTTGCCTGGCCGACGGCGAAGTATGCCGTGATGAGTGGGGACTCCGCCGCCGGAACACTGGTTGAAATCAAGGTCAAGCAACTGGAACGCGGCGGGAAGCAATTGAGCGAGGAAGAAAGAAAAGAACTGTATGAATCGGTGAAGCGCACCTACGACGAGCAGACCGATCCCCGCTATGGCGCGGCGCGCCTGTGGATCGACAAGATCATCGATCCGATCGAGACCCGGGATGCAATTACCCAGGCGCTCGAGGCGGCCGCGCTGAATCCGGATGTACCCGAGTTCAAAGTCGGTGTGTTGCAGACGTAGGGCAACTTCTTTTGCCACGGATTTACGCGCATCAACACGGATAAAACAGATTTTTTCAGATTGATTATGATCGGTGTGGAATCGTGGAAATCTGTGGTCACGATTCTTGTATGGGTGCTGCTGTCAAATTGATCGAGTGCCCGCGCGATGCCTGGCAAGGGCTGCAGGGATTGATCCCTGCCGACCTGAAGGCGGACTACCTGAAAGCCTTGATCAGCGCCGGGTTCAAGCATATCGACGCGGTGTCTTTCGTCTCACCCACGGCGGTGCCGCAGATGGCCGACTCCGAGCAGGTGCTGAAGGAACTCGATCCTCCCGATGATGTGGAGATCATCGGCATTGTGGTCAATGAAAAAGGGGCGCAGCGGGCTAGCGATACCCAAGCGGTGTCCACTCTGGGCTTTCCGTATTCGATTTCCGAGACTTTCCTGCGCAAGAATCAAAATCAGTCGCCCGAGGAGGCGCTCGAGGAATTGGAGAAGATTCAGAAAAAGGCCGACGACGCCGGAATGGAAGTTGTGGTTTACATCTCCATGGCGTTCGGCAATCCCTATGGCGACCCCTGGGATGCGGACGAAGTTATCGAGGCGATCGCGTTGCTGGAGGTGGAAAACTTGCGCATGATCTCGCTGGCGGACACTGTTGGCATGGCCAGTCCGCAGCAGATCAGCGGCCTGGTGGGCGCGGTGATGGCGAAGTACGACTATCTCGAGATTGGCGTGCATTTGCACAGCCGGCCAGAGCAAGCCGAAGAAAAAATCCTTGCCGCGTACAATGCGGGCTGCCGACGTTTTGATTCCACGTTGGGTGGTTTGGGTGGTTGTCCCTTTGCGCAGGATGCGCTGGTTGGTAATATCCCGACGGAGAAGGTGATCGAGGTACTCAGCCAGGAGGACGCGGAGTTGCCACATCTGAAGCCATTGGACGCGCTCCTGAAAGCTACTGGTGGGATTGGGGCAAAATACTCCGCTTCGCACGCGGCAGATTAAGTCGCTACGGATTTATTGTCACGCATTTATTGACGTTCTTGGGTGTATCTGTGGCAATCCGTGAAATCCGTGGCCGGTTACGAAATGACTTACAAAACGATACAACTCGTTTATGACGACGGGGGCGTCGCGACCATCACGCTAAACCGTCCAGAGAAGCGCAACGCCATCAGCTTCGAATTGATTGATGACTTGCTGCGGGCGTTGCACGACGTCGCGAAGTCCGACGCGATCGTCTTGATTTTGACGGGTGCGGGTAAGGCTTTCTGCTCGGGCCTGGACCTGGATAATCTAAAGGCACTGCTGGGACGCACGCCGGAAGAGAATTTGAAAGATTCGCGGACCATGGTCCAGTTGTTTCGATCGCTCTATGAATTTCCCAAGGTGACGATTGCGGCCGTAAATGGCGCAGCCATCGCTGGCGGCACAGGACTCGCTTTGCTATGTGACTTCACCCTTGCCGTTCCCGACGCAAAGTTCGGATACACCGAAGTGCGCATCGGTTTCGTGCCGGCGATTGTTTCCACGTTTCTGCTGCGGCAAATTGGCGAGAAGCAGGCGCGCGATCTGCTGCTGACGGGACGGCTTTTTGGCGCGGAGGAAGCCGTACGCCTGGGCCTGGTAAGCGAGATCGTTCTTGCAGATGACTTGATGCCGCGGGCCCGTGCGCTGGCTGCGTTGCTGATGGAGAGCAGTCCGTCGTCGTTGCGAGCGACTAAGCAGCTGCTCACTGATCACGCGCGCGCGGAACTCGACGCCCAGATTGACGCAGCCGTGCGGGAAAATGCCGCGATCCGCACGACCGCCGACTTCCGCGAGGGGATCGTGTCGTTCCTCGAGAAGCGCAAGCCGGTGTGGACAGGCAAATGAGCCATCCCGCGTTTAGTGAAACGCGCCTGCGCGTGCGCTATGCCGAAACCGATCAGATGGGCGTGGTCTACCACTCGAATCATCTGATCTGGTTTGAGGTAGGGCGCGTCGAACTCATGCGACAAATGGGATTTTCATATCGCGAAATGGAGCAAGATGAGGGGCGGTTCATCGCCGTCGCCGAAGTAAAGTGCCGTTACCGCGCTCCTGTGTATTACGACGAAGAGGTCATCGTGCGCACTCGATTGAAGAGTGTGCGCACCTCGGTAGTCGTCTTCAGCTACGAACTGGTGCGCGCGCAAGGCGAAACGCTGCTGGCAGAAGGTGAAACTACACACATCGTCACCGATTCGACTATGAAGGTCGTGCCCTTGCCGGAAAAATATTTGAAGGCATTTCGCGCAGCCGTAAGAAACGGCGCGTCAACCAAATAGTTTTTGTCATTCCGAACCCGCACACAGGAAAAGCTGTTGAACGCACTCCACATCAACGGAAACGATCTCACGCTGCAAGACGTGCGCGAGGTCGCCACGGAACGCAGAGCTGTGCTCCTCGCTCCCGATGCCCGCGCCGCGGTTGACCTGGCCCGTGCCGTGGTCGACGAGATTGTCGCGGGCAATAAAGTCGCGTACGCCATCACGACGGGGGTCGGAAAGCTGAGCGACGTCCGCATCGCCGGCGATCAGATTCGTGAATTGCAGGTCAACCTGGTTCGCTCGCACGCGGTCGGCGTTGGAGAACCACTTTCCATCGCGGAAACACGTGCGATCATGCTGTTGCGCGCGAACTCGCTCTCCAAGGGCCACTCCGGAGTGCGAGCCGTCGTGATCGACAAACTGTGCGAGATGCTGAACCGGGGGGTCACTCCGATGGTGCCGTCCCAGGGTAGCGTGGGTGCGAGCGGCGATTTGGCTCCGCTTGCGCATTTGGCGTTAGCCCTGATCGGTGAAGGCGAATGTTTCGACGAAAAAGGCCAGCGCATCCCGAGCAGCGAAGCGCTGAAACGGGCGCAGATCACGCCCCTGGTGCTTGAGTCCAAGGAAACGATTTCCCTGATCAACGGAACGCAGGCCATGCTGGCTGTCGGCACTCTGGCGCTGCTTGCGGCTGAAACACTGGTGGACTCAGCCGACGTATTAGGTGGATTGTCCTGCGACGCACTCAAGGGAACCGACACGGCTTTCGACGAACGAATTCACAAGGCGCGTCCTCATGCGGGGCAGACGAAGACCGCAGCCAACTTGCGCCGTATGCTGGAAGGTAGCCAGATTCGTGAATCGCACCGGGCGTGCGGCCGTGTGCAGGACGCCTACTCGCTGCGCTGCATTCCTCAGGTCCACGGCGCCGTTCGCGACACGCTCGCACATTGCCGTGAGGTCTTCGAGACAGAAGCGAATTCCGCCGTCGATAACCCGCTCGTCTTTATCACCGACGCCAAGAATGCTGAGGGTGATGTGATCTCGGGTGGAAACTTTCACGGCGAGCCGCTGGCCTTCGCTCTGGACTTTCTGGCCATCGCGCTCAGCGCGCTGGCGGGCATCAGCGAGCGCCGGATTGAGCGTCTGGTGAATCCAGCCCTGAGCGAGGGACTTCCCCCGTTTCTGGCTCCCGGCGCTGGCCTGAACTCCGGCTTCATGATGCCGCAGGTGACGGCGGCCTCGCTGGTCAGCGAAAACAAAGTTCTGGCGCATCCGGCTTCGGTGGACTCGATCACGACATCGGGAAACAAAGAAGACTACGTCTCGATGGGGATGACTGCGGCGATCAAGTTGAAGCGCGTCGTGGAGAACACGCGCAACGTGCTGGCGATCGAGGCCATGGCGGTAGCGCAAGCCCTCGATTTTCTAGCTCCGTTGAAGACTTCAAAACGCGGGCAGGCGGCGCATGCTGCGATCCGATCCGTGTGCCCCACGATGGAGAAAGATCGGGTAATGTATAAGGACTTGGCGGGGATCTCGGAGTTGATTGCAAGCGGCAAGGTGGCCGAGGCGCTGCGTTAGGGTCAAAGAGTCGCATTCCACCCTGGGTTGGTTAATGAAAACGTTGACCGAGTATCTGAAGTTTCATACTAAAACACGTCGCGCCTACGTGCACATCACGCCTCAGGTGGAAGAAATCGTCCGCAAGAGCGAGGTTAAGGAAGGCATGGTGCTGGTGTCTGCCATGCACATCACGGCTGGAGTTTATGTGAACGACAACGAGAGCGGGCTGATTGAAGACATCGATCAGTGGCTCGAGCATCTGGCGCCTTTCCGCAAAAACTATAAGCATCACGAGACCGGTGAGGATAATGGCGACTCCCACCTGAAGGCGCTGCTGATCCACCATGAAGTCATTGTGCCCATCACGGCGGGCAAACTGGACTTGGGCACTTGGCAGCGAATCTTCTACGCCGAGTTCGACGGCCAACGGGACAAGCGCGTAATCGTAAAAGTTATGGGAGAATGACGGAATGTCAGAAGAACTGAACGAACTGAAGGAACACGCAGAGCACGCGAAAGAAGATCCAACCCTAGCGCCGGTGTCCCTGACTATGGCGGTGCTGGCCGTTCTGGTCGCCGTCGTTTCTCTTCTGGGGCATCGCGCCCACACCGAAGAAGTTGTGTTACAGGCGAAGTCGTCGGATCAATGGGCTTACTATCAGGCCAAGAACATTCGCCGACATACCGACGAGCTCTTTACCGACCTGACTTCGGTGACGCCGACCACCGATGCGGCCGCCCTGGCCAAACTGCGCGACAAGTACGCCCAGGAAGCATCGCGCTACAAAGATGACCAGAAAGGAATCGAGGATAAGGCGCGCGAAATGGAAGCGGAAGTGGCCACAGAAAGAAATCGCGCCGATCGATTCGATCTGGCCGAGGTGTTCCTCGAGATTGGACTGGTGGTCACGTCGATTACCCTGCTCTCAGGTCGCAGAATCTTCTGGGGACTTGGTCTCGTGCTGGGAGTGGTTGGCATGGTTGTGACGGCTACAGCTTTCTTTTTACACTAAGTGCACCGGTGACTTAATTTCCTTACGCCACCGCTGCTCCTTTTGGTGGAGCGACCGGAAGTGTTCGATTTTGCGGCGCAGCGCGGAGCCGGACTGGAGGTTCTCACAGCACCTCCCAGTCGATGGGGCAGTAAGGCAGGCGTCTAGCATCGTCCTCGCCACGCTCGAGGCGACCGCTTAGGCCCCGGCGAATGAGAGAATAGATTTCGATTTATCAGACATCTATGGCAAGCACTAAAGTCCCGTATCTCGATTTGAAAGCGCAGTATCAAAGCATCAAGGCTGAGATTGATGAGGCTATCGCCAGGGTCCTAGACGATTGCCAGTTCGTACTCGGCTCCGAAGTTGCAGCGTTTGAAAAGGAATTCGCCAGCTATTGTGGCGCGGCCGAATGTATCGCACTCAATTCCGGGACAAGTGCCTTGCATTTGGCGTTGCTGGCGGCGGGAGTCGGCCCTGGCGACGAAATCATTACAGTGCCTTTTACCTTTGTGGCCAGCGTTGCGGCTGTCCTTTACGCCGGCGCACGCCCGGTGCTGGTGGATATAGATCCACTTTCGTTCACCATCGATCCCGGTGCGATCGAAGCGTTGATCTCACCCCGTACGAAGGCGATCCTACCGGTCCATCTTTACGGTCAGCCCGCGGACATGGACCCGATCATGGAAGTAGCGCGGCGGCACCAGCTGGTTGTGATCGAAGATGCCGCACAGGCGCACGGAGCGAAATACAAGGGGCGTCCGGTAGGCAGCATCGGTGATATTGCGTGTTTCAGTTTTTATCCTACCAAGAATCTTGGAGCGTACGGCGAAGGTGGCGCAGTCACTACCGGGAATACCGAATATGCTCGTATGATTCGCAGGCTGCGCGATTGGGGACAAGACCGGAAATATCACCACGTCTTGCGCGGATACAACTACCGGATGGAGGGCTTGCAGGGCGCGATTCTACGTGTGAAGCTCCGCCACCTCGAGCAATGGACCGAGGCTCGGCGCGCAATCGCGGCCAAATACGACCAACTCCTAGCGGACTCCGAAGTAGAACGGCCCTCGGAGATGCCTTGGGCCCGACACGCTTATCACGCCTACACGCTGCGGACTGACGATCGAGACGTAATGCAAGCGGCTCTGCAAGAAAAAGGCATTCAAACCGGTATTCACTATCCGCTGCCGGTGCACCGCCAACCGGCCTATGCGGAGCTTGTACATACGCCGCTGGCTCTCCCGCAGTCTGAGAAGGCAGCAGCTGAAGTTCTCTCCTTGCCCCTTTATCCGGAAATGACGGACGATCAGATCGAGAAGGTAACGCAGGCATTGACAAGCCTTGCGACAACAAGGTAAGGAGAGTGTCGAGCCTGGTCGGTGTTGACGGCCAGGGCCCAGCCGACTCTTGTTGCCACCAAGATACGAAATAATGGTCTAGTTCAAGATCAAGCCACGTCCGCACGGCGGAGCTTGCCCTCGCCTAGTGAAGGTGCATCTCGGCCATGCTCCTGGCGTTTTCGAGCTTCTGCGATACGTTCGGAGCAGGACTGGAACTCTTGACTTCGTGGTGCCGCCTTGGCCTTTACCTCTTCTTCGGCCTGATCGGGGGTAACAACGGTCGCTTTCGGCGGAATATATGGTTGTTTCTTCTTGGATGGGCGGCCACCATCTGGAGCATTCGCGCTATTTGTCCCATTGAACTGCATATGTCGAATCCTTTAAGCGTTCGTGCCACGCTTCACCGCACACCGTCACAGTCTAGCGGCAGTTCTTCTTTGGCGGAGGTGGGGCTATGGCGAATCAAAGTTAACACAGACGACGAAACCACTGCTCACAAGTTCAAGAGTCTGTTCGGAATTCGTAACACAATGCTAAAGAACCTTTTACTGGCAGACTACATCCGCGATCTAACCACATGAATACGGATCCCCGTAGGCCGCTCCACGTTCTAACGCTGACGCCCTTTTATCCCTCGCGTGACGACGATGCGAGTAGCCGTTTTGTGTCCGAACCGCTCGCATGGCTCGCCAAAATCGGTGTCCACAATACGGTATTCGCCGTGCAACCGCTATATCGCGGAAGACATCGAGCCAACGATTCTGCGGTTTCGGCTGTTTGGCTTCGTCACTTCGCGTTGCCTGGAGCTTTCGGGATTCCCATTGCCGGTGTTTTCGTCTTCGCCCGCATCGTGGGGAGAGTACGGGCACTGCATGGCTTGGAGCCCATTGACCTGATCCACGCTCATGCCTCATTGCCATGCGGCCACGCGGCAATGCTGCTCAGCCAGGAACTGGGCATCCCATACGTCGTGTCAGTCCGCGGCTTCGAGGTCCTTTCTCCGGAGCAGGTCACAGGTCGCGCCTTAGCATGGTGCCGCCGCATTTCCCGGCGTGTGTACGCCTCCTCCCGTCGCGTGATCTGTGCGAGTGAAAGTGTCCGAGCACATGTGTTGGAACAGATGGGCTCGCGTTGCCGGACTTCAGTGGTCTATAACGGCGTGGATCCCGAGTTGTTTTCCCCTGGCAATG
>Ga0307479_10002319_pt1 | contig 17281 bp, 14 predicted proteins | sample atmos_gasesECM4C_FD_203743 | JGI IMG/M metagenome (GOLD analysis project Ga0307479, IMG submission 203743) | Hardwood forest soil microbial communities from Morgan-Monroe State Forest, Indiana, United States - atmos_gasesECM4C_515 | ecosystem: Environmental > Terrestrial > Soil > Temperate... | reverse complement strand
TCGACCCGAGAACGACAAGCAATTTCGGCTTAACGATTCGCAGCTCCGCTTCCAGCCACGGGCGACAGGCCGCGACTTCGCGCGCGTTTGGTTTCTTATGGATCCGGCGTTTGCCGCGCGGTTCCCATTTGAAATGTTTCACCGCGTTGGTGACGTAAACTGCTTTGCGATCCATCCCTGCTTCTTCCAAAGCACGATCCATGATTTTTCCGGCCGGACCCACGAACGGCTTACCGGCGACATCTTCATAATCGCCGGGCTGCTCGCCTACTAATATGATTGGCGCTTTTTTGGGCCCTTCGCCAAAAACAGTTTGAGTGGCGTGCTTGTACAAATGACAAGAGGTACAATCGTGCGCTGCATCACGCACGGTCGACAGACTCGATGAATCTGGCGGCATCGCCGGTCGGGCAAATTCCTCGTTTTTAGTCGGCATCTCTCCTTTATAAATCGCAACTCCCGCGCGGTTCGTCTTTATTCTTGGCGATGGCGATTCTCGAAACTTCGCGGTTACTTTTGCGGCCATTCCGCGAGGATGGTGCGCGAACACGCGTTTCGGGATTTGAAATTGCCGCGCGTCATGTCGTTGATTCATCCCGAGAACATCCCGTCTCGGCGCATCGCCGAAAAAATCGGAATGAGTTTGGAGAAGCAGACTATTTACCAAGGTTTTCTGACAAATGTGTTTTCTCTGTCTCGTGACCGCTGGGCGAAAGAGAATGCCGCTTAATGAATTCTCGCGCGAGCGCTCGGTAAGCGCCGGCCCCAACGCCGCTTGAATCATATTCGAGGATCGATTTCCCGAAACTAGGCGCCTCGCTTAAACGCACCGTCCGCGGAATGACGGTTTTATAAACGCGATCTCCAAAATGTCGGCGCACTTCGTCTACAACTTGTCCGCTCAGATTCGTCCGGCTGTCGAACATGGTCATAACAATGCCGCCGATCTCCACTTGAGCGTTCGCACCTGAATCGCGCACTTGCTCGACTACGCGGACGATTTTAACCAAGCCTTCGAGCGCAAAATATTCGCATTGGATCGGAGTCAGGATCTCATCGGCCGCTGCCAGCGCATTCGTCATCAAGATGCCTAACGAAGGCGGACAATCGAAAAGAACGAGATCAAACGTTTCATCCGAGCGAAAGGTGGACAATGTTCTGGACAGACGTGTGAGGTGCTCCGGCATTCGCGCAATTTCAACTTCGGCGCCGGCAAGATCGAGATCGGCGGGAATGATGAACAAATTGTCGAGGCGAGTCGGCAATATCTTGTCGGCAATCGAAACTCCACCGAGTAGCGATTCGTAAATACTCTCGCCTTCGACTTCCTGCATGCCGAGCGCGCTGGTCGCGTTGGCCTGGGGGTCGAGATCAATCAACAGAACGCGCATTTTTTTTTCGGCCAACGCGACGGCGAGATTCACCGCGGTCGTGGTCTTCCCCACTCCTCCTTTCTGGTTCGCGATTGCGACGATTTTCATGAGCGCGGAACTATCAGTGTGCGCAGCTCGAAGCTGTGGCGACCATCGGGTTCTTTCCAAAGCAAATGCTCGGGATCAGGCAGCATCTCAGTCACTTCAATCTCGCCTGCTTTCGTGAGCCAGCGGTAGAAAATTTCCAAAAACAAATAGTTCTCAAGATCGACAAAGACCGGCTTGGTGTCTTTATCGCGACCTTCCGCCCCGCTGCGCCGAAGCGCTTGTTCGGTCGGACGAATGTAAATAAAGCGCGGCAAATTTCTCTCAGCCCTTAATTTTTCAACGGCGAGGACCAGTTGAGTTGAAACGCCGGTGTAATTGCCGGGAACCAATTCATCCGCTTTTACCGTCCAACTCTGGCGTTGCACGACCACTTTTCCGCAGCGCAGACGCGGCGTGTGCGGCGGCATCGCAAATTGAAACGGATGAAACCCGAGCGGAATCACCCACGCCCGCGCAAACGATCCGAGATGTTGGCGATTGTCGATCTTGCGGACAGCAACGTCGCCGCTTTGTTGGTCGATATAAACTTCTGCCTCCGCTGGTGAAGTTCTTTTCCATTTAGGATTGGCTCGTTGCGGGGCGACGAAGTTTGAGAGCTCAGGCATGGCATCGAACAGCCGCACCGCGGTGTGCGCGGTAAAATCCGCTGCGAAAAAGCCGAAATGGAAATTCGGACGGCCAAACGTCGTGCTCGCTAGCGCGCGTCCGAGTGTCTGCTTGTCAGGGCAACTCCAATACATGCAGTGGTGAAGAAGCGCGACCGGCGGATGAAGCTCGGCCAGGACCCATTGGTAATCACCGCGCGCGATCGCGTCAGTTGAAGTCGCAGCGAGTTGGAGGTCGGCGGACGGATACGTGTAGTCGTCGAATTTTGGATAGTCGAAGTTGTCGCGCACAACATGACAATCCTCGGCCGTGAGTTCGTATTCGCTAAGATCGACATGCGGCTGCAAGCGCTTCCGAACCGCGGCTTTCACTTCCTGGAATGCCATCACCGAAAGCGCGACCAATCCCGGTCCAGTCAATGAAAGTTTCGCCGCTTCGCAGGCCTGCATGAATGCTGGCAAGGGCATCACGCCGCTTTTCGCGCCGGCTTTTTCCGTTATACCGCGCAGACCGGCGGCGACGCGCGAAGCGATGAACGCGTAACTGTCGCGCCAAAGATCGATCCACGGTTCGGCCTGAATCGCGACCTCATCGATCAAACGCTCGTTAATTTCGAAGTGACATTCGCGAAAACATTCTTCGCCGATCGGATTTGTCGCCGCGTAGAGAAATCGATCGCTCTGTTTTGATCCAGCGCCGATCGATTGGAGTGACGTTTGCGCTTTGTCGATGATCGATTGTCGAGCTTGCAAGTCAGTCGTCGCGACAAATTTCAGCGGAAGCTCGGTCAACGCCTGCAAGATCGACAACCACTTGTCCCGAGCAGCGCTTGGCAGCCAGTTCTCCACGTCGTGGAGCAAGATCTCCACCGCGTGCGGTTCAAGCGCCGGCACCGCGAGTTTCGGATTGGAGTTCTCCGGATCAGAGTTGATCGCAGCAGCGATGGCGTGAGCGACCCAGCGTTCGAGGAAGCCTTCCCGTTTGGCAATGCCCGGTTCAGGTGCAATCGCTAAGCCGGAAATATTTTTTGCAGTTATTCCCCAGCCGGACGGTCCGAATTCGCTGAAAGTGTCGTTTTTTGCCACGACGCGTTGAAGATAAAGCAGCAGATGGCGCTCGCGATCGCCGGCTCGAGCGTTCCGATGGTTCAGATTTCTGGCGCCAGAAAAATCAAGCAAATGCCGAAGCAGCTCGCGCGCACCGGGACCGGCAAAAACGAGATACGCGGCCAAAACTGCTCGAGCAGCGTTCCACAGTTTCGCGCGGACAGATGCGAGTTCGATTTCCAGAGTATGCGCAAGCTGCGCCTTATCGGCGTTATCGGATTCGCTTCGGCCCATTACCAGTTGGCGCGCTAACGTGGACGTTTCAGGCGTGGCCAATTGCTCGACGCACTCAAACGGTCCGCCTGCTAAACGAATTAAGAAAATTGGCGCGACGCGATACGACACGCGTTCAGCAAAACCAAACGCGATGGAACTGACAAGTGAAACCGCGCGGGAAGGCCGGGCGCCGAATGCGGCAATCGCGAATCAACCGGTTATTTAACTTGCTGAGAGCGGCAAACGAATCGTGAAAACTGTGCCCGCGCCTGGGGTGCTTTCTACTTTGATTGAGCCGTTGTGGTCTTCCACGACTTTCTTGGTAATATAAAGACCCAAACCGGTACCGCTCTTGGCCTGCTTGGTTGTAAAATAAGGATCGAAAACCTTGTTCAACTGGCCGGCCGGAATACCGGGCCCGTTGTCTTCCACGCGAAGATCGATATAAAAATCCTTTTGAGCACAGGTAACGGTGACAATACCGCTCTTGTCGGGGCAAGCTTGAACCGCATTGATGATCACATTTTGAATCGCGCGATTCAGCTGCAAGGCATCTCCCATGAGAACACATGGGTCCTCACAAATCGTCACTCGAAACGCTACTCCTTTTTGATCGGCGACAGATGCGAGGCCCTTGAGGATTTCCCGCAGCGTTTCGGAAACGGAAACTGGCTTTGGCGGTGAAGCTTCAACGTTGCCGTAGCCTTGCCACATGGTCAGCAACTCCCGGCACGTGCGCACATGTTGCTCAATGATTTTTAATTCTTTGACAGAGCTGGCGCTTTCATCCTCCTCCGATTTGTCGAGACGCCGTGCGAGGAGTTGGACATATCCCCAAACAATGGTAAGCGGATTGCCAAGGTCGTGAACAAACTCAGCAGAAGCCTGGCCGAGCGCGGCCAGCCGTTCTTTTTGCGCTAATTGTTGAAGCAAACGGTTGTTTAATTCTTTAATTTCGGCGGACGCAGTTTCGCTCGTCCGATGCGCGCGGGTCCGTTCGACATTGCGATCAATGACTTGCTGCATCTCATGAGCGTCAAAGGGTTTGCTGATATAATCGTTAGCACCGAGGCGCAGAGCTTCCTTCGCGGTTTCAAGCGCACCAAAACCGGTGAGCATAATCACTGAAAGATTCGGATCGAGCTCACGGATCTGACGCAGACCTTCGATCCCGCTCATTCCCGGCATCCGAATGTCCATGACAATGGTGTCGGGTTGTTTCTCCTTGAGGAGTTTGAGGCCGGCCTCGACGCAATCGGCGGTGTGGACCTGGTAATTTGGTTTCAGAAGCATGCGCAAGCTTTCGCGCGGCCCCATTTCGTCATCGATAACGAGAATTTGAGGCAGTTCGGTCGCGGCGGTCATAATGCGTCGGCGGCAATAGAAGCTAGGGGCATGCCGTCGAGACGGCGAAGAAGCAAAAAAAACCGGCGCAAATTCATCGGGCTCAGCCGGGCGAACGTTGAAGCAGAAACCAGTGGCACGCAAGGTGCAACTTGTGAATAACTTCCCGGAATTTCGTGAACAAGTGATCGATTTGGGGCGCAAAAAATATAATGACTGGAGCTAATGTAGCGTTTAGAATGCGCGGTGATTCGTTCGTGCCCGAAAAGATCGACAATCAGTTAACCGCCAGCCCCCCAGAGTTCGCGGTGGCGATACCTCGGACTGTCTTCACGAAGCGTTTGCATCCGCAGGGGCGTCAAAAATAATGAAACGAAATCGCGTCGTCATCACCGGGATGGGAATTCTGGCGCCGAATGGAATCGGCAACGATGAATTTTGGAAATCGCTCGTGGCGGGCCGCAGCGGCATCGGTCCGATTACGCTCTTTGATGCGAGCGATCTGAAAAGTCGGATTGCCGGTGAAGTAAAGAATTTTGATCCGCACGATTACATCGAGCCGGAACTGAAACCAAAACGGATGGCGCGGCACACGCAGTTTGCCTACGCCGCGACCATGATGGCGTTGGAGGATGCGGGGCTCGAAATTAGCGAAGCGGATTTTCCGAGCCCGACTCCGGTTGTTGTCGGCGTGAGCACGAGCGCGCTCGATGTGATCGAAAATGTTTTTCGCGTTTCGGACAATCGGGGAGTTGACGCAATCTCTCCGACAGCACTAGGCGCTTCAAAACCGCAGGCAGCCGCAAACGTGATTGCGGACAGAATTGGCGCGCAAGCTCGCGCCGCGACTGTTTCTTCGGCCTGCCCGTCCGGTTTGGATGCGGTGGCGTTGGCTGCGACAATGATTCGATCGGGTGCAGCCGAACTCGCCATCGCCGGCGGAGCCGATGCGCCGCTGACCAAACACGGGATGGCAAGTTTCGTTGCGACCGGCCTGAGTTCTCTTCGCAATGGCGAACCGGAAAAGGCGAGTCGTCCATTTGATATCGACCGCGACACTGGAGTGATTTCAGAAGGCGCCGGAATGTTCGTGCTCGAAGAACTGGAACGAGCGCAAGCTCGCGGTGCGCGCATTTATCTCGAAATCACGGGTTATGCGACACAACGGGACCGCGCTCCGGATGATCCGGCTTCAGGACTGGCCGACTCGATGAGGCTGGCACTGGCAAATGCGAGCCGATCCGGGGACGACATCGATTACATTTCCGCATACGGCCCGGGCCATCCGGTTCTCGACGCCGCGGAAGTGCGTTACATTAAGGAAGTGTTTGGCGACCGCGCATACGCGATTCCGATCAGCTCGATCAAAGGTGTCACCGGCAATCCGCTTGCAGCCGGAGGTCCGTTGCAACTGGCGGCCTGCGCCTTAAGCTTTCGCGACCAAGTCATCGCGCCGACGACCAACTGCGAGCTACCGGATCCGGAATGTGATTTGGACTTTGTGCCGTTGCGAGCGAGAAAAGCTAAACTGAACTGTATTTTGATGAATGTTCGCGGTCTGGGAGGCAGCGCCAGCTCGCTCGTGGTCGATCGCGTTAACGGCCAATGAATAATAGCTCGACGATCCCAATTCTCGCTGCGCTCTTCATCCAGCTAGCGCTTGGACTCGTCGTTTTCCAAGCAAATCGACATCGAAAAGCGAATCAATCCTTTTTGTTGCTGTCGCTCGTAGCGACCGGTTGGTTGTTCAGCTTGTACTCGATCCTGGCAACAAGGTCCCCGTCTGCCGCGGCGTTCTGGATCCGCCAGGCGTCTGTTTTTGGCGTGCTCCTTCTGGCAGTCTTCAATTTGCTCCGATTGTCGATCAAAAATGGAGAACGGCGCTGGCCAGAGATCCTGTGGTATTCGTGGCCTTGGATCGCTGCCTCGATGGTAGTTGTTGGATTTTGTGAAACAAACTTCTTCCTGCAAAGCGTGCATTTGTCGCGAGCGACTGGCTCTTTTGTGCCGGTCTATCGAAACTTTCAACCGTATCTTTTTTATTTTGCAGGTGCGGGAGCCGTCCTGCTTCTAAGCTACGCGCTTGACCTAAGTAGAACCACCGCAACGAAACGCGCCGAACTTGCATTCATTTTGATTGGCGCAGCCGTCGCGGTTGGAACAGCTCTTTTATCCTTCGGTCTCGGATTGTTCATTGATCAGTCCGAGCTGAGTTGGTTTCCGCCTCTACGGATTGTCCTTTTTAGTCTGATTATCTCCTACGGCATCGCGACAAGGAAAATCATGGACGTAGGGCTGTTGCTCCGACGATTGATTTCTTACGCACTACTGGCGATCTATCTGCTCGTCCTGTACGCGTTTGTTTGGTGGTTAGTCGCGACCGCTCTGCAGCAGTCTCTGGCCAATGCGCACACCGTAGCCCACGCAGCAGCCGCGATTGTTATCGCCTTTGCCATGGCCCCTGCCCGTGGCATGTCGCAGCGACTGGCCGAACGTTTGTTCATCGGTTCGCACCGTCTCGATTTTCGCGCGACCGTGAGTAAGGCGGCCAAAATCCTGGCGTCCGTCACAACTCTGCGCGACTTGCTTGATCGTTTCGCCAACACCGTAGCCGAGGCGGTAGGGACGGACCGCGTCTTAATTCTTTTACCGGACAAACAAGGATTTTTGCAGCGTTACCCAATCGTCGAATCCGGCTCGCGTTATTGTTTGGAGCTAACGCGCGACCAAGCGACGATCGCGGAGCTGCAGGCAAATCGTGAGCCGATCGTTATGGACGAGCTGCGTCGGGTGAAGCCGACACCGCAACTTCAGCGCGTGATGCGGCAATTAGATTCGCTCCAAATTGCGTTAGCGATGGGCATTTTTGCGCGCGACCACCTGGCAGGCGTGCTGCTGCTGGGAGCGCGAAAATCCGGCCGCATCTATGGCGCTGCCGAACAAGGTGCACTTCAGGTTTTATGCGGGCAACTCGCAGTCGCGATTGAAAACGCCGAGCTTTTCACCGAAGTCCAAAACGCCAAGATCTACAACGAAACTTTGCTCGAAAATCTGACCAGCGGTGTTATCGCCGCTGGAACGGATGACCGCGTGACGGTTTTCAATAACGAGGCCGGTCAAATTACCGGCTTAAACCCGCAAGAGGTGCTCGACTGTTCGTTGAGCGCTCTTCCGCTCGACCTGGCAGAACCGCTAATCACGACTTTGCGCACGGCCGAGAGCCAGGAAGACCGTGAGATACGCCTGCGGGGCGAGCCCGGTGAAGTGATCATCCGCGCCAGCACTTCGATTTTTCACGGACAAGATCGACAGGTTATCGGCGCGTTGATGGTGCTGACGGACGTTACCGCAATCAAGCGGCTCGAACACCAGATCCGTCGGAGCGACCGCCTAGCCAGTCTTGGAACTCTCTCCGCCGGAATGGCGCATGAAATCAAAAACCCGCTCGTCTCGCTCAAAACCTTCGCTCAACTTCTTCCTGAACGTTATCAGGACTCCGATTTTCGAGACACGTTTTCGAACTTAATCGGGCATGAGATCGACCGAATTGATTCATTGGTAAATCAGCTGCTTCGCTTTGCGCGGCCAGCTAAACCAATTCTCAAACCGTTGCATGCGCATGAGATTCTGGAAAAAGCGCTCACGCTTGTTGGCCATCGGCTTTACCAGAAAGACATTAAGTTGAATCGATCGTGGAGCGCGGACGTAGATACTATCCACGGAGACGCCGATCAGCTGGAGCAGGTTTTTCTCAACTTCTTTTTAAACGCAATGGATGCGATGAAGACGCATGGCGAATTATCGGTGAAAACCGAGATTCGCTCGGACGAACAATGGGTCAGCACCCTGCGCTCTGGGAACGGCGAGAGCAATGGGAGCAGGCAGGCGCGCGAGGCTTTGCTCATTACCATTCGCGACAGCGGAGAGGGAATTCGCGCGGAAGATATTCCGCACGTCTTCGATCCGTTCTTCACTACCAAAGATTACGGAACGGGACTGGGATTGTCGGTTGTGCACGGAATCATCCAGGAGCACGGCGGGCAAATCGAAGTCGAGAGCGAACTGCAAAAAGGCACTGCGTTTCACATTTCGCTCCCGTTAGTGCGGTTTGACAGCAAGGTGGCTGCCGCATGACACCCGCGCCGGTCTGTATCTTATATACGCAAGATGCCGAGCTCGTTCGCCGGGCCAGAGCATTCTTGCGCACAACGTCGCAAATGCGGCACGTGAGCGATCCCGATCGCCTCGAACCTGTTCTACAACAAGTGGGGCCGTCGGTTTTATTGGTGGATTTGCGATCAAAAGAATGCCGCGAACTAATCGACCAAATCCAGAATGAACGGTCCGATGTCTTGATTATCGCGTTGGGCGTTGCGCAATCTGAGACGCTGCGCGAAGCCGAACAGTTTGGAATTTATGCCGCCGAAGAGATCGGTTTGGAACGGCGCCGTTTCCAAGCGCTTCTCGGACGCGCGTTCGATTACTTGAAAGTTTCACAAGAGAATCGTGATTTGCGCGAAACATCGACACTGACGCCGGAAGTTTCCCGTCAACGTGAAACTCGCCATCAAACGGTCGAGGCGATACGGGCATTGCCGTCGCTCCGGTTCCCCCGAGTTCTTCGTCGTTTGGACAACATGGACACGCTGGTGGAAGCGTTGGCGGATGCAGCCGGCGTGAGCCGGGTTGGACTTTTTTCGCGAACGCGCAAAGGAGAGTTGTATCGCTTGCGCGCGGGGCTGCATTGTTTGCCCGAGGCCGAAGAATTGGAGTTCGGCGAACGCGATCCGCTCGTGCGCTGGTTCGAATTGAATGCGCATCTCATTTCACGCGCGAATCTTTCTCGAACACAGGATCAGCGACAGCGAAATCTCATGAGGCGTACTCTCGATATGTTCGGCGCCGAAGCAATCGTGCCGCTTTACGCGCGTGGCTCCATCACCGGCTGGGTCTTCTTCGGCCACCGCGTGACCGGGCAACTTTTCGAGGATCGCGACTTGGAAGGGCTCACGATGTTGGCCGAGCACGTATCGACGATTCTTGAAAATGCCCTTCTCTATGAAGAAGCGACTGTCCAAAAAACGCTGGCGGAAACGCTTCTGAAATCGATTCCACCGGGCGTCGTCGCTGTCGACGTAGACGCAATCGTTCGCTGGTTTAATCCGCCGGCCGAAAGAATTCTCGGTCTCTCCGGTACTGAGGCTTTGAATAAGCCGGTAGAAGCTGTCGGCAACAGACTTGCCGCCTTTCTGCGCGAAGCGCTGGACTCAAAAACGCCGCTGCCACCGCAGCAGTGGATCGACAATAACACACGGCGATCGCTTTCTGTTGAAACGCGCCAAATCGCCGACAACGGTTCGCCACTGGGCGCGGTCGCGGTGATTCAAGATTTGACCGAACAAGAAAGTTTGCGCGAAAAACAAGCATTGCTCGATCGAGCGACGTTCTGGACGGATCTGGCCGCGAGCATGTCCCACGAGATTCGTAATCCGCTCGTGGCAATCAAAACTTTTGCCCAACTGCTGCCGGAGCGTTTCGATGACGCGGAATTTCGCAAGGAGTTCAATCAGATTGTGGTGAGCGAAATCGATCGCCTCGATAAAATCATCACCCAGATCAACAACTTCGCGCATCCACCTGAGCTTGTGTTCAAGCCAATCGACGTCCGTTCCTCGGTCAAAAAGGGCGTTGAAATTGCGAGGTCGCGTTACGGCATTAATGGGAAAATTGAATTGGAAACGTCATTGCCCAGTAATCTGCCGCGGGTGTTAGGAGATGAAACGGCACTCGCCGAAGTGTTCGCGCATCTTCTTGCCAACGCCGCCGAAGCCAGCGCGGATCGCAGCAATCCGCGGATCACCCTTTCGGCAAAACCGGTTCGGGAAGGAGAGCAACCCGCCGCGGTCGTGGTGACAGTGCGTGACAACGGCACAGGTATCGCACCGGAAATAAAAGAGAAAATCTTTTCACCGTTTTGCACGACCAAACCGCGAGGCATGGGTCTTGGTCTCCCGATCGTGAAACGAACCGTTTTCGATCATCATGGCCGGATCGAAGTCGATTCGACGTCAAAAGGAACGCAGGTCAGCGTGCTCTTACCCGCGACGGGCGGCAAGGATTAACGAAAATTCGAGTTGCGATTTGCGGCCTGCGATTTGAGGCTTCGGTCTACCATCGAACTTTTCCTCGCGTTATGATCGTTACAACCAAACAGCTTTATGGTGTCGCGTATAAGAAATTCGCCGTCGGGCGGGACCAGTAACTTGGTCAAACTGATTACCACCGACAGTTGAAGGAGACATGATGAAATCTATCGCCGTTAACGAAGAACAATTGCAAAAAATTAAGACCGATCCGGGTTTTGTTGCGGCGCTGGATCAAAGCGGCGGCAGCACGCCGAAAGCCCTGAGTCTTTATGGAATTCAAGAGAATGCGTGGTCCAGCGACGAAGAGATGTTCACCATCGTGCATCAGATGCGGACCCGTATCATGACCAGTCCCGCTTTCAACGGCGAGCGAGTTATCGGTGCCATCCTGTTCGAGAACACAATGGACAGAGAAATCGAAGGGCAAACCACTGCGGACTATCTTTGGAACGTGAAACGGGTCGTACCATTTCTAAAAGTGGATCAAGGCCTCGTTGCTGAAAAAGACGGGGTTCAGTTAATGAAGCCCATGCCGACGCTGGGCGCGCTCCTCGAGAAAGCCAGGGCGAACCGCATCTTCGGAACCAAGATGCGCTCAGTTATCAAACAAGCCAACGACGCAGGTATCAAGGAGGTCGTGGTCCAGCAGTTCGAAATCGGGCAGCAGATTATCTCGGCGGATCTCGTGCCGATCCTCGAGCCGGAAATTGATATTCGCTGCCCGGAAAAGGCGAAAGCGGAGCAGTTACTCAAAACAGCCGTCCTCGAAAACCTCAACGAATTGACAGGTGGTCAGTTCGTCATGCTCAAGCTTACGCTGCCGGAACAGGACGACTTTTACGCCGACCTTGTCAAACATCCGAAGGTCGTGAGGGTTGTTGCGCTCTCCGGCGGCTACTCGCGAGAAGAAGCAAACAATCGTCTGCGCAAACAGCATGGCGTGGTCGCTAGCTTTTCCCGCGCGCTAGTCGAAGGGCTGACGGCCCAGCAATCTGACGCTGAGTTCAATGTCGTGCTCGATAGATCCATTCAGAGCATTTTCGACGCATCGAATACTTAAGTCGACTATTGCCAATTCAGAGAGCGTGCCAGTAGGCGCTTGGCACAAGCGCCTCTACAATTTAGAAAGATAACGTGACGCTGACGCTCCAAGAAATCGCGAAACTTTGCGGCGGCGAGTTGATCGGCGATCCGAACCAAGAAATAACAGGCGCCGCTTCTCTTGCGGAAGCGCAGCCTGGCGAAGTTAGCTTCTTTTCCGATCCGAGATACGGTCCTCTCCTCCGGAAAACGCGCGCCTCGGCCTTGTTTGTTTTGCCCGACTTCTCAGATGCGATTTCCCTTGCGCAAATCCGCGTCGCCAACCCATCGAAGGCATTTGAGCAAATTGTCATCAAGTTCGGACCGAAGCCGGTCATGTACCCGCCAGGAATTCACCCGACGGCTGTCGTTGATCCAAGCGCAAAACTTGGCCCGGGCGTATCAATTCAGCCCAATGTGGTCATCGAGGCCGATGTCAGGATCGGCGACGAAACTGTTATCGGCGCTAGCACGCTTATCGGTCGCGAAAGCTCAATCGGTGCCTCATGTCTGATTTACCCTCGAGTTACGATACGGGAACGAACCCGAATCGGTTCAAATGTCATCATTCACAGTGGCGCAGTAATCGGGTCCGACGGGTTCGGCTTCGAATTTGTCGACGGTCAACACCGGAAGATCCCGCAACTCGGCATCGTCCAAATCGACGACAACGTTGAGATCGGAGCAAACACCACAATTGACCGCGCGCGTTTTGGTCGGACTTGGATACAAGAAGGCGTCAAGATCGACAATCTCGTCCAAATCGCGCACAACGTGGTGATCGGCAAACATTCGGTCATCGCGGCGCAAACCGGGATCTCGGGAAGTACACGCGTGGGCGAGCTTGTACAAATGGGCGGTCAGGTCGGCATTGTGGGACACGTTACCATCGCGGACCGGGCGATGATCGGTGCGCAAAGCGGGGTATCAAAGGATGTTTCAGGCGGCACATGGTTCGGCTATCCAGCCATGCCAATCGAAGAAACCAAGCGGCAAATCGCCTGGATTCGTCGGCTAGGCAAGCTTTTCGACCGGGTCAAAGCGATCGAGAAAAAGCTCGGGTTGTAAGCGCGAGAGGGTCCCAGCGCTGGGAGCGTCCTGAGTTGGCAAGGATAGTGCTCTAGTGTTTATAGAAATTATAAACACAATGAAGCCGACCAAACGCGAATACTCCCAGTTCCTCATCATCGATGATGACCCTGGTATCGCCAAGTTTCTCGTCACTTATCTGCGCCAGCGTGGCCACACTTGCCATGCTCTGACCGATGGTTTCCAGACCGCGTCTTGGCTTTCCGAGAACGACTGCGAAGTAGCTATTGTCGATCTCAAGATGCCGAAAGTAGACGGAATTTCGCTCATTTCCTTTATGCGAGAACTGAATCCAACACTCCCAATCGTTGTTTTCACCGGCATTGGGTATGACGAAGAGCAAATGCATGCCGCTCTCCGTGCAGGCGCGAATGGATACGTCAGTAAGAACCTTCCGATTGAACAACTCTACTGCGTGCTCGCGCGAATACTTGCCACATGTCAGCAGCGTAAACGCAGCGTGGCTTTCAACGGTCAGCAAACGGCTCTAGCCGGGGCCGCCTGATCAGCGCTTGCCGATTGATTCAAGAAGTTTGCGTAATCCGTCGGGCGAAAGGCACAGCGCACCGCAAGCATTGACGGTTTCCATTTCGAGAGAGTCCGCTGTTGCGACCGTTATTTCAAACCGCGACGCGTATTTGCTCGCTAATCGCTCAATAATTGCATCCGCGGACTGACCGCGGCGGGCGTAAAAGATTTGCACATCGTGCGGATCCGATTGCTCGGTAACACGCTCACCGCGCCCGTCAAACACGACGGCGACATGCACCCCGGTCCAATCTTGATAACGGCGGAGCTCCCTGATTAGTGCGCCCCGCGCGAGGGACGGCCGTCTCGCCTGCAGCTGACGCAATTTGGGCCAGGCGAAAATGATACTGTGGCCATCGACAATAAGGTACTGCGCAAGCACTCAACAGTGTAGGTCGCGCCTGCCTCAGAAGCGAGATGTCGATCTATGCCGCCGACGCCGGCTCTTTTCTGGTTCGCTGTTTTGGCGATTCGCGCTGTTTGGAGCGCGAGGTCTTTTTCTTGCGTTTCAAGTACGCTTTCCGGCGTTTACGCTTCGATCGAACTCGATGCTGTTGACCCACGTTTTTGTTATAGGTGAGAAGCAGGTCACGCGCAAGCAACGTGACGTGCAAGCATAAATCCGGGATTGCATTTTGCCCCACTCTCCAATTAAACAATTCTGTGCCGACGCTGTCCGAGAACTTCACCCTTTCTACAAAGATGCTGATCGGCGTCTCCGCTTTGTTTCTTTGCGCCGCTGCGATTTTCGGAGCTCTCAACGTCGCGAAAGTCAAAGCGTTGCGTTCCACCGTAGCCGACGTTGTCGCAGCACGCGACATCGCCGAGCACAATCAGGCGGAGCAAGAAAAGGAACTGAAAGCACGCGAATCAGCGATTGCGACAGCACAAGCGAAACTCGGTGAGCGCGAAGGAAAGGCGGGAGCCGCCGAGAGCCAACTCACACAAATTCTGAGTGAGAAAACTCAGCTTGAGGCCAAACTCCAGGACAAGGAAGCCGAGATCCTGGCATTACAAAAGCAAATCGAAGAAAAGCACCCGGGGTCGGTCAATCCGGGTGCGCCCTCAGCCGTTGAACTGCAGGCCCAGCTCGATGACGCCCGGCAGCAGCTCGATAGCGCCGAGCGCGAGAAAAGTCTTCTTTCCGAAAAATTGCAGTCTGTGAAAGAGCGCTCCTCGCAGCTCGAAGATGAAAAAAAGCGGCGCGCGGTGGCGCATGGTAAAGTTGGCGTCCGCGGCACCGTCCTGGCGGTTAATCAGGCTTACAATTTTGTAGTGCTCAATCTCGGCGGTCGTAATGGCGTGGAGCCGCATTCCGAGATGCTGGTCGTGCGAGACGGCACCTTTATTGGAAAGATTCATATTTCTTCAGTTGAACCGGCGACCGCTATCGGCGATATCATCACCAGCACACTGGCGCGAGGGGTCCAGGTGCAACCGGGAGACATTGTCATCTATGCTGGCACAAATTCGTAAGCAGGAAAAAAAGGTCGCGGCAGTTCTGTTGTTGGCCGCGGCAAGCATGTTGGTTTCATGCGCAACCCAAAAGGAGCATGTCGCGTTAGTCAACGATCCTGATGGGAAACCGGAATCCGCAATGCCTTGGAACAAGCAGGAAAAATGGGAGACCGGCGGCCAATTCGCAAACTTCAGCGACCACCGTTGAGTCTTCTCTAGATCGACATCACGGCGGTCAGATCCAAAATCCCGCCGGGATAATGGCATTCTTGGGAACAACCACGATGCCATCGCGAATGAAATAATTCTCCGCGTCTAAATTCGCCGGTTTCCCTTCCGGCGTAATTACGACTCCATCCGCAATTCGTGCGTTCTTGTCGATGATCGCGCGATCGACCACACAATTTCGTCCTACCCCGATCGGCGGCATGCCTTCCGCTCCCGGCCGATCTTGTTCGAAATAATCGGCACCCATCACCACGCTGTCGCGAATCGTGGCCCCGCTCTGAATGATACTGCGAATCCCGATGACGCTCCGTTCGATGTGGGCGTCGGAAATGATGCAGCCGTCAGAAATGATCGCCTGCCGCAGAGTCGCGCCATTTACTTTGCTCCCCGGCAAAAACCTCGGATGCGTATAAATCGGCGCCTCGGTATCAAAAAAACTGTACTCCGGAACGAGATCGGTCAGGTCGAGGTTCGCTTCGTAAAACGCGCGCACCGTTCCGATGTCTTCCCAGTAACCATGGAAAATGAACGCACTGACATGTCGATCTTTGATCGAGTGGGGAATGATGTGTTTGCCGAAATCGAACAGGTCGTTGTCGAGGCATTTCACCAAGACGTCGCGATTGAAGAGGTAAATTCCCATCGATGCCTGGAACAATTCGTCGTCTTCTTTGGAGCCAACGGCGCGCAGAAGTTCGCGACTCATCTTCAGTTCCTGCAGAATTGAGTCGTCCTTCGGTTTTTCGACGAAGCGCACAATGCGGAGATCGACTCCGCTTTGCATAATGCCGAACTCTGCGACTTGATGTCGATGGACCGGTTTGGTCGCGAGAGTGATGTCAGCTCCGGTTTGAATGTGCTGATGGAGCAGCGTCCGAAAATCCATCCGGTAAAGCTGATCGCCGCTGAGAATGAGATAGTAATCGAACGAGTGTTCGAGGAAGTAGCGCATGTTCTGGCGAACGGCATCGGCGGTGCCCTGATACCATTGCGAACCTTCCGGAGTTTGTTGTGCCGCCAGGATGTCGATGAAACTGCGCGAGAAATTGTCGAACTTGTAGCTGGCCTGTATATGTCGATGTAACGACATACTGTTGAACTGGGTCAGCACGTAAATCGAACGCAAACCCGAGTTCAGGCAATTGCTGATCGGAATGTCGACGATCCGATATTTTCCGCCGAGCGGGACGGCCGGCTTCGCCCGATCTTTCGTTAAGGGGAACAAGCGTGTACCCGCGCCGCCGCCCATGATGATGACGAGTGTTCGCTGAGTCGTGCCCGGTGGAAGCGCGGGCGTGGACATCGGCGAAACTGAATCGCGCACGGCGGGATTTTGGGTCTGCACACCTTCAATAACTCAGTGCTTGCCGGTCGCGGCAACCTTTTTGCTGATTTACCCCCGGTTGCATGGGCCTGTCGCCAGTGGCAACCTTCACGTCTAATATGTGCGGAATCATCGGTTACGTCGGACGCTCACAAGCTGCGCCCATTTTGCTTGATGGACTTCGCCGCCTCGAATACCGGGGCTACGATTCCGCCGGCGTCGCCATCGTCAATGGCGATCACGTCGAGACCCGCAAATGCGCCGGTCGCATCGCCTCGCTCGCGAAACTCGTTTCGCAAAAGCCGGTCGCCGGATCCTACGGAATCAGTCACACTCGCTGGGCGACACATGGAAAAGTAAATGATGAGAATGCTCATCCCCATTTCGATGCCACCGGCAAGATCGCTCTCGTTCATAACGGCGTAATTGAAAATTATCAGGCGCTCAAAGAGCAACTCATCCAAAACGGCGACACAAATTTTCGCTCCGACACCGACACCGAAGTCCTGGCGCACCTGATTGGGAGTATTTATCACCAGCTCGGGGGGGAGGATTCCAAAGCGCGCCTGGTCAACGCCACGAGAGCGGCACTCAAGCAGGTCATCGGAACGTATGGCATCGCTCTTGTTCATTGCGACATTCCCGACTTCGTTGTTGGCGCGCGGCGCGGTAGTC